>Ga0172379_10009657_pt1 | contig 11849 bp, 33 predicted proteins | sample GrowelOW334metaG_FD_119756 | JGI IMG/M metagenome (GOLD analysis project Ga0172379, IMG submission 119756) | Groundwater microbial communities from an aquifer near a municipal landfill in Southern Ontario, Canada - Groundwater well OW334 metaG | ecosystem: Environmental > Aquatic > Deep... | reverse complement strand
ATTTAATTGGTTTAGTATCTATTTCAAAAATATCAGTTTCAGGTTCGCAGGCACAAAAATACAATATATCCTCAAATAGGAATTCAAAGCGTGTAATTGTTACCATAACTCCATCAACAGACATTAAATTTCTACGGACATTAAGTAATTTTGTAACACCGCTTTCTCTTAATAACCCTTTAATATGAGAGAAAGATTTGTTACCACGATATGTTAGATTTTTTATATCTTTCATATTAAAATTTAATTCCTAATTCTTTATCAATGCGTTTCATTGTATTAAGAGTGTACTGAGAATTATTATCAATTGCGACTTTGGACTCAATCCATTCGAGGATTTTATTAGCGTAATAACTTGTGGTTAAATCGTTAAGATAGTCATTTAGTAAACTATAAGCGTTTCGTGAAGTACCATCAACCATAACTTCTAATCTGTCCCATTCTTCTGCATTTGACTGGTTGCTACCACGATTGGTACCAGCTGACATATCCCAATCTTTTGCAATAATGGCGACTTTATTACTTTTTATTTCTACAGTAATTACACCGCCCCTTGAGAGTTCACCGAGTTTCCAAGTTTTTGTAACCATTGTGTTTCTTTCTATAAATTTGATATTGGAAGATACTAATCTCGGATGATAAAGTCAACCATAATATAATTTCTTTCATAACCATCAAAATCATTTGTATAACCATTCCAACTATACATTCTTTTTGGAACTTCAACTGATTTACCACCAGTAATATGCTTGTTAGTGTTCAGTATTTTACGAATTCCGTTTGATGTTGGTCGTAAATTAAATGTAGTATAATCATTATCAGGCCAGTATCTACAGAATCTTCCGCCGCCACCTTGATGTACTTCAAGTATTGCTACCACTTGAAAGTCAACAATGCCTGAATGCTCGTGGTAATCATCAACATAAGCACTTTTAACATTAGGAAGTTTTGTTATCTCAAATGCTATTTGGTTTGCAATTTCACGTGTTGAATTATCCATTATTTTCCCCAACTATATTGAATTAAAAACTTACAAGGTTTGTTTCTTACTATCCAAGGTTCATAAATATCTTTGTTGTTTAACCAATCAAGTGCTTCTTTGATTGCGTTAGCTTTATTACCTTTGACATCAGGATAAACTCTGGTATAAGAAGTTCTACTACCGTAATAGTCTCTTACAAAATCTGTATAAACGATAAATTTTTTATTTCTTCCACCACCGTAAGTATGAATTTCCAACTCAGATTTTTTATATCGCTTTTTCATTTTACCAACCCATTACTTTCTTTATTTTTTCAGCGGGACTTTCTCTATATCCAACATTTTTTCTTTTTGATAGTTTGCATTCTCTAACTCCCCACATTGTGCCATCAACGCTTATTCTGTATTCATCGCCGTTTATTGCTTTTACTTTACCACCAATTACTTTGCCTTCAATTACTGAATACCAGTAAAGAGTATCGCCTATCTTGTATTTTGATTTTTTCATTGTATTTCTCTGTTTAATTGATATGTAAATATAGTGTTTTCTGGAACAAATGTCAAGCGTAATATAGCACAAAAAACCCGGCGTTGCGCCGGACTTCTTGCTTATTTAGAAGATGATTTTAGTGAATTAAGGCATCGTTGTTGGCTTTCTTTATTATTTTCGTTTTGCCACCATCGTTTTTTAGCTTCAGTTAATCTCTTTTTATGTTCTTCGGAGAAAACTTTCTTTTTACCAGAATTACTCATTTTTTGTTTTGTTTCAATAGAATGTTTTTTACCAGTATGAGAAATGCTTAAATTTTTTCTGTGTTTTTTATTATGCGGTTTTATAGAATACCCTTTTGTTTTAACACCTATACCACCAAGCTGACAATTTAGCCCCTTATTTACACTATCAAAGTATTTAATCCAAGATTGTTCCGATGTATCAGCGATTTCTTCATTGGCATATTCAAGCAATTCTTTTTTCATATTATCCCATCCATATTTTTGTATAGAGTAATATAATTTTGGTTGCTTAATACAGGCTCCTCTTTTGTATGCATAAAATCTATGCTTTATATCCTTTGTTTGTCCAATGTATATCTTGCCACTTGGCGTTGTTAATTTGTAAATAACTACCATGTTTATCCTTTGTATATGGATAAATATGGAAAAAATAGTAATTAATCCAAAAACCCCGCTGTTGCGGGGTTTAAGGAATCAAATTAAGAGAAAGGTGAGTATTGAGGTAGGAAAATCTTATGTGTCTAATAACTCAATATCACCATCTACATTTGGAAAATCTATTTCTCCTTGATTGTAATCTTTATCAAAATTAAATTCTTTTTGGTTATCATTAGTATTATGATTATTTTCATCACTAAAGAATGCGTTACGTTCTAATTCATTAACATAATCATCAAGGGTTCCATCATCTTCAAAATGTGCTACAACTTTTATATCAACTTCATAACTTTCAATATCCATTTCATCAATGTCAGGTTCTAAACCGGTGTTATTACTATATGATTCAAGTGCCATATATCGTAAAGTGTCAAAAAACATTTCACGAGTTTCATCGGATAAATGGGACATTACTTCATCATTGATTGTTAAAATTACTTTTGCCATTGTTGAACCTTTCTTAAATTTGATATGATAATTTACAGAATTAATTTATCAATGTCAAATATATTTATCGCCAAATAATTCTTTTAATAAACTCGCATCACCATCCGCTGAAAAAACATAACACTTTGTAACATCGCCGTACCATTTGTATGACCAGATAAAACCTTTTCGTTTCGTCTTTTTATCTTGAAAGCCCCACGATGCTTTAACTTTATCTGGATCATCTATATCTGTTACATTTGGCTTACCAACAATTGCTACAACTTCATCATAAGTTGCATTGATTGTGCCAGTACGACTATTTCCGGTTTCTCTAATTTGTATCAAGTTCATTTTTAATCCTCTACGGTAAATTTAACATATAAATAACTGTCTTTTGCCGAACCCGATTTTGCGCCGCCGACAAAATGATGAAAATGATTTCCAAATTCAACTAATTTTGAGTTTGGCACTAATGCTAAAACTTTATCAGCAAATTCACTGCCATCTTTTGCAATGCCCCAATAGTATGATTTCTTTGCTGTAAAAATTCCGTTCTTTTGCGAAATTACATTTGCTGTTGAATGTAATAAATTTCTAAGTTCTGTTACTTTCATTTTAATCTTTTATTTTTGATAATTACTTTAATCATTAATTATTAATAATTTGATGCCGTCTTTTGATTCATAATTCCAACCCATTGCTTCTCCATCATGTATATCGGCATTAACAAATTTGAATTGTCTTGAACCACCAGTATCATAATTTGATAATTCAATTATGGGTTCAACTGGTCTAAGTCTTGTACCATTCCAGTATTGTGCTGGTAAGTTCAATGTTGAAGATTCTGCGATAAATATATTATCATCTTTATGATAACTAAATAAACCTACTCCGAATTGTAACATTTTGACCTCTTAAATTTGATACTCTAATATATAGATAATTGAAACAAATGTCAAATTAATTTTGACATTTTTTATAGTTTATCTTCTTCAATTCCTTTTTGTTCTTGTTCTTGGGCGTAGTCAAATTCTAAGTCTTTTATCAATTCTTGTATCTTAGGGTCAAAGACTATTTCCATACCAGATTCTTCTGCCATCATTTCAAACCCACCACAAAAACCTTCAATCAAATCCAAATCTTCTTCATAATTTTCAGTGCCAAGTAAAACATCATCAAGTAAAAATTCTTTATTTAGTAATTCAAGATATGCTCCAATTGATTGGTATTGAGTGTCATCTTCTCTATCATCAATTATTCTAACATTAATATGTGCCATTTTTAATTTCTCCTTATTGAAAAATAAAAACGAGCCCTCTCCCAATGGGCTCGTTTTACTAACTATCTAATTTTTAACATTTGTGAATTTTCTTGCTTCATACAATCAAGTAATTGTTTCCAGTATTTCTTCATTTTCTTTCTTGCGATATTCATTTGTTTCTCTGTAAGTCTACCATACTTCTTATATGCTTCTGTAAATGAACTCATAATCTCACCATCAACACCAGTGAAGCCCACTGAATTCCAATCTTCTGTATTTTGATTTATTTGTTCTGTTCTTGTTTGTCTGTCATAGATACGTAACATTGCTCTATAAACTGCTTCGTTGTTAGTGTCAAGCAATTTCTGAATTCTTTCTTTATTCCAGATAGTTCCTTTGGCATCTAAAGCTTCTGTTTTGTTGAGTTTTGTCTTGATTTTCATAATGTTTCTCTTAAATTTGATATGTAAATATAAAAGAAATCGGAACAAATGTCAAGCGTAATTATATGAAAAATTCATTCAGTAGTGTTTGTTCTTCTTTAGGAAATGTATGTTCATCAACATCAAATCTATCTACTTGTTTTACCGTGTAATTAATGCCTAATTTTTGCAGTATCGTTTGTGGAGAAATATTATGATTTTCATATACTAATTCTCCATCAATATACAAAGCTTTCCAATCTTCAACTTCATAAATAGTTACTTTGGGATTGTTCATCTTAATAATTCCAATTCTTCTTCTAATTTTGCAATAGTTTTTTCAAGTAAATGTGCTTCGCTGAGAATTGCATCTCCTTCTGGGTCATCTTGTATTTCTAATCTGTCGTATTCTTCCATTAAAATTTCATGTTCATCATTTAATTGATTGAGTTGTATTATTAAATCTTTTATTCTATCTTCATTTTCATTTTTCATTTTATTCCTTATTGTTGTTAAGTAATTCTATTGGTGTCCTAACTTCAATCTCAAACGTGTCTTTATTTACTAATTCATTTAAATGTAAATCAATAAATAATTTTTCAGTCAGAGATAAAATATGATTTTTTAAGACTTGCATATTTTGTTTCTTTGTCAATTTGAAGTAATTATTAACAGTCTGCTGGCCGTGAAAATAACTCCAACTTTTTTCCTCAACAAATGTTAAATTATTTGCTAATGAGTATTCGCTATGCTCATTTAACCTAAATGTAACAGTACCTGATTGAATGGAAAGAGAAAGTCGTGTTTTAGTGTGAAAAGAAATATCAAAATAAATTTTGTTTTCTTTAATGATATTTGTCTTTAACTCTGGTATTCCACCGAATAAAGTGAAACTTCTTACTTCTGGTATTTTAACAAATTTTATGTTCATTTTTATCTCTTTAGTAATGTATAATCAATAAAAATTTCTTTGCCGTTTTTAACGTTTGCGATAAAACCAGGTGAACAACCACAAGTGCAACCTGCTTTTTGACTAAATACAATTTTTAAATCGTTGTATCCGAATTTTTCTAATGTTTGTAAAGCAATTTTTCTCCACAAATCACGTGGTCTTTGTCTGCGATTATTGAAATTTTCCCATACTGTTTCTTTCGCTGGAAATAAATATATTCTTAATTTTCTTCCAGGTTCACAATAATCTTCTCTCGCAGATAATTTTACCTTTTTAGAATCTATTGAGATTTTGAAATTGGTTCCATTTTTCATTGTAACTCTTTCTTAAATTTAATATTCTAATTTACTAATATTAATATTGAATGTCAAGTTATAGATATTCTTCTATTACTGATATTACTTCTTCCCATGAAAGGTCAAGTTCTGTTCTACCACCATTGGCACGTTCCAAATCATCATCACTACAAACATCAACAAAAAAATTGACACAATTCGTACCGACTTTTTCAACTTCTATTTTAAGAACAGATACCTCATCAAATTGTGCTTTAACAGGATTAAGTATATCAAATCCAAACGTTTCTAATGTCTGTATTTCGTTTTCTTTAAATTTCATTTTACTTTACCTTTTTATTAATTGGTTTTTTATTAGAACCTTTACATTCGCCCGTATCAAAATTTCCATGCGTAAATAATTTGCCGTTATCAAGAAACATCATTTTATGACAAACTGGACATTTTCCTTGTTTAGCAGTAGATTTAAGTATCATTTTCATTTTATTCTCTTTTATTTGTTATTCTAAATTAATAAAAAAAAAGCTGAATGTCAAGCGTAACATTCAGCCTTTAAACTTTGCCAGTCAACGGACATTTTTTATGACTTGTCCAAGTCCCGGGATTTATGACTGGCACAAATTACTTGGCAAGTTTTGTTAAAACTTCTTCGCCAAACTTGAACTTTTTACCAGTTCTAACATCTTGTCCTACAACAGGATATTTTGGGCGACTTGGCATTAAACCTACAAACTTGTATGACTTGCCAGCGTAAGTAAACATTTTATTTAAATCAGTTTCTTTAACGTTGTACATATCACCGTATGTTTTTACATTCTTGATTGCTTGTATCTCTTTTACAGACATACCCGAAGCATTCCCTGATTGAATGACTGCTTGAAGTTTAGTGTGAAATTCCTCACCACTGAAACTGATAGCACCAAGACTTAAAGCGATTTGATGTTTCTTGGCAACACTTGCCAATGCATTGTCAATTTCTTGTCTAAGTACTTTTAAGTTTGTTCGATCAAATTGTTTAATCATAATGAACCTTTCTTTAAATGTTTTCACCAACAAATGTTAATACTGCCACTCTTTGTTTTGCAGTAGGAACAACCAATTCACCTTTTTTGTTATATTTTATAACAACATTTTCTGTTTCTCCAGTTTCTAAATCCTGTATAATAGAGACTTTGTAAAGATTTCTATTGTATTCAACATCATAAACCTGTTCTTCATATTTTAAATTTATTGTATTCATAACTTTCTCATTTATTTTTGATACTCTAATTTACTACTTTTCGGAACAAATGTCAAACGTAATTAAACTCTTTTTACTAAAAAATATGTTACTGAGTAAGTATAACCAGCTTTAGTTTTAAAACCAACACCAGTTGAATATGAATATGCTAATTTAGGAAATTTTGATGCTGTTTTCATAACTTTATCAAACATATTGATATTTCTTTTTTCTCGATAGAATACCCTAAGGCATAATTCTTTTTGATTGCCAATGGTTTCAACATTGGTAACATGTCTGCCAAGTTTCTTAAATTCTTTGATTGCTGTTTCTGCGTATGATTGCTTTGTCATTTTATAAGTCCTCTGCAACTTCTATTTACAATATGTGACCAAGCAATTGCAACATCTTCACTATCTATATTAAGACCTGCCTTTTTGCAGATGTTTGTAAATATCGTTGATTTCTTTTTTGCTGAGGATTCTCTTAGATAAGGCAATTGTCGTGGAGATATAACTTCAAGTAAGGTTTCAATAACTCCTTCTTGTGTTTTGTCTGCTATTATGTAACTCATTTTTATTCTTTCTGTTTAATTTTTGTCAAAATCTCTTGTAAATAGTTCATCATCGTTCCAGCTATTATTTAATTTCGATTCATATGATTCTTCAAAATCTGCTTCGAGTTTTTTTTCTCTACTTTCTGCTGTTAAAGCACACTCTCTAATATATTTATTGCCAACTTCAATTAAAAAATGTAATTCAATTGCTCTATTAAGTTTGAATTGATTTAAATATTGTACATCACGAACTTGAATTTCATGTTCTAATTCTTTTTTTTCATTTTTAAATTCTTCAAGCTTATCATCAACATCATAAACTTCTTTAAATGAAACAAAATATTCGGGCAACCCAAATTCTTCATTCCAATAAGTAAGGGCATCTAAATCTGAATTTATTATTTCATTTTCTGTTTTTGTCATGATATTCTCTTTAATTGATGTTCTAATATAAGTATAGGAAAATTAAATGTCAAGTCGTTTTTTTTGTTAGATATAATACATATCTTTTAAAGATTTCGCCTCTTTTGCCATTATATATGTGACCAACTCTGTTACGACCGTAAGTGGTGATAATTAAGTTTGGATTTAATTGTTTGAAGCGTCTACGCCATTGTGTGCCTGTGGGAGTATTAAGTACTGAAACAAACCAGCCAGCTTTCGAATCTGCTGACCAACGACCTCTACGTGTACCTGTGTTAAATTGTATAAGTGTATCGTGTATCATTTTGCAACTTTCTAAATTCGATATTCAAAAATACTAAAACTAAAAACAATTGTCAAGCGTAACTATAGTGACAAAGAAGATGTTGGTTTTCCTGTCAATTCTAATTCACGTTTTGAAATTGGTAATGTATCGCCAATTACATGTTGATTATTGTCTGATGAAATCACTTGAACTTCATACATATTATCATCAAGTGAAATGACTTTGGCAATAATAGTATGATTAATTCTTTTAATTCGAAAAACTTTATTGAGATTTTTATCAGGCATTTTGATTCTCCTTTTAGATTGTATAGGTATGAGTTGTGTGAGTGCGTTGGCGAGTTTATTGAAAGATTTTGGATCTTGACAAGATGTTTTAACAAGATTTATTAAGTCGTTTATTGAAGTATCGGCTTTGTTAGCCATTGTTTCTCCTTAATTTTATTTTTCTTCTACTATAAGTATACAAAACTTTCCTATTAATGTCAAGTGTAGTATACTTACTATAATGTATTTTTTAACAAGAAAATTACGCCTAACGCTTGACAATATAAAGATTTAGACGTATATTAGAGTATTAAAAATAATTAAAGAAAGTGTTAAAATGAATAAAGAACTAAAGATAATTGAGCACGAAGAAAGGAAAAAAATAAGATGAAAAAATTATGGGACGATTCTAAAGATAATCAGGAAATTCCTGGTGAAGCTGGCACTTGTCCTTGTTGTGGTGGTACGAGTTTACAGTATGAAGGTCCTGATCCAGTTGATGATTCAATTATGTATAGTGTTCATTGTGATTGTGGTTATTACTTCAAAGAGTATTATACTTTAACATTTGATGGACTTTGGGGTCCTCCGTTGATTAAGAAAAATAAGAAATAATATATTGCCGGCTTTTAGCCGGCATTTTTATGCTATACTCCGCTTGACATTTGTTCCGAAAATAGGTATATTTACTTATCAAATTAATAGAAAGGTACAGAAATGAACGAGAAAAGATTGTTAAGTGATATAGCCTTTGAAATCAAAAAAGACTGGAAAAATGTCTACTTCGGTGCTGTACCTTACTTAAACGCTATGAGTACTTTGAATTCCATTAATGATATGTATGGACAAGATAGTGGCTATTCAATCGTCGCCTACTTCTTAGGTAATGCTCAAACCTGGCGTGGTGAAACTGCTAAACGTATTAAGATTGAATTGAATAAAATGTTGAAATTAAGATAATTTACCTTAAAAAGCCATTGATTTAAATGGCTTTATTTTTTTAATTACGCTTGACATTCACTCCAAATTTTATTATATTTGTGGTGTAAGGAAAAGGGATTGTAATCCGACCCTGCGGTACCTTTTGTTAGTGGCAATTATTGTTAAATGTTAAAATAAAAGTTAAAATAAATTTGTGGGATCGCTTGCCATTTAAGTATACTTTGTGTATTTTAGTATATTAGAAACGGGACAATAACGCCGAGCGATAATCCAGACCTGCGGTATATTGCAAAGTCTTATTAAGACTAAGTATAAGTACAGATTCGTGATTCACGAATTGCGAATCAATTTGCTTGTTTGTTTATTTAATTATTTGTAGGTATTACGTTTGAAGTCCCATTTCAATCCTAACCAAAAATGAACTTCGTATAACATTCCTTTTGATGCTAATATAAAAGAATTGTAAGAATACCATTCCTTTAAAAATTTTCGTATCTTCTTTCTTTCCCACCAATTATATGGTATTACTGTTTGTGAATGATTTGGATGATCATAGTTTTCAACAACTATAGCATTTTTATATACTGATACGTTTATTAACATATTATTACTCCGTATATACATACATGACATGGATATAAAATATATTTTTCTATAGTTTCTGGAAAGTCCACATGCAAAAACGCAAAAACGCAATCCTCCATATTTTGACTTGCGTTTCCTGAAATGTTATTTATAGTGTTTTTTGCCATACTTGTTATAGTAATTTTCCATCCTTATGCTGTATTTGTATATCTATATTTTGGGTTATTATATCAAACTCATTATCCGAATGCCATTTAAATATGAAATCTCTGATTTCATCTCGGTTACCAATTGGAAATGATATATATCGTTTTTTATCAGGATAAGTTTCTTTCTTAATAATTAATCCATCATCATATATTACAATTGAAACTATCATATATTTATATTTTTAAATATATTTATATTTTTAATATGTAGTTTTAATAATCTATATACATCATTAAAATATATCATATCACTTGCTGTTATAGCATCAATGTTGGTGTGAACCAATCCATATATCATACTACATGCTGTTGAATATGGTTCTGGTAATGTTGTTATATCCTCACGAGTCGTTGGTTTGAAATATACTAACTGCCCTTTAGTATTAAAATATATAATCTCTTTGTATGATTTGTTATATGTTTGTAATATGTTGTTATTTAAATATACCGCACGTTCAAGATATAATATGTTTATATTTTCTGCTATACCTATTCGTTCAATTGGTTCATATGGCCTATATGATGATTGATGACTATTTATATATGACATGTAATGCCTAATCTAAATATCTTAAAATTTTTCATTGATACTGTTGTCCAATCCTATTTTAACTAATGCCCTGTTTAATTGTAATAGTTTTGCTTCCTCTGCTTTGCCTTGTACCACTAATACATCTATAGCTAAATCGTAACCGTGTAATATAGAAGTATTACTTAACTCTATGATGGCTCGCTTTTGCTCAATGTCCTCAGATGTACCAGCAGATTGTGATGGTGAAGCTGATGCTTTGGGTATTTCACCAATGTTTGAATCTAAATTTTCTGACATTGCTTGCTCCTTTATATTACTTTATATTATGTAAATCTAATAATACAGTTGTTGGTATGCCCGTTGAACCTGGTTCGATATTTGAATTTAATATATGAAAATCATGTATATCTCTAATAGGTAAATGTAAATTGACTGCGATGTGTTTTATATATTCTATAATATCCTTTTCATATTTCATACGCCAAAATATAGACCCGAATTTGAATACAAAATATTCGCAGAACCATCCGCTATTACCAAGTGAGTTTGTGTAGTGGGCCATAACTGTTACTTTTATTTCATGTTTGTATAATGCGATGTCTATATGCCCGCTTGTTACCATATGCTTTTCTTTGTTTTGTTAAATATAATGATAAATTGTACCAATGTCAAGCTACTCAAGTTAATTCTTTTTTGCGTTCCAATGGGTCCTCCGATTTCCTCCGTTGCGGGAGAAGCAAGCAAAGACGAGGATAGTCAATAGTATGTTCTTTTTCATCGGTATACTCCATTCATCTTTATTTTTAACTTTTTCATTAACTTTTATACTTGTTTTTTTCACACTCGTATTACCATATAAAAATAGAAACAATGGTCAGTTTCTTTTAACTTTTATTGTCATTGATTTCAGTTATTACAAAATCACTCCAATGTCCCCAAAAGTTATCTTTATAAGTTACGGTAAAATATTGGCGTATTTCTTCAATACAAGGTTCATTTGTTGCAGTTCTTAATATCCATTGTTTTGTTATATCATCATAAATTAAACAATACCAGCCAGAGTCCAATGGTAATCCATTATGGTAAGAATATTTAAAATCTTTTGGGAATTTAGATATTATAAAATTTTTCGATAGTTTTTTCTTCACAGCAAATATCTTTCTTTACTAACTTTTATTTTTATTTTTCATATAACTTAGTCCAGATAGATAGTACTATATTTGAAGTATCAACTGTAATATAGTATTTTCTTCCATGTCCTATATATTTCGAACTAACATAATAATAATATGTAATAAAATCTTTGTTAGCTTTTTT
>Ga0172379_10009656_pt1 | contig 11849 bp, 10 predicted proteins | sample GrowelOW334metaG_FD_119756 | JGI IMG/M metagenome (GOLD analysis project Ga0172379, IMG submission 119756) | Groundwater microbial communities from an aquifer near a municipal landfill in Southern Ontario, Canada - Groundwater well OW334 metaG | ecosystem: Environmental > Aquatic > Deep... | reverse complement strand
TGTTTTTCACCTCCTTTTGATTAAATATGAATGTTATCCAGAAGTTTACAAACTGAATTGTTTTCCAACAGCAGTTTTTCTACCATACTGAATTAACTTTAATAAGTATATCATAAATAACCCCTTTTTCCTTGTCAAATGGATTTTATACCTGGATTTTGGAGAAGAGATAGCTGCCAATAGATAAAAATAAAATTGAAACTCCGGACAAAACGAGAAAATCGGTAGTTAGTCCAAAATGTGAGGTGTTGATTAAAGTTGCCCGTAAACCATCAACTCCGTAACTAAGTGGATTAAGGCTGGAAAGTATATTAATTATTCCTGGAAGATCGTTTAATGGAAACAATGCGCCGGAAAGAAAAAATAACGGCATAATAAGAAAATTCATAATCATTTGAAATCCCTGGAAATCTTCTAATATTGAAGCAATCGCAGTTCCAACTGCAGTAAAAAGGAGGGCGGTTAAAAACATAATTATTAACGTGAGCGGAAACATCAAAAGATTTATTGGCCTAAAACCAACAAATAATGTAAGGAAAAAAATAATTATTCCCTGAAAAGTTGCAATCGTGGCTCCGCCCAAAGTTCTTCCGATCATAATATTGAGCCGGGAAACAGGAGCAACTAAAGTTTCCTTTAGAAATCCAAACTGTCGGTCCCAAATTAATTCAATTCCTGAAAAAATTGCTGTAAAAATAATTCCTTGAGCAATGACACCCGGAGCCAAAAAGCTCATATAATTACCGGCTCCAGCTTTTTTAAAAATTGGCCCAAAACCAAATCCTAGGGCTACTAAAAATAAAATCGGCTGGCCTAAAGATCCGATCATTCGAGAACGGGATCGAAAGTATCTTTTTAATTGCCTCAACCAAAGTATATATATAGTATTCATATTTTTATTTTCGCTTTCCTCTCCACATTTGTCTCATCATTCTAAGATGGTCAGCTCCATTAACTTCTTCATCTCTAATTTTTTTTCCGGTCAAAGACAAAAATGCTTCTTCAAGACTATTTGTTTTTGTGGAATTTCTTAGTTCTTCAGCCGTTCCTTGGGTAATAATTTTTCCGTGATCAATAACGGCAATTTTTTGGGCAATTTTTTCGGCCTCTTCCATATAATGGGTAGTAAAAAAAATTGTTATTCCTTCTTTTTTATTTAAATCACTGACATAAGTCCACATTTGATTACGGGTTTGCGGATCCAATCCCAAAGTCGGCTCATCAAGGAAAAATATTTTCGGATGATGGAGTAAACCTCGGGCTATTTCTAAACGCCTTCTCATTCCTCCGGAAAAAGTTTTTACCAAGTGATCTTTACGATCCCAAAGGTCGACAATATCCAAAAGTTCTTTTATCCGTTTTATCCTTAAGTTTTTTTCAACATTATAGAGAACACCATGAAAATCCATGTTTTCATAAGCAGTTAATTCTTCATCTAAGCTAGGATCTTGGAAAACAATTCCGAAAGATTTCCTGACATCATCCTGATTTTTTACCGGATCAAAACTGTTGATTTTAATTGTTCCCGAAGTAGGTAAGAGTAGAGTTGTCAACATCTTAATTGTTGTTGATTTTCCGGCTCCGTTTGGTCCAAGAAAGGCGAATATTTCGCCGGTCTTTACCTCAAAAGAAATATTGTCAACTGCTGTAAAGTCTTTGAATTTTTTTGTCAGATTTTTTACTTCTATAATTGAAACCATAATTGACCAGTATACCACCAGTTTTAATTTTTAACCTGAAGTTTCCAATAATAATTCAGCCAACTTTCAGCTAAAGGTCTATAATTGGCTTCATGAGGATACTTGTTGTAGAAGACGAACATCGAATTGCCAACTCCATTAAAAAAGGTTTGGAACAGGAAAGATATGCTGTTGACATTGCCTATACCGGAAACGATGGATATGATTTGGCTTCGACTGAAGACTACGATTTAATTTTACTCGATATCATGTTACCGGAAATGAATGGTATTGAAATCTGCAAAGAACTTAGAAAAAATAGAATCCACATTCCAATTTTAATGTTAACAGCCAAAGGGCAGACAGAAGATAAAGTGTCTGGACTGGATGCGGGGGCTGATGATTATATGACCAAACCGTTTTCTTTTGATGAGCTTTTAGCCAGAGTTCGGGCGCTAACACGAAGAAAAGGAACAACGATAAATACAAATCTATCTGTAAAGGATTTAGTTTTAGATAAAAAATTATTTCTAGTTAAGCGAGGGAATGAGGAAATAAAATTATCAAGCAAAGAATTTTCCTTACTTGAATATTTAATTAGTAATAAAAATACAATTGTCACCAAAGATCAAATCATTGCCCACGTTTGGGATTATGATGCAGATATCCTTCCAAACACAATTGAAGTTTATATAAAAAATTTAAGAAATAAAATTGATAAGCCATTTAACAATAAAAAATCATTGATTAATACAGTGAGAGGATTTGGTTATAAGATTGGAGATTAATAATTATGTTTAACTCTGCCCGTATAAAACTAACCGCTTGGTATCTTCTTATCATTATGTTTATAAGCATTGCTTTTAGCTTGGTTATTTATCATGGACTAATGAATGAGGTACGTCGATTCTCAAGAGTGCAAAGGATGAGAATCGAGAGAATTCTTCCCCCAGATCCTATCCAACCATTTTTAGCCGATGCAGATCTAATTACTGAAATAAAACAAAGGATAGTCGTTGAATTAGGGATTATTAATATTTTTATTTTTATAACATCCGGAATTTTAGGATATTTTTTGGCAGGAAAAACATTACATCCAATCCAAGAGATGGTTGAAGAACAAAACAGATTCATTACTGATGCTTCCCATGAATTTCGAACTCCTTTAACGGCTTTAAAAAGCTCATTGGAAGTAAATTTACGTGATAAAAACCTGTCCGTAAATGAAGCTAAAAGAATAATGACAGAAAGTATTAAGGATGTTAACGATTTACAAAAACTTTCCGACTCTTTGTTAAATCTATCGCAATATCAAAAAAAGCTTCATCCTCCTGAGCTCAAAGTTATTTCACTTGACCATTGTATCCTTGAAGCTGTAAAGAAAATTAATCCAATTGCAAAACAAAAACAAATTATTCTTAATACAAATTTAGAACGAATTAATATTAAAGGAATAAAAGACGACTTAATAAACTTATTCGTCATTATTTTGGACAATGGAATTAAATATAGTAGTAAAAAGACTTCAATTAATATTTATGCAAAAAAAATAAAAAAGCAAATAAAAATAGAAATAAAAGATCAGGGGATAGGAATAGAAAACAAAGACTTAGTAAATATTTTTGAGAGGTTTTATCGTGTTGATCAATCCCGATCAAAAGAGCAAGTCAATGGATACGGTTTGGGATTATCAATAGCGAAAAAAATAGTGCTAAATCATCATGGAAAAATATCAGCAACGAGTACAATAAATAAAGGATCAGTGTTTACGATCTTTTTTCCAAGTACAGCTTAATTTCAGTTAAATTTAATATTTTTGGAACTACATGAAAAAAATAAAAGATTTCTTATTGAAACTTAGTTTGGTTAAAAAAACTATTTTGCTCGTTGTGGTTTTAGTTGTCGGCTATTTAATAGTCTCAAAATTATTTTTAAACAAAAACAATCAAACTACTTATCAAACGGAAAAAGCGGCTAAAGGCAATCTTGTCGTAACGGTCACCGGTTCTGGTTCAGTTGCCTCAACTAACAGCAGTAATATTACAACGTCGGCAACAGGAGTTGTTAAAAATATTTATGTAAAAGACGGCGATGTAGTTAAAACAGGAGATAAAATTGCAGAGTTAGATCTTGATCTTGAAGGTCAACAGAAATCATCCCAAGCATGGACCTCTTATCAATCGGCAAAAAATTCATTACAAACTGCTAATGACAATTTATATTCCGTTCAGGCAGACTTATTTACTAAATGGCAAAGTCATTTTGATCTTGCAACAAATAGCTTATATCAAAATGGTGATGGGACTCCGAATACACCGGAAAGACAATCTCAGACCGCCTACATGGTTTCGGAAGATAATTGGTTGTCAGCAGAAGCCAAATATAAAGCTCAACAAAAAGCGATAGAACAAGCGCAGTCATCCCTAAACACCGCATGGTATGCATATCAACAAGCCTCTCCAATAATTTATGCTCCAATCTCCGGAACAGTTTCCGGACTTTCTTTGCAAATTGGCACAGTTATTAATTCTCAATCCAGTAATAATACTTCAGCCACAACCAACAAAATCGCTAATATAAAAACAGATGCGCTTCCAACATTATCGATCAATTTAACTGAAATTGATGTACCAAAAATAAAGATCGGGGATAAGGCGACAATTACCTTTGATGCATTTTCCGATAAAACCTTTACAGGAAAAGTTATTTCAATTGACACAGTTGGCTCAGTTTCATCAGGTGTAACCAACTATCCAACCGTAATATTACTAGATACAAAATCAAATGAGATTTTGCCAAATATGGGAGTTTCGGCAAACATTATCACAAATACGAAAGACGATGTGTTGTTAGTTTCTTCTTCAGCGGTAAAAACCGACAGCAATGGGGTATACTACGTCGAAATATTAAAAAACGGAAAACCAGTCAATCAAACAGTTGAGATTGGATTATCGTCAGATAGTCAAACAGAAATTACTTCAGGACTGAGTGAAGGGGATATTGTAATAACATCAACCTCCCAAATAACTAATACTTCTACACAAACTCAGTCAGTCTTCGGAGGCTTTGGAAACAGAGGAGGGATAGGTGGAGGAGGAAACGTCAGAATTCAAGGGAGATAATCATATGATTAAAGTCTCAAAACTTTCAAAAATATATAGCATTGGAGAAGTTGAAACAATAGCCTTAGATAACGTTTCTTTTGAAATAAAAAAAGGGGAATTTGTAGCTATTATGGGTCCATCAGGATCGGGAAAATCAACTCTAATGCATATCTTAGGAGCCCTTGACCTACCTACAAAAGGAAATTATATCTTAGACGGAGAAAGTATTTTGAATCTAAATGAAGATCAATTAGCAGACATTAGAAATAGAAAGATTGGTTTTGTTTTTCAATCATATAATCTACTACCCAGAACAACGACAATGAAAAATGTCATGTTGCCAATGAGCTACGCAGGAGTTGATAAAGATGAAAGAGTAAAAACAGCCAAAAAATATTTGGAAATGGTAGGTCTTGGGAATAGACTTGAGCATACAACAAATCAGCTGTCTGGTGGACAGCAACAGAGAGTTGCTATTGCCCGTGCTCTTGTGATGAATCCGTCAATATTACTAGCCGATGAGCCAACCGGAAATATTGCCAGTGTTCAAGCAGAAGAAATTATGGATATCTTTAAAAAATTAAATCAGGAAGGACACACGATAGTGATGATTACTCATGAACCAGATATTGCCAATCATGCAAAAAGGATAATACATATTAAAGATGGGAAAATTGAAAAAGACGAAAAAATTAGAAAATAATTATGCAAGATATATTTGAAACCATTATCGAAAGTTTTTTGATTTTGACTCACAATAAAATGAGGACGGGACTGGCAATCCTTGGAATCGTTATTGGTATTGGGAGCGTTATCACATTAATCTCACTAGGCCAAGGAAGTACTCAATCAATTGAAAATCAAATCCAGTCACTTGGGAGCAACCTTCTTACCGTAAGTCCTTCGCGACAAAATGATCGTGGGGTAGCAGGACAATCAGGCGGGGGTACAAATTTAACACTATCTGATGCAAAAGCCATTGAAAGTAAATTACCAAGTACTCTTATAAGTAAAGTTTCCCCGGAATTTTCTAGTCGTAGCCAAGTAGTTGCAGGTCGAAACAATACTAATGTATCAGTAATTGGTGTTTATCCGGCATATGCAGAAATTAGAAAAATAGAGATGGATAAAGGAGTGTTTATTAGTACACGGGATGTTTCTGCAATGACTAAAGTTGCGGTCATTGGTCCAACGACGGCAACCGATTTATTTGGAGAAATAAACCCAATTGGAAAATCAATTAAAGTTGGAAGTCAAACTTTAAGAGTAATTGGTGTTACTGCATCAAAAGGTGGAACAGGTTTTAATAATCCGGATGACATGGTTTACACTCCGCTTTCGACCGCTCAAAAACAAATATTTGGAAGAGATAATCTTTCAAGTATTGCAGTTGAGGCAAAGTCAAAAGAAGTGATGGTACAAGCTCAAAACGAAATTGGATATTTATTACTTAAAGAGCACAAATTAAATACTCCAGCAGAAGCTGATTTTACCATCATGTCTCAAAGCGATTTGTTAAACACGGTTTCTCAAGTAACAGGAACGTTAACAGCTTTACTTGGAGGAATTGCTGCAATATCACTTTTGGTTGGAGGAATCGGCATTATGAATATAATGCTGGTGACGGTAACTGAAAGAACCCGAGAAATTGGGCTACGAAAAGCATTGGGGGCAAAGAAAAAGACAATTATTACTCAGTTTTTGATTGAGTCAATTTTACTGACTTTTACTGGAGGAATTTTTGGAATGATCTTTGGAATTTCCGCGTCTTTAATAATTTCAAAAATTATGAATATTTCATCAGTTATTTCATTTTCATCAATAGCTTTGGCAATAGGAGTTTCAAGTTTGATTGGAATAATTTTTGGATTATATCCAGCCAGAAAGGCATCAAATTTACAACCGATTGAAGCTTTGCGTTATGAATGATACTTTTCAGAAAGAATTCAGTTTATTTTTGTTTAATTATACATAAAAAGTTTTTTCAAGAAAGGACGGTGATAATATTATGAAAAACAATTATTTAATAACAACACTTTTGATAATAGTCTTTGCTGGTGTCGGATTTTACGGTGGAATGAAATATCAACAGAGTCAAAGAGTGAATTTATCCGGACAATTTGGGACGGGACAAGGATTTGCGAGAAATGGTCGTACTGGTGGAACCGGCGGGGTTGGGAATAGATCAGGATTTCGCCCGGTTAATGGAGAAATTATTTCCAGTGACAGTAACTCTATAACAGTAAAGTTGCAAGACGGGAGTAGCCGAATTGTAATTTTATCAAGCAAAACTTTAATTAATAAAGCAACCACAGCTACAATTAGCGATTTGAAAGTGGGAGAAAAAGTAGCCGTATTTGGAACTGATAATACTGATGGAAGTGTGACTGCTCAAAACGTTCAATTAAACCCAATTGAAAGAATGAAACCAACCGGCGCAACCGGAGTTAATCAATAATAATAATTCTAGTTAGTCCCGCCGTAAGGCGGGACTTAGCCTAATATCTTCAATTGAAATTAATATTAAAAAATACTAAGATAGTTGTCCAATGAACAGTGCAGAATTGTTAGTTAAATGTTTAGAAAGTGAAGGGGTCAAGTATATTTTTGGTGTTCCTGGGGAGGAAAATTTACAACTGCTCCAGGCAATAAAAAACTCTTCTATAAAATTTATCGTTACCAGACACGAACAGGCAGCCGGTTTTATGGCTGCTACAATCGGAAGATTAACGGGTATACCAGGCGTTTGCCTCTCCACTCTTGGACCGGGTGCCACTAACTTAGTCACAAGCGCGGCTTACGCGCAACTTGGAGGAATGCCCGCTTTATTTATCACCGGTCAAAAACCGATAAAAAAGAGCAAGCAAGGAAACTTTCAGATAATTAATACTATAGAAATGTTTAAGCCGATCACTAAGTCAACAAAACAAATCGTTAATGGAGAAATGATTCCGACGATGGTTAGAGAAGCATTTCGATTAGCAAAGTTAGAAAGACCGGGAGCAGTTCATCTCGAGCTTCCTGAAGATGTAGCAGAAGAAATAGTTAATGGTATCCCAATGGTAAATCACCATACCCGTCGGCCGGTGGCTGAAGAAAAAGCAATAAAAAAAGCCGTTGAATTAATTGAAAAGGCAAAACATCCTCTTGTACTAATTGGCGCCGGAGCTAACCGCAAAAGAACTTCGCAGATTTTAACAGAATTTATAAATAAAACCGGTATTCCTTTTTTTACCACCCAAATGGGTAAAGGGGTAGTAACAGAAAAACATTTACAGTATTTAGGAACAGCCGCTTTATCCGAGAACGATTATATTCATTGTGCCATAAATAAGGCTGACTTAATCATTAATATCGGGCATGATATCCTTGAAAAACCGCCCTTTATTATGGATGTAAACGATAAAAGAACCGTGATTCATATTAATTTTTTTCCGGCAATCGTTGATCAAATATACTTTCCTCAACACGAAGTAGTCGGGGATATCGCAAACACGGTTTTTCAAATCGGCGGCTTAATCAACAAGCAAAAAGAATGGGATTTTTCCTATTTTTATAAAATGCAAAAATATTTAAACTCTCATTTTCAATCAATAACTAAAAAAGAGCGGTTTCCATACACTCCTCAACAGATTGTAAAAATCATAAGACAAAATATGAAGGAAGAAGATATTGTAACTTTAGATAATGGTATGTATAAAATCTGGTTTGCCAGAAACTACCACACATTGAAACAAAATACTTTATTGTTAGATAACGCTTTAGCAAGTATGGGAGCGGGGCTGCCATCGGCAATGGCGGCTAAGATTGTTTTTCCGGAGAAAAAAGTTGTCGCAATATGTGGCGACGGAGGATTTTTGATGAACTCTCAGGAGCTGGAAACTGCAAATCGGCTCAAATTAAATTTGACCATTATTATTCTGCGTGATAATGGGTTTGGCATGATTAAATGGAAACAAAAATCTATGGGTTTTGACGATTTTGCATTAAGTTTTGGAAATCCAGATTTTGTCGGATTGGCTAAATCCTATGGTGGTGAAGGATATCGGGTTGAAAAAAGCGGAGACTTGGAAAAATATTTAGAAAAAATTTCTAATCAAAAAGGAATTCATTTGATTGATGTTCCAATAGATTATTCTGATGACTATAGAATTTTAGTCAAAGAATTACAGGAAAAAACCTGCTTGTTATGAAAAAAATGTTTTCTGTTAATCCGGCGACTGAGGAAATTTTTGGGGAATTTCCGATTCTAACTGAAAATGAATTGGAAAATAAAATTAATTTAAGTCAAGAAGCTTTTAAAAAATGGAAAAAAACTCCCTTCTCAGAAAAAAAAGTTTTGATGAAAAGAGCAGCAAAAATATTACTTCGTGATAAGGAAAAATTTTCCAAAATGATAACACAGGAGATGGGAAAAAAAATTGAGGAGAGCGTTGCGGAAGTGGAAAAATGTGCGACATTATGTGACTTTCTTGCCGATAATTCCGAAGCGATCGTAAAAAAAGAAATAATTAAAACTGAAGCAAAAGAATCGTATATCCGTTTTGAACCCTTGGGGATTATATTTGCCATTATGCCTTGGAATTATCCATTTTGGCAGGTTTTTAGGGCGGCTGTCCCGACTCTTATGGTCGGGAACACAATGTTGTTAAAACATGCGTCGAATGTACCTCAGACTTCACAATTGATTGAAAAAATATTTTTAGAAGCAGGTTTTCCTAAAGGTGTTTTTCAAAATTTATTAATTGATTCCTCAATGAGTGAAAAGGTAATTAAAAATAGTTATGTCCGTGGAGTGACATTGACAGGAAGCGAAAAGGCCGGATCAGCAGTGGCATCGCTTGCCGGAGCATCGATTAAAAAATCAATTTTAGAGTTAGGAGGTAGTGACCCGTTTATAGTTCTTGATGATGCAGATATTAAAAAGGCTGCTTTTGTTGCAACTTCGGCAAGACTTAACGTCACCGGTCAGGTTTGTATTGCTGCAAAACGTTTTATTGTCCAGAAAAAAATTGCCGATCAATTTATTCAAGAATTAACAAAAAATTTTGAAATTAGAAAAACTGATATTGGCCCACTTTCAGGTAAAAAAATTTTGGAAACAATTGAAAATCAAGTTAATATTTCAGTAAAAATGGGGGCAAAAATAATTACTGGGGGAAAAAGAATTCCACGCAAGGGATATTTCTACCTGCCAACAATTATTACAAACGTGACAAAAAAAATGCCGTTATATTTTGAAGAAGCTTTTGGACCGGTGGCAATTATTTTTATTGTTAAAGATGACGTTGAGGCGATAAAAATTGCCAATGATACAAAATTTGGACTGGGAGCATCAGTTTGGACAAATAATAAAAAAAGAGAGCAAATGTTTATTGAAGAATTAGAATCAGGTTCAGTTTTTATTAATTCTAAAGTTACTTCAAATATCCGTCTTCCTTTTGGGGGAACCAAAATGTCAGGGTACGGCCGTGAATTGTCCTCTTACGGTCTTAAGGAATTTATCAATATCAAAACAGTGTTTGTTGAGTAGACTTCTTCATATAGAATATATATATGGAAGAAAGAATCAATCTTGAATTGTTAAAAGGTTTAACCTCGGTTGAAGTAGAAGAAAGATTTGAGAGGGATGGTTATAATGAGTTACCTTCACAAAAACAACAAAGCGCCTTAGCGATTTTTTTAAATGTTGTCCGTGAACCAATGCTTCTTTTATTGCTTGGCAGCGGATTGATCTACTTTTTTTTGGGAGAAACCAATGACGCAATAATGTTGATGACCTTTGTTTTGGTTGTGGTTGGGATCACGTTTTATCAGGAAAGAAAAACCGAGCGGGCGGTAGAAGCTTTAAAAAATCTTTCCAGTCCTAGGGCTTTAGTAATCCGTGATGGGGAGCGGATTAGAATTGCCGGCCGGGAAGTGGTTGTTGACGACTTTGTAGTTCTACGGGAAGGCGACCGAATTCCTGCTGACGCCGTTATCGTTGAAGCAAGTAATTTACTGGTTGACGAATCTTTATTGACCGGTGAGTCAATTGCAGTTAGGAAATCAGTTTGGGATTATAAAGCCAAATTAACTCATCCTGGTGGTGAAGATTTACCGTTCGTTTTTTCAGGAACGATGGTCGTTCAAGGTCATGGAATTGCTAAAGTTTTATCTACTGGGGTAAAAACAGAAATGGGAAAGATTGGAAAATCACTTTCGGTTATTGAAGAAGAAGATTCACTTCTTAAAAAAGAAACTGGATTAATTGTCCGTAATTTTGCCATAGCCGGATTGATTCTTTGTTTAATTGTAATTATTGTTTACGGGCTGACTCGAGGTGATTGGTTGCAGGGATTTTTGGCCGGGCTGACTCTTAGTATGGCAATGCTTCCGGAAGAATTTTCGGTCGTTCTATTAATCTTTTTGACCCTTGGCGCATGGCGGATTTCCAAACGTCAAGTGCTAACTAGGAGAACGGCGGCAATTGAAACCCTAGGGGCAGCCACTGTTTTATGCGTTGATAAGACCGGTACTTTAACTTTAAATCGTCTGACTCTTGAGGGATTTATGGTTGATAAACAGTATCAAGAGATTTCAGGAATATCAAAAGAATTGCCGGAAAAATATCACCGGCTTTTTGAATATGGAATTCTTGCTAGTCAAAGAGATCCGTTTGATCCATTGGAGAAAGAAATAAAAAATAAAGGGCAAGATTTTTTAAAAGGATCGGAGCATATTCATGAAAATTGGCATCTAGTTAAAGAGTATCCGCTGTCAAAAGAACTATTGGCCCTCTCCCATGTTTTTCAGTCTCCCGATAATAAAAATTTTGTTATTGCCGCTAAAGGGGCACCTGAAGCAATTGCCGACCTTTGTCATTTTTCCAAAATTCAACAACAAGAATTAATTAAAAATATTAAATTAATGTCAGGTAAGGGTCTGAGGATAATCGGTGTTGCTAAGGCATTGTTTAATAAAAAAGATTTACCAAAAATTCAACATGACTTTCCTTTTGAATTTGTCGGATTACTCGGATTTGTTGATCCAATTCGCGCCGCCGTTCCCCATTCGGTTATAGAAT
>Ga0172379_10009655_pt1 | contig 11852 bp, 8 predicted proteins | sample GrowelOW334metaG_FD_119756 | JGI IMG/M metagenome (GOLD analysis project Ga0172379, IMG submission 119756) | Groundwater microbial communities from an aquifer near a municipal landfill in Southern Ontario, Canada - Groundwater well OW334 metaG | ecosystem: Environmental > Aquatic > Deep... | reverse complement strand
CATAAACAAGAACTTTGGCGCTGCACCCCGTGGCCTATGGCTTACAGAAAGGATCTGGGAGCCGCATCTTCCAAAAATCCTTGCAGCCAGCGGGGTCGAATATGTCATGGTTGATGATTCGCACTTTATTTCTGCCGGAATATCCGGGGAAAAACTTTGCGGCTATTATATAACTGAAGAAGAGGGATTAACCCTGAAAGTATTTCCGATCAGCAAGACCCTTCGCTACCTGATCCCCTTTAAACAGCCGGAAGAGACGATCAAATATTTGGAGAGCATTGCCAAATGCAAAAATGCCGCTGCGATCCTGGCGGATGACGGGGAGAAATTCGGGGTCTGGCCCGGGACGCATAAATGGGTCTATCAGGATGGCTATCTTGAAAAGCTATTGACCTTATTGGAAGAAAATTCTTCCTGGATAAATTTTATGACATTTTCCGAATATCTAGATGAATATCCTCCACTAGGGCGGACTTACCTCCCAACAGCATCTTATAAAGAGATGATGGAATGGTCGCTTCCAACAGTATCCGGTAAAAAACTGGAAAAGATCACGCGCGAGATAAAACACAGCGGTAAGGAAGATGAGTACGGCGAGTTCATTAAAGGCGGGTTTTTCAGGAATTTTTTTGTAAAATACCCTGAATCGAACAATATGCACAAGCGAATGCTGCAGGTCAGCCAGCGCCTGCAGAGCTTAAAGAAAGCCAAAACTATCCTGGGCGAGGGAGAGAAGGAAAAACATCTTCGTGAAGCTCAAAAGGAACTGTACAAAGGCCAATGCAATTGCGCTTATTGGCACGGAGTATTTGGCGGGTTATATCTAAATTACCTTCGCCATGCGATATATGAGAATCTTATCGGTGCAGAGACCCTGATCGATAAATATTCCAGGGGAAAAGATGATTTCCTGGATGTATTAATTAATGATTTTGATAAAGATGGGTCCGATGAGATAATTTTTTCGAATAATCTTTTGAACCTATATATTTCTCCGAATTATGGCGGGTCAATCTTCGAGTTGGATTATAAACCAAAAAGGTTCAATTTATTAAATACCCTTGCAAGGCGCGAAGAAACATATCATTCGAAAATAAAGGATTCTGTTCCAGAAAATGCTTCAGCGAGTGGGGCGGCAACGATCCATGAAATTTCAAGATCAAAAGAAAAGGGGCTGGAAGAGCTTTTGGATTACGATTGGCATCGCAGGCTTTCATTAATGGACCACTTTTTAGCCGAAGGGACGACGCTAGACGGGTTTAGCCGCGCAAAATATGAGGAAGTTGGCGATTTTACGATCGAGCCTTATGATGCGATCCCGCGAAAAAAAGGGAGCGAAGCTAGTATTGTTCTAAGGCGCGAAGGGTCGGTGAAGAAGCTGCCGATAAAAGTTGAAAAATCGATCACGATCTTTTCCCGCCAGTCGATCATTAGCATTGATTATGAAGTAACTAATCTTAGTTCGGTTAAAGCCGATCTTTGGTTCGGCGTAGAATTTAATTTCTCACTTTTAGCCGGAAGGGCGCCGGATAGGTATTACGAAAGTTCGGAAGCAAAGATCGAAGAAAATTGTCTTGCCAGTAAAGGCGAATTGCCGGGGATTTCCAGTTTGAAACTCGTTGACAACTGGAAAAGATTTGTTATAGTATTGGAGACAAATAATCCCGCAAACTTTTGGCGATTTCCGATAGAAACAATTTCGCAGTCTGAAGCGGGTTTTGAGAAGAATTTCCAAAGTTCTGTTGTTTTTCCGAACTGGAAAGTTTTGCTGGAAGCAGGCGAGAGCTGGAAAACCAAACTGACATTACGCATCGAAGAGTAATTATTATATTTAACCAGTAAAAAGGAGAAAAATAATGCCTGAACTTAGAAAGGATCCGATCTCTGACAGATGGGTGGTAATTTCAACGGAAAGAGGCCGGCGTCCGTCAGATTTTGGAATGCCTTCTGTTGCCTCTGAGGGAGCGGAAGTAAAATCATGTCCGTTTTGCGAAGGAAATGAAGCTAAGACTCCACAGGAAATAATCTCATGGCGCAAGCCATCAAGCCTCCCAAATACGGCCGGGTGGGATGTTCGGGTCATCCCGAATAAATTCCCCGCTTTGATCATTGAAGGCGAGGTGAACCGGACCGGAATGGGGATCTTTGATATGATGAGCGGCATTGGGGCGCATGAAGTTATTGTCGAGACCCCTAAACACAACCAGGCGATCCCGGATCTTGATGATTCCCACGTTGAAAAGATCTTATGGGCATATAAACAACGGATCATCGATCTTGAGAAAGATAAGAGATTTCGGTATATTTTAGTATTCAAAAATTATGGAACGGCGGCTGGAGCATCGCTTTCTCATCCGCATTCGCAGCTGATCGCAACGCCGATCACGCCGCGCTATGTAAAGCTTGAGCTTACCAATGCACGCGAATACTTTCAGGAAAAAGAACGCTGCATATTTTGCGATATGATCCGTCAGGAGCTTGGAGCCGGCGAGAGGATCGTTTACGAAAATGAATTCTTTGTCGCATTTACTCCCTTTGCTTCGCGCTTTCCTTTTGAAATTTGGCTCTTGCCGCGGCGGCACGAATTCGGTTTCCAGGAACTTCCGGATGAAGAAAGGCTGCAGCTTGCAAAATGCTTGAAAGATATCCTGCAGCGGCTGAGAGTTACGCTAAATGATCCGCCATTTAATTATGTCCTGCACACTGCCCCAAATCCGGTCAATCGGCCGGGGAAACCTGATTATTGGGGGACGATCCAATATGATTTCCATTGGCATATCGAAATTATTCCTCGTTTAACGAAGATGGCCGGCTTTGAATGGGGATCCGGGCTGTATATAAATCCTACCGCTCCCGAAGAAGCGGCAAAATATTTAAGAGAGGTTAAAATATAATGGGGAATAAAAAAGTAAAATTTAGTATCGTTGCTCCTCAAAATACCAAAGAAGTCAGACTTTGCGGTGCTTTTACGAATTGGGAGCAAGGCGCTATCGTAATGAAAAAAGGGAGAAGCGGAGAATGGGCAGCGCAGGTCAACCTGGAACCGGGCGAGTATGAATATAAATTTAAAGTCGATAGTTTTTGGTACAATGACCCGACAGCCGATAAATTAACCGGAAATGTCTGGGGAACAGAGAACTCAATTCGAGTTGTGAGGTAAATAATGCCTCTCGAAAGCCAGGAAGAAAAGAAGCCTAAAAAGAAAGCTCTTAAAAAGACAACAGGGATCGTAAAAAAAACTACCCCAAAGCCTAGGAAGACGACTGCGCCAAGAAAAAAGAGAGTCGCGCTGCCAAAAAAACCGCTAATTGAAAACATCTCCGAGTTGAACATTGAAGAAAGCAAATATTTTGCCGGTCCGGTGATCCAAAAATTTGAAGAAGAGAGATCATTTGAATTCCCGGCCGGATACGGCGATAATCGCATTATTTTATTGATCAGAGATCCTTATTGGCTATATTCATACTGGGAGATCAGCGATGGGCGAAGGAATGAATTAAAAAAAGAGATCGGGGAAGGGGAGTTTTTTAGATCAAAAGAGATCTTAAGGGTCTATGATACCGGAAATTGGGAGTATTTTGATGTTGATCTGGGTTATGCGGCGCGCTGCTGGTATGTTCATGTCCCGACCGCGAATCGGACTTATTGTGTTGAGATCGGATATTTAACTCCGAGCGGAAAATTCTTTTCGGCCGCGAGATCGAATTGGGTCAAAACCCCGCTCGATCGGATGTCGGATGAGATCGACGAGGAATGGATGATCCCGGATTGGAATATGATGTATGCGCTCTCGGGTGGTTTTGGTTCCGGAAAGAGTTCGCAGGAGGTCCATGAATTAATGAAAAGTCGGATGAAAGAAGAACTTTCTTCCGGTTGGGTCTCTTCGCTTTCTTCTCCGGCTAATAAACCGATAGAGCGTCCTTTTTGGCTGGTAGCAAACTGTGAATTAATTGTTTATGGAGCGACCGAGCCGAGTGCAACCGTTACGGTCCAGGGCCGAAAAATTGATCTGAAAGAAGATGGAAGCTTTAGCCTCCGCTTTTCCCTTCCTGACGGGCAGCAGGTCATACCGATCGAAGCGATCCGGGATGATGGCCAGGAGCGCCGCAATATTACTCCAACCGTAGAGAGAAAGACAAAATAGGAATGGAAAAAGGATACCTTTCACTTGTACTTCACGCGCACCTCCCCTTTGTGCGTCATCCTGAACATGAGGAGTTTTTAGAAGAGGACTGGCTATTTGAAGCCATTACCGAAACCTACATTCCACTGCTTAAAGTATTTGATCGGCTGCTTAATGACGGAGTTGATTTTAGGCTTACGATGTCAATTACGCCGACGCTGGGTTCAATGCTGATGGACCCGCTGCTTCAAGATCGCTATATAAAACACCTAGAAAGCCTTATTGAGCTCTCTTACAAAGAGATCGAGCGAACTGCTTGGCAGAAAGAGCTAAATGACTTAGCAAAGATGTACAACTACATCTTTATTGATTCCCGCGAAATATTTGTAAATAAATATGGAAAAAATCTTATTAATGCTTTCAAGAAATTCCAGGACCTTGGAAAGCTGGAAATAATTACTTGCGGAGCGACGCACGGTTTTCTTCCATTAATGGAGATCAACCCCAATGCGGTCAGAGCCCAGGTAAAGATCGCGGCGGATCATTATGAAAAAATGTTTGGAAGGCGTCCTAATGGGATCTGGCTGCCGGAATGCGGCTATAGCCCTGGGCAGGATGAGTTTTTGAAGGAAGCGGGGATCCGCTACTTTTTTACTGATACCCATGGGATCTTGCACGGGACTCCCCGTCCAAAGTACGGGATATTTGCTCCGGTTTACTGTAAAAGCGGGGTCGCCGCGTTTGGAAGAGATATTGAATCTTCAAAAGCGGTTTGGAGTTCGGTCGAGGGGTATCCGGGTGATTATAACTATCGTGAATTTTATCGCGATGCCGGCTTTGATCTGGATTTTGATTATATAAAACCGTATATCCATAAAGATGGCATTCGGGTAAGCACTGGGATAAAATATTTTAAAATTACCGGTAGGGTTGATCTGGCGTTCAAGCAGCCTTACAATCGACCGGCTGCAATGGAAAAAGCGGCCGAACATGCCGGGAATTTTATGTACAACCGGCAGCAGCAAGCCGAGCATTTATATGATTTTATGGGTAAAAAGCCGATGGTTGTTTCCCCCTACGATGCCGAGTTGTTTGGACATTGGTGGTACGAAGGTCCGGATTGGCTTGAGTTTTTATTCAGGAAATTGCATTTTGACCAGGATACGGTCAAATTGATCACTCCATCGGAATATCTTTTGATGAACCCGAAAAATCAGGTCGTTTCTCCTTCTTTTTCTTCGTGGGGTTATAAAGGATACAGCGAATTCTGGTTGAATGAAACGAATGATTGGATCTATCGCTATATGCATAAAGCGGCTGACCGAATGGTCGAGCTTGCAAATAAATATCCATCCGCGGATGGTTTACTGCGCCGGGCATTGAACCAGGCTGCCAGAGAGCTTTTACTTGCGCAATCTTCCGATTGGGCCTTTATTTTTAAGACCGGGACCTGCGCACCATATGCTTTTAAAAGGACAAAAGACCATATTGAAAGATTTACCAGGATATACGACGAGATCCTGTCAAACTCAATTAACGAAAACGGGTTGTCAGATATCGAATATAGGGATAATATATTTCCCGAGATCGATTATCGAGTCTATATATGAAAGCAATAATATTAGCCGGAGGTTTGGGGACAAGGCTGCATCCTTTGACCATCAATATTCCAAAACCGATGGTTCCGGTTGCGAACCAGCCTTTGATGGAATATGTCATTTATCTCCTGCGCAAATACAAATTCACCGATATTACCGCTTTGCTCTATCATCAGCCGGAAGTAATAAAGAACTATTTTGGCGATGGTTCAAAATTCGGTGTTAAGCTGAATTATTATGAAGCGAAAGATGATTATGGAACTGCCGGATCGGTCCGGATGGCGGTTAAAGGCGAAAAAGAGCCGATCCTTGTGATCAGCGCCGATCTGGTAACTGATTTTAATCTTGAAGCCGCGCTTAAATTTCATGAACAAAAAAAGTCTTCCGCTACCATGATCTTGACCAGAGTTGCCGATCCGATCCAATATGGGATCGTTATTGTCGGCAAAGATGGGAAGATCAAGCATTTTCTGGAAAAGCCGTCCTGGAGCCAGGTATTTTCAGATACCGTTAATTGCGGTATGTATATCCTTGATCCATCAATATTGGATTATATTCCTGAAAACAAGTATTTTGATTTTAGCCAGGATCTTTTTCCTTTGATCCTTTCTAAAGCGGAACCAATATATGGATATATTGCTGAAGGGGTATGGAAAGATATTGGAAGTTTGGTCGAGTATGGAAAAGTCCACCTGGAACTATTTAAGGATACAAAAAACTTGATCTCTGATTCCGCGAAAATATCAAAAACAGCTGTGCTTGAGGGAATAAATATTATCGGTGATGGTGCCGTGATCGGGGACAAGGCAATATTAAAAGGGACCTCGATCGGAAAAAACTGCGAAATTGGGAAAGGAACTTATATTGAAGGCTCGGTATTATGGGATAAAGTTATTGTAGGCAAAGACGCAAGGATCGAAAAAGCGATCATCGCAAAAAAATCCGTCATTGAAGACCGCTGTTTGATCGAAGGCGGGGTCGTCATTGGCGAAGAGACGCATATCGAAAAAGATGTAAACGTTAAACCCTTTGTGAAAATATGGCCGAACAAGGTCATTGAAGAAGGGGCAGTTGTTTCAAGGTCCGTAGTTTGGAGAGAACGCTGGAGCAAAGGGATCTTTGGTCCATTCGGCGTGACCGGCCTTTGCAATGTTGAGATGACCCCTGAATTTGCGGCTTCGCTTGGCGCCGCCTATGGGACGGTTATCGGAAAAGGCAATTATATTTCCACCTCCAGGGATTCCCATAAATCTTCGCGAATGATCTACCGCGCGCTCCTTTCCGGCGTATTATCCGCGGGGGTAAATGTCTCCGATCTTGAAATGGTCCCGATCCCCGTGAACAGATTTGAATTAAAAGTCCTTAAAAGCAGCGGGGGGCTTCATGTAAGGAAATCCCCTTATGATAATGATGTGATCGATATCAAATTCTTTGGAAATGATGGGATGGACCTTGCTTCGTATAAAGAAAAAAAGATCGAAAGGCTGTTTTTCGGCGAGGATTATAAACGGGCAGATATTAATTCCGTCGGTGAACTCTCCTTTCCATTTCATCGCGTAGCCGAATCCTATAAGGAAGCGGTTATCTCTTCGATCGATAAAACTGCTGTTTCTTCTTCCAGATTTAAGGTCGTGGTTGATTATGCCTATAGTTCGGCTTCCCAGATATTTCCTTCGATCCTGGGGGAATTGGGGATAGAAGTCATCGCTTTAAATGCGCATATTGATGAAACCAAAATAACGAAAACACGGGAAGAATTTGAGAAAAACCTTAGTCAGCTTTCTCAGATCGTAAAAACGCTTAAAGCCGATCTTGGGATAATGCTGGATACCGGCGCTGAAAAAATATTTCTATGCAACCAAAACGGGCAAGTTCTGCTTGGCGACCATGAGTTGGCTGCGATGGCGAGCCTTCATTGCCGGCTCAATAAAAACGCGATCATTGCAGTCTCGGCAAAAGCCAGCCGTGTGATCGACCAGATCGCAAAAAAATACAAGGCAAAAGTTATTCGGACCAAAACAGGGGCCAAAGAGATGATGGAAGCTTCCGATATGCCAAATATTGATTTTCTTGGAGAAACAGCCGGCGGGTTTATCTTTCCTAAATTTCAACCGGCTTTTGACGCGATGTTTGCTTCGGTTAAATTACTTGAAATGCTCTCGAAAGGCCGCCTTAATCTAGCGGAATGCGAAAGCGAAATACCGGAGATCTTTATGGTCGGCAAAGAGATCTCATGCGGCCTGGATATGAAAGGAAAGATATTAAGGACCTTGATCGATGAGGTTGGAAATAATAAAATTGACCTAACGGATGGCGTGAAGATTTTTCATGCCGATGATTGGGTCCTGGTTTTGCCGGATCCGATGCGGCCGATCGTTCATATTTATTCGGAAGCGGGCAATAAAAAAGACGCCCAAAAATTAATAAAGGAATATATCGAAAAGATCGACTCAATAACATGAAAATACTATTTATTTCTCCCGAAGTGGTTCCATTTGCGAAAACCGGCGGTTTGGCGGATGTGGCCGGATCGCTGCCGAAAGCGCTGAAAAAGATCGGACATGACGTCCGCGTGTTTATGCCATTGTACAAGAAAATATCGAAATCCGAAATTCGAAACACGAAGCAAATACGAATTGTACTAAATAACAAAGAAGAAATTGTCGAAATATATGAAGGGAAGGTGCCGGGGACGGATGTTATTGTCTACTTTTTGGGGCATGAAGGGTATTTTGGCAGCCGGGATGATCTTTATCAGGTCAAAGGGGTAGATTTCCCCGACAATCTTGAGAGATTCTCTTTATTTTGCCAGGCAGTCCTGCCATTTCTAAAAGAGATCGATTGGAAGCCGGATGTTATCCATTGCAACGATTGGCAATCGGCGTTGGTGATAGCGCATTTAAAGACGACCTATAAAGAGGATCCTTTCTTTAAGCGGACCGCTTCGGTTTATTCGATCCACAACATGGCTTATTTAGGGCAATTTCCAAAAGATAAGTTTCCTTCAACCGGTTTGCCGGCTAGTGCGTTTAGCGCCGAAGGGATAGAATTTTGGGGTGATATTGCGCTTTCCAAGGCGGGGCTTTCATATGTTGATGTGATCAATACTGTATCTGAAACTTATGCGAAAGAAATTCAGACCAAGGATTTTGGCTGCGGGTTGGACGGCTTGTTAAGATTCAGGACCAAGGATGTTTTTGGGATCGTTAATGGATTGGATTATGATGTTTGGAATCCTGCGACCGATACGATCATTCCGAAACGCTATAGTCCTGCGACGCTGTCATTAAAAGTGGAAGATAAGCTCGCTTTGCAGAAATTAAGTAATTTGCCGATAAAGAAAGAGGTTCCGATCATCGGGATGATTACGAGGCTGGCCGACCAGAAAGGTTTTGATATTTTAGCAGAAGCGCTTGACCAGATAATGCATGAACAATGCCAGCTTATTATTCTTGGAACGGGCGACCAGAAATATCATGACCTGCTTCTTAAGATGAAAAAGAAATATCCCGAGCATATCGGGGTCAATCTTGGTTTTGATGCGGCGCTGGCGGAACTTATATATGCCGGTTCCGATATGTTCATGATGCCGAGCCTTTATGAGCCATGCGGGTTGGGGCAATTGATCAGCTTTAAATACGGAACGGTTCCGATCGTGCGGAAAACCGGCGGTTTAGCGGATACGGTGAATGATTTTGTTCCAGCGACTGGGAAAGGGGAGGGTTTTGTTTTTGAAGAATACAGCGCGAAGGCGCTTTTGGATGCGGTGCGGCGTGCTTGCAAAGTATACTTAAATAAGCCGGCTTGGACTAAGCTGCAGTTTAAGATCATGCAGCTTGATTATTCCTGGGATTCTTCCGCGAAGAAATATGTTTCCCTCTATATGAAGGCGCTAAGCAAGATCGGGATACGGGCGCTGTAAAATTATTACGGGAAATATCTCATTGTATAAGTACCATCCGCTTCTTCATATCTACTATGTGATTCAGCTGAAGATGAAGAATCATCATTTGTATGATCAGTTCTTGATTCATTTTTCGAATCAGCACTAAAAGCGGCGCTGGCACGCTTAACAATCTCAGCTTGTTGTAAATCATAAGCATCAATTCCCGCCTGTATTTTTTCCGCCAACTGTGGATCAAGTTCATTCCTTATAACTAATATTAATGCTTGCTGTTTTTCTTTTGAATATCTGGTTAAAATAGGTAGTCCTTTAGATAGGACATGTTTAAAATGATGCGTATATTCTCCTGCTACTAATACTTCCGTTTGTTCTTCTGTTCCATTTGGATCTTCATAAAAACCGCAACCCTTTGGGGCAGAAGCATGTGCTGGATCTCCTCCACCGCAATTCCATCTCACAAAGGCATCTTCATCAGTTTCCGTGAATCCTTTAATCGTTCTAACAACTGGTTCTCGAACCGTTTCAATATGCGAAAATCTATATGGGAATAAATTTCCTACTACTAAATCAAGATAGGTCGATTGAGCACTGATTGGTGACGAGGTCCTTACAACAAAGCGCCCACCCAGATACGGCGTAACTCCTTTGTAATCAGGATCTTTTTCGTGTTGAGTTTTAGCTTGAAGAATGAGGTCTAATAATACGACCGTATTAAATTTGCTTGAAATGAACAGAATATGTTCCGATGAAATACTGTTCTCGAATCTGGCCAATAAATTATTAACAACCGCGGAACGAACCCTGGCGTCAGAGCTGTTTGATAATCTGGCAAGTGTTCGTAAATTAATAAATGGATCGCTTGCTTTTCCGTGAGCGCCGCCCAGTGGATTATGAACACCAAAAAACCTGCCATGTTGGAACCAGCTTCCTTGCCCAGTGCCTCTTACAACTTCTCTTAAACCCATATTAATTGTCTCCTAATATTTTGATTGGTTTATCTCAATCATTTGTCGTGACAATCGGGGATAAATTTCACTTGTATAACAATTTAGCGAAGATCGGGATAAGAGCCCTTTAGTGCATTTGGTTCTTTGTGAGCAATAAATCCAGCTTCTTCTAATTCCCATTCGATTTTTATTCTTATGGGTTCGTCAAGCGTTGTAAGCCTATCTCTCAAGTTTTCAGCGGCTCTAATGCGGACAGAGGGGCTGCTTTTGCTTTCATTTGCTTTTAATGTTTCGTCCTTTAGTAATATCAATAAAATACGTACGGGGGTGTCGGATACTGCGGCAATTCTATCTATAATTGAACTGTACATGGATGGCAGCAGCAGGGCTTCTCGATTCATTTCTTTGTATAAGCTAACATATGCTTCTATTGTTAATTTATTAATTACCTGCGCTAAACTAGGATTATGTTCTTCAATAAACTCAACATCACCAAATGTTTCATGAATAAAATCAAATAATGGCCTCTTATCTGTTTCGCGAGCCCTGGTAATTGCCGCCTCAACAACTGTTGCATCGATCGTAATAAGGATATTGAAATCAGGTTCAGATAACCATCCGTTTAAACGGACAGATAAGAAGTATGCAAGAGCTTCACGAACTTTGGTATGTTGGTTGCGTTCAAGCCGTGTAAATCGGTCTGATAATCTTGCAAGGGTACTTAAATCAACTGAAGAAGCGTCAGTAATTGCTTGGCCAACGACAGTTACGTCAAATGCATCGAGGATTTCCATGTCGGTGCTAGAAAAACCATTTGGAAGCCTGGCGGCTAAATTATGGGCGACGGCTGTCCGTACTTCTCTGCTTTTTGCAAAAGACAGCCTTGAAAGGGGTTTGAGTGAAGTATGTTGATTTACAGCTCTTCCTAGATCTGTTAATGAAGGCAAAATACGGGTAACTACTTTTCCTAATTGCATATATGTTCTCTCCTATCTTATGTTCAGATATTATTTCGGATAATAATTTGAATAATTTCATTTTATTTGCCCAATTTCGCATAAGAAATATTATGTCTATTTGTTTTCAAAATATCTTTTTTTATTTCCACTTTCTTTTATTAAAAAAGAAAGTGGAGCAAAGAAAGTTAATCTAAGGGGTAAACCCCTTAGATATCCCCGGCGCCGGCTATGCACCCCGCCACCCATCCTTCCCCAAGACCCCGGCCCCCATGTTCCGGAGGAACCGGAACAATCGGCCTTCCCCTCCCTTTTGGCGGGGTT
>Ga0172379_10009654_pt1 | contig 11852 bp, 14 predicted proteins | sample GrowelOW334metaG_FD_119756 | JGI IMG/M metagenome (GOLD analysis project Ga0172379, IMG submission 119756) | Groundwater microbial communities from an aquifer near a municipal landfill in Southern Ontario, Canada - Groundwater well OW334 metaG | ecosystem: Environmental > Aquatic > Deep... | reverse complement strand
GACCGGGGCGACAACAAACCCACTGCGGTCACCGACGCCGCCGGACATACCACCTGGTTCAGCTATGACTCCCTGGGGCGGGTGGTCCGAGAAACAGACCATCTTGGCAAGCAGACTAACCTGCAATACGATGCGGCAGGCAATCTCGCCTCCCGTACCGATGCCATGGGCAGAACCATGACCTACAGCTATGACGCCCTGGGCAGATTGCTGCAAAAGAGCGGCTCTGACGGCTCGGTCGCCACCTTCCAGTACGACGCCAGGGGCAGACTCAGTTATGCGTCCAACCGGAATATCGCCTACGGCCTGACCTACGATATTCTGGGCCGCCTCACCGGGGTCACCGACTCCAACAAACAGACCATCAACTACCAGTACGACGCCTTGGGCAACCGGACCAAGATGACCATGCCGGACGGCGGCGCAGTGAGCTATGCCTACAACTCGGCTAACCGGTTGAGCCGCCTCGCCTCGTTTCTGGGGGATTTTACTTTTGGCTACGATGCTCTGGGCAACCGCATCAAGCTTACTTACCCCAACGGGGTGGCAACCAGCTATGGCTACGACCCGGCGGGCAGACTCACGGCCATTCTGGCCCAAGGCGGCCGTGCCAGCATCAACTCTTTCAGTTATACCCATGACCCGGTTGGCAACCGGCTCTCCAAAACCGAGCAGCAGATCGCGTACGCCACCAGACACGATTATGCCTACGATGCGGGCTACCAGCTGACCCAGGCGCTGCCGGTGACGATTCTGCATGAGCGGGAATACGAGCAAGACCAGCGGGCGGAGAACTTTGTTTACGGTACGGTGGGCAACCGGTTGCGTGGTCCTGGCAGCGGTGATGCCTCGGTCTACAACGAGCTCAACCAACTGCTGGCCAGCAGAACCGAGGAGTTCCGGTACGACGCCAACGGCAACCTGATCTACCGGGCCGGGCTCACGGATGATGATGAGGACGCCTACGAGCAACAGGGCTGGAGCTACGAGTACGACCAGGAGAACCGCTTGGTCAGGGCCAGCAAGGTTGGGGACTACGGAAGCCGGAGCATCTCTTTCAAGTACGATCCTTTTGGCCGGAGGATCGAGAAAAAGGTGGAAGAGACGGTGTTTGGCAGAACAGAGACCAGTACCACCACCTACGTCTACGACAACGAGGATATCATCCTTGAGACCAGCGGCAAGAACATCAGCCGCTATGTGCACGGCCCCGGCATTGACGAGCCGTTGGCTGTGGAGCAGAAAAGAAATACTTATTTCTTCCACGCCGACGGGTTGGGCTCCATCGTCAACTTGACCGATCAGCGAGGCCGCGTGGTGCAATCCTACGAGTACTCATCCTTTGGCCGGATGAAAGAGCAGGGCGGCGAGGTGAAGCAGCCCTATGGCTATACCGGTAGGGAGTGGGATAAGGAGCTTGGTTTGTATTACTACCGGGCGAGGTATTATGACCCCAAGGGTGGGAGGTTTATCTCAAAGGACCCTATTGGGTTTGCGGGTGGGGATGTGAATTTGTATCGGTATGTCCAAAATAATCCGGTGAATTGGATTGATCCGGAGGGATTGAGCTCATCTGGTGGATTTTCCGGAGGTGTTGATGATTTCTTGTATTATTATAACGAGATGCAGAAAAGAAATATTGCAAAGGCGGACAATTTCTTTCACTGTATGGCAAATTGCCAGACGTCAAAGCGTGGAAATGCAGGGAGAAATGCCGCTTTGTTAATTAGTGGTGGACGAGAACTCACTGATATTCCCAAAAACCGATGGAAGAAAAATATGCCGTGGAGAAAAATCCAAGAAGATTTAGGAGAAGACATGGAAGCCAATAAGCATGGCAGGACATGCCCTGATTACCAATCTTGTTATGATAGGTGTATTGGGCTGGCTCCGGCAAGCTCAATACCATTCCTTAATAACTATAAAACGAATTAGATATGAAGTTGCACTTTTTCATTAGTATGCGACTCATCGCAACAACGATTGCCGCTTTGGCTATATTGGGAATTCTGCTATCATGCAGTGATCGTGTAGATTTGTTTTACAAAACATACAATGATGTAAGACGTGACAATGCTATTGAGAGGGGTTTAATTCCTAGTGTTATGCCATCATCTGCAACAAATATTTTACAATCCCACTGTGTTGACGCTGGTATTGTGTATATAAGATTTCATTATGACGCAAACTCCAAGAAGGAGCTTGAGCAAAATGCTGAAAAAATTAATAGCAATGACATTGCATCGTTGTACACGAACATTGGATGCTCTCCAAAATGGTGGCCTGATGACTTAATGGCAATCGGTGCTCATGGTATCCCAACAGTGCTTAATTACGATGTTTATCGCCACAGCTACACTACAAAGTATGGGGATGGCCATGAGAAGGTTGGGATAGGCTTCTTTTTTTTAGGAAAAGATGGCGAGGTGGCGTACTATTGTAACGGAGGTTAACAGCCGGTAGGTTGCGTTAGCCGCCCACGGGAGTAATTCTGACAGTAATTCCTTGGTAGAATCAACTTCAAAGTGCACCACCTAAGCTAACAGCAGGACATGCCGAATTCACCGCTATCCTGCATCAAGCTTGGATCACACCCGGAGAAGAAAGCTCTGGGGCGCGTGGAAGTCGGGTCTGTCTTTCGGGTGGGCCAGGGACCAGTAACTCAGCCGGGAATCCCGGTGCTTGAGAACACCGCTGACCCCAACCCGGAGAGGGGCCGGACCCGCATGGAGCTTACCAATCTCTAGTTCGGCGGTTAGGGAGAAGCTGCCCGGTGTGCGGGTTGTTTCGATATGCGGCTCGGCAACCCGGTCTTCCTGGCGCATACATGTCCGGTAATCGGTAAAGGCGTAAACATTCCAGGCCCCGGTCGGGGCAAGGTTCAATTCCCAGTAGTTTTTTTCTCCTTCTTCAGCCCAGAACATCTCTAGGCAGGTGGTTTGCCAGAGGTTGTCGCGCCGTGTCCGTTCCGTTGTGCTCGGCAGGACGAGATCGTCCAGATTCCCTTGCAGGACAAAGGATAGCGCAAGGGTCTTGGGTGTACGCTCGATGGTGCCCTGGATGCTCACCCCGCCGGAATCCTGGCCGGGAAAAGGGTGTAGACTGAAGGCGGTCATGTCTTTTGAAAATCTCGGACGATGTTTTTGATTTCCGTCTCCTGTGCTTCGATGCTCCGGCAGAGGGCGAATTGAACCATGGCCCGGTGCTGGTTCTGCCCCGGTCTTCTGATGCGGAAATAGACATCCCCGGCCAGATGGTCGGAAAAGAAACGCAACCCAAGCTCAAAGGCGATGAGCCGGACGGCGTCGTAGATGTAGCGATAATCGGCAGCGGAAAAAAACGGTGCGACCTGGGGCAGGTATCCGCGCAGGATGGCACTACAGTAGGCAAGGTTGAACGAGACCTCGGCCAGGTCCACGTCTTCTCCTGCCGGATTGCAGCAGGAGCGGAGGCAGTCGCCGATGTCGTAGTGGAGCAGGCCGGGCTTGACGGTGTCCAGATCGATGAGGCTGATGGCCTGGCCGGTATCGCGGCTAAAGAGGATGTTGGCCAGCTTGGGATCGCCGTGGATGGGGCAGGAGTGCAACTCTCCCCGCAGGCGTGCAGCTTCGAGCACCTCGGCCGTCGCTTTCCGCTCGGCAATGAAGCGGTGGCAAAAAAGTGTCTGCTCCGATTGGTCCGGCCGTGGAGGAGAGGCGGCCAACGCCTCGTATGCCGCCAGATAGCCGGGGGTGACATGGAAGCCGGGCAGGGTGTCGTGCAGCAGATGGGCGGGCAGATCGTGGATCAGGGCATGGAAGAATCCCAGAGCCCGGCCTGCCTCTTCGGCCTGTGGCTCACTCTTGATGGTGTCGAAAGTCTCGGTGTCGGTGATAAAGCTCTGAGCCCGCCAAAGAGCCCCGTCCTCATCCCGGCAATAATCAGCACCGTTCCGGCTGGGGATGATGGTCGGCAGTTCCCAGCGCTGGTTCGGTTGTGCCGACAGTTTGGGGCGAACATGGCCATCGAGAACCCGCAGGTTGCGCATGATCTGTTCGGGCTTCGGAAACACTGCGGGATTGAGGCGTTGCAGGATAAAGTCCAGCAGGCTTTGGCCACCTGCGACCCGGACCAGATAGGTGTCGTTGACATTGCCGCTCCCGTACTCGTCCACGGAAAGTACCTCGCCGGGAAAGGCGAACTGGCGGGCGATGGCGGCAGGATCGGTCACAGGGGAATCCGGGAAGGCAGCGTTAGCGGAACAGATAATGCTTGCGCACCGCACTATGCACCTGCCACTGGCAATCCAATCCCTTGGGGAAGGTCACGTAATCGCCGGGCACGATGTGCACGGTTTGTTCCGCGGTGGTAACAGTAATTTCGCCATCGAGAATATAGCAGGATTCTTCCTGGTCGTAATGCCAGGGAAAGGCCGAGGGCTCGCACTGCCAGATCGGCCATTCGTCGAGGCGCAGGGCTTCGCGTTTTTTGGGGGAGAGCTTTTCAATGGTGATGGGCATGGAGAATCCTTTGTCAATGTTTACAGGATATTTATTGTTAACTGATAGCCGTGGGCATGGTATTTGTCAATTCTTAAGACCATGGGCTGCGAGGTAAGGCTTGCCAAAAAAAATATCCCCAGATATACAAATACATGCAGGGGGATAATTCGGTAATTACAGTCAGGGGTTGGCAGAGGGATGCCTGCTTTGGCTATAAGGGGGAAGATGATGACTGGCGGCATTCAAGAGCAAAGAAAAGAAGCGCGGGTGTATTTTTCTCCCGGAGAAAATATTTGCGGGGTCTTCGTTTTCCCTGATTTCGAGCATTTTTCTTTTTCCGCCCTGCTTCTTGATCTGAGCCTGGGGGGGGTGCAGTTCTCCTTGAAACGGGAGGAGTGGAATGCCATCAAGCTTGGGAGTCAGCTTGTTCTTGCCCGCTTCAGCGAGGGGGAGAAGGTTTTGTGCGATAGGGCCATCCCGCTTACGGTGCGTTGGGTGCTCGACCACCCGATGGTGAGCAATGTCAGCGTTGGCTGCGAGTTTGACGGGTTGCCGGAAGATGACAGGAAGATGCTGCAGTCTTTTCTGGCCGGGAAACTGGCCGCTTGCCAGGGCCGCGATTGCGGCAGGTCTTGCTGATCGCAATTTTTTGCTGGCTCGCAGGCCGGGTAAACAAGCTGCGGAAATCATCTTCGTTTGGGAAGATATCGTCCGGTACCATTTGTTGGCCCATATTGAGCGCCGCTCTGTAACGTGCGCAATCGTTAAAATTCCCCGCGCAATAGAGTCCTGTGAAATATTCCTGCATCTCCTTCCCCTCGTCGCGGACAGTGAAGAAAACGCACTGCTTGGCAAGATTACAACGGGTCATATGAGTTTCCTTTTTTTCTCATGCCAGGTGTGGCGCGTTGGTACAAATCTCTGGCACTGTACCCGAGCGGGGCAGGGAAATATATGGGGGGGAGTCGGTAAAATGGGGTGGGGAAAGGTCGGTATTCCGCCGGGAAATCAGGTGATGCCGAGAACCTTGAGGGGGTTGATCCGCCAGCGTTTGGCTGACTCATAGCAGATGATCCGATCCTCGCCGCCCTTGCCTGTGGACTTGGAGAGATCGATGTCCTTCTGGTTGACTGCCCAGTCGTGTCTGGTGTCATAAATGGGGCGAACCACGGGGCGCAGTAGGTTGTCGGTCGATTCCACCACCACTCCAAGTAGGCCGCTTTCCAGTTGAACCAGGGTGCCGGCTGGATAGACGCCGATGCACCGGATAAAGCGGTGGACCAGGCCTTCGTTGAAATGGCTGCGGCTCCAGCCGTAGAGCTTGCGCAACACCTCGACCTGGTCGATGCCGTTGCGGTAGCAGCGGTCCGAGGTCAGGGCGTCAAACACATCGGCAATAGCGGCCATCTGCCCGCCCAGGCTGATGGCCTCGGCGGCAAGGCCGTGGGGATAGCCGGTGCCGTCGAACCGTTCATGGTGCTCCATGGCGATCTGGGCCACGGGTAGGGAAATATTGTGGGTGGTGGCCAAGATTTCCTTACAATAGATGACATGCTGCTGGATTTTTTTAAACTCATCCTCGTTGAGAGCGCTGGGTTTATTGAGGATGGCCAGGGGTACCGCCATCTTGCCCACATCATGCAAGAGCCCGCCCAGGCCAATGGTTTGGGTGGTTTCTTGGTCAAAACCCATGGCTCGGCAGAAAGCTAGGAGCAGAACGCCCACGCTCACTGAATGATCGAAGGTGTATTCATCCTTCTTGCGCAGCCGCATGAGCAGGAAAAGTGCGTCCTTGTTGTGGCAGATGGAATTGTCCAGCTCACCCACTGCCGCTTTGGCCTCCCTGGTCTGAATTTTTTTCCCAGCCCGCACGTCGGCAAGGATATTCTTTGCGGCCTGGCTTGCCCGGTGCCGTATTTTTTGGGCCCGGATAATTTCATGGCGGATCGGGATATGTCTGAGTTCGCGGTCAACCCGCGCTGTCTGCGGGGTGACAATGTGCTCGAATGCCACGGGCTTGGGGGGGCTTTTCTGCTCGATTCTGGGCGGGTCCGGCTCTGGGTTCTGGCCGTCCTCGATATAGACCTGGGTGATGCCCCAAGTTTTGAGGCGTTCTATCTCGTCCTGGGTTTTGATCCTTTTGCTGTTGAAGAGAAAGGGGTGGTCCAGCCAACTGCAATCAAACCGCTCGATATGCATACCGGGCTGGAGTTCTTCGATGGGAACCTTCTTGATCATGGCAGGCTCGGGCTGACCTTTGGCGTTATGGTTTTAGGGCAGATTGTGGAATCCACTCCGACCAGTATACGCCAAGGTCCAGTGTCGAGCAAGAATGTTGCGTCCATGCCCCAGGTTCAGGGCAAAAGGACAGAGGCCGAGGGCCTCTGTCCCATTTTTTATAGGGCCAGGGTTTTTCCTTGCCGGATAAAGGTGGGGATGGCGAGATATCTTTCCCTGGCAAGGTTTCTCGGCGTCTTCTGGGTCGGATCGGAGACAGGGCGATTTCTCTCGGTTTGTCCTGTAGGCTGTGTCACGGTGAAGAAGGAGGTCGCGACACACCGGTTGAGTGCGGTGAAAAATCCCTGTTTGAAGCCATGAATTTTGTAAGGCATTGTTTTCCTCCAGATGAAAAGTTGGGTTGTATTTTCTTCTGCACTGAGACTATCATGACAGGTAGGACAAATGGTGTCCTACCTGTGCAATTTTTTTGAAAAAGATATGGCAAAAGACAAGACCCAACTTTTACGATTGCTGTTCATCGACCGCAAGATCCGCGAGGGGATGCGGAGTGGGATTATGCCAAACTGCAGCTCCATGGCCGCCGAATACGAGGTGAGCGCCAAGAGTATCTTGCGTGATATCGATTATCTGCGGAATCAGCGTGATGCACCTATTGCTTACGAGGGCAAAAGTCGGGGCTATTATTACACCGAAGAAAATTATGCCCTGCCCGCCATTTCCCTGAATGAGAGCGATTTGTTCGCCATCTGCATCGCGGAAAAAGCCTTGCGTTTACACGAGGATACGCCCATCTACCGCAAGCTGCAGAAGGTGTTCCGGAAAATAGAGGATTCCCTTCCCGAGAAGGTCTCCATTCATTCCACCTGGGTGGAAGATAAGCTGTCGGTGATTCCGGAGCGGCAAACCAGGCTTGAGCCGGAGGTGTGGGAGGCTGTGTCGGCGGGCTTAAGCAAAAACCAAACGTTGGTCATTTCCTACCGCAAACCCGGCGGGCAGGAGAGTACGGAACGGCGGGTTGATCCCTACCATCTCGTGCGTTATCAGGGAGAGTGGTACCTTATAGGCCATTGCCATCGGCGTGACGCAATTGTGACCTTCGCCATGTCCAGGATCGAAACGGCCCTGTTGCTTAAAAAACGGTTTACCGTGCCCGAGGATTTTGATCACGCGCGCTATGCCGGGACCCAGTTCGGTATTTTTAGCGGGGAGCGCGAGGTCTTGGTGAAGGTTTTATTTTCCGGGGAGCATGCCCCATATGTTTTGGAGCGGGAATGGCATCCCCAGCAGACTGTGGTCCGGAAAAAAGATGGGAGTGTGGTCCTTGGTTTCCCGGCTCGGCACCTCTATGAGGTCAAGCGCTGGGTTCTTTCCTGGGGGAGCGGGGCAAAGGCCCTTGCCCCAAAGGAGCTGGTCGATTCGGTGCAAAAGGAGCTTGCTTCTGCGTTGGCCGATTATGGCAGGACCACGGGGAGGGTGAAGTCGTGAGCATGGCAGGGCAAGTATTTTTCTTGGCCAGGTGGTTGCTGCTGGTGGTTGTCCTTGGGAGTCTTTCGGGCTGTAGTGGACTCCGGCAGGGAGATGGAGCCTTGCCCAAGGTAGCCTCGGAAAAAAAATTGGCCATGCTGGGGCATACCATCCAGGTCGGCGCCTTTGCTAAGCTGGACAATGCGGTTCAGCTCATGCGAAAACTTGATGCCCTGGGGCTTGATGCCTATTATTATCGCCATGCCAACGGGTTGTACAAGGTTCGGTTCGGAGATTATCCGTCGAGAAAGGAGGCGGAGGCCAGGGCCGTGCAGTTACGAAAAGTCGGGGTGATTGAAGCGTTTTATGTGGTTGCGCCGGGGGAGTTTGCTGCGGCCCGCTTCCGGCACTATCAGGACGGGGTCTTGCGGAAGATGCTGGTGAGCACTGCAGAGGGGTTTCTCGGGATTTCCTATGAATGGGGCGGGGAGTCGGCGGAGACGGGTTTTGATTGCAGCGGCCTGGCCATGACCATTTACAAGCTCAACGGCCTCAATCTGCCGCGTAATTCCATGGCGCAGTTTCAAGCGGGGAGTCCGGTGCGCCGTGAAGATCTCGCTCCGGGGGACCTGGTTTTTTTTGCCACCAACGGGGATTCGGCGGTGTCCCATGTCGGGATTTATACCGGAAACGGCAACTTCATCCATGCGCCCAAAAAGGGTGACACCATTCGGCAGAGCTCGTTGCGTAACGGTTTTTTTTACGGGTGTTACATGGGGGCGCGGACCTATCTCGGCAAGGACGGGTGACCGGCCCCCTATAAACCGGCAGGGATTTCAGGCGGCCATCATGCTCCCTCGTTGCTGGCTCAGGAAAGCCGGCAGCCCAAGCATGGTTATGGGATCGTTGAAATACAGGCCTCCGAATTGTTCGGCGCAATGTGGGCAGCCTCGCAGCCAAAGGATGTGATGCCGGTAGCGGTTTTTGGAAAACGCTCTGGCTACCCATTGGCAGCTGCAACATTCAAAGCAGTAGAGCAGGGTCCATTCTTCGCCAGCCAAGGCGGCGGCGCATTCCCGGCAAACCGGGATGACCATTTCGCGGACCGAGACCTCGGCGATCTCGGTTTCCTGATAGCCAAAGGGCATGACAATGTAGTCCACCGCCGGAAAGTTTTCCAGGCGGGTGCCGGGACCATGGTTTAATTCACAGCATTCGTTGGTGAGCTCCGCAAGGAGCCGGAGCCGGTCTGTCTCGTACATGGTCCCTCCTTCAGCCGCGTCTGGCGGCTCTGTGGCATTGATGCCGAAACATGCCCTCTTGCAATTCGTATCGGTTTGCACGGCAAAGAGGATGAGGGGCTTTTGCGAGAGAATAAAGTCCATGGTGCGTTGTGGAAACGTTAAAGAAAAAAAGTTAAGATACCGATACTTGTGGTGTTGGTATTGTTGCGGAAATGAAGGCAAACGATCGGGGATGAAGAGAGAATTTACTATGCAGAAGTGGCAGATAAACGGAACCGTTCAGTGGCTGTGCGAGGAATGCGCCAAGGCCAATTCCCATGTATTTTTGGTGTATCAGCATCAATGGCTCGGTGAGGAAAAAGATCTCGCCGCGTCCTGTGATTGCTGTCGGTGCAAGGATATAACTGTTGCCCGTCTGGGCAAGATGCGCTGGCTACTCTATCCTTTTCTCTGTTTGGCGCCACGGCAGTGGCCCGCCATGACCAGGGCTGTACGGCGGAGCAAGTGAGAAGGCCGGAGCCGAACCTGTGTCAGGATCGGCTCCGGCAAATATTCGGTGGTTTATTAGCGGATGGCTTTTTTTAGGTCAAGACCGATGGCGCCATTGATTATGGCGCCACGGAGGTTGGCCTGTTCGAGATTGGCCCCGGTCAGGTCGGCCCGATCAAGATTGGCTCCGGAAAGATCGGCCCCGGCCAGATTGGCCCCGGAGAGGTCCGCACTCGTTAGATTGGCGCCTTTCAGGTTTGCCCATTTGAGGTTGGCCTTGAGGAGATTGGCGTTGGTCAGATTGGCCCCGGCCAGGTTGGCCCGCATCAGGCTGGCTTCGGCCAGGTTGGCCCCCTGTAGATTGCAGCCTGGGCAGTTCTGGCTCATGCCGCGGTAGATCATGCCCAGATCCCGGTTGGCTGTCTGCGGGTTTGAGGTTTGTTTTGTCTCCTGGATTGTAGGGGCGGATACCGGAGGTGCGGCGGCCTGTTTTTCGACCATCACATCGGGAGAGGCGGTGGCAATGGCCTGTTTGCTTGTTTGTTTCTGGGTGCTTGCCGTACCTTTGCCTGCCTGCCCTCGTTTGACACCTTTTGATATGGTGAAATAGCTCGATTTTATGCCGTTGGATGTGTACAGGCTATATTCTTCGCCCTTGCGAAACACAGTGTAGCAGATCTCATCGCCAAAGCCCCAGCGCTTGAATTGGAGGCAGAGTTTGTCGTTTTCCGCTGACCACTTCCCCTCATTTTTTTCATTCTTACTTTTTGCGGCGTACATTTTGCCATTGCCGTACATTTCGATGATTGCGGTCTCACCGTATTCATAAATGGTAATAGTGTTGTCGGAGAGAAGCTCGGTTAGTTCCGCAGCGGTGATTCTGGTCCCCTCCCCTGCAGGCTTTTCCAAGGCGTCTTTTGTTTCTTTTGTGCCGCAACCGGCTACGAGAAAAAGAAGCAGGGTCAAGAGCAAGAAAGAATAACGGAATTGGGTGTTCAATGGTCTCTCCTCGTGTTGCATATCATCATGTTGGAAACAGCTGCGGATTGGCCGATAAAATTTGTCCCTCTGCCCAAAACACGGACACATGTCGACCTGGAAAAGGGGGGAGCGGCATGGTTCGGACGATACGCCGGCGTCAGTGGCGTGTTCGGTTCTCCTGGGAAGATCGTTAATTATTACCTGAAAAAAAAATAAAACGCCATGCCCATTGTTGTGAAAACACTTCGTCTATCGAGGCGGATAATTGTTTTTCAACTGGAAATTCCGTTCTTGAGTTGATATATTAAAAATCTGCGCCATTGCTGGGACTCGTGAGCGGGAATTTTTTTCCCGAAGGCAGCGCGGGGTATTACAGTGTAACCGGTTATGATGAGAGGTTTCTGATGGTGAAAAACCTGGTAGCGACAGATAGCAGCCCTGTTCAATTTTTGATCCGTCTGGCTTTGGGGGTGGTGATCTTTCCCCACGGTGTGCAAAAGGTTTTCGGCTGGTTCGGCGGACCAGGATATGTAGCAACGGTCACGGCTTTTTCCGCCATGGGTTTTCCTTTCTGGGCCATCATTCTCTTGATGGTCTCCGAGGTTTTTGGCTCGTTGTTGCTGGTGCTTGGCCTTTTTACGAGGGTCTGGGCGTTGGCTATTGGCACGGCCATCGCAATCTGCCTGAAGATGAATCATCTGCAACATGGTTTTTTTATGAACTGGTTCGGGCAGCAACAGGGTGAGGGGTATGAGTACCATATCCTGGTGCTGGGAATTGCCCTGGCTCTTGTTTGCCGGGGTGGGGGCATGCTTTCTTTGGATAGGGTTCTCGCTCGGGACAGGCGACGGGGCGGGTTTCTCCTCTGAATTTGAGCTTATTGTATTTTATGTGTCTCCGGAGCGTCATAAAGACTCTGGATATCGTGTTCCTCTTCCAGCTCCGCCATCTT
>Ga0172379_10009653_pt1 | contig 11852 bp, 13 predicted proteins | sample GrowelOW334metaG_FD_119756 | JGI IMG/M metagenome (GOLD analysis project Ga0172379, IMG submission 119756) | Groundwater microbial communities from an aquifer near a municipal landfill in Southern Ontario, Canada - Groundwater well OW334 metaG | ecosystem: Environmental > Aquatic > Deep... | reverse complement strand
CTTCTCTACCTAAATCAGTCTTTCTTTTACCTTCTTCTTTTTCGAGTATTTTTTCAACTTTTGACTGAGTAGCTATCGCAGCGTGGTCAGTTCCAGGAAGCCATAGAGTACGTTTGCCTTGCATACGAGCAAAACGAGTCATTATATCTTCTATTGTTAGTGTTGCAGCATGACCTAAGTGTAAAGTTCCTGTAACATTTGGAGGGGGGAGAACCATAGAAAAGGGTTCAGCATTTTTATCAGTAAATCCTTTTTCTATACAAACATCAGGGTTGAAACATCCACTTTCTTCCCAGAGCTTATATATACGGTCTTCTGTTTCTTTTGGATCATAAGGTTTCAAGAGTTTTGGATTTATGTCTGGTTCATTCATCTATAAAATATAGCATATTTTATAATAAAGATAAATTTTTTGTTTGAGTGTTTTTGTGATAAACTCAATTTATATGAGGAAAGAACAATTAGGATTCAATCTTGTTTTACTTGGTCAAATAGCATCTGGGAAAGATACTCAGGCTAAATTGCTACAAGGCAAGTATAATCTTATTCCAGTTGAATCTGGAAAATATTTTCGTGAATTGTCAAAAGCGAATAGCAAGGATGGTGAATTATTAAGAAAAACAGTTGGTGTAGGTAAGCCAGCTCCTGTGGCTATTATGAAAAAGTTTTTAATTGAAGAATTAAAAAAGAGAGAAGTAGGAAAAGATTTAATATTTATTGGTAATCCTAGATTAAAACCAGAAGCTCAACTTTTGAAAAAACTTTCTACTCATTACAAAGAAAATTTCTTTGCCTTATATATAACCCTTCCAGATAAAGAAATTTATTCTCGCTCCTCTAGGGGTGACAGGTCTGATGATGATAATAAAATAAAAATTAAAAAACGTATTAAATGGCACAAAGATCAGGTTTCTAAGACTGTTAAATATTTTGAATCTTTAAAAAAGTTAAAAAAAATAAAAGGGAATCAGTCTGTTGAAAAAGTGAGTCAAGATATAGAAAAAGCACTAGAATATTTTAAAAAATTAAACAATAATTGAAATGAAAATATTAAGTGAAATATTGGAAGATATAAAGATATTAGAAAGTCACGGCAATCTGGAGACTCGTGTTTCTTCTGTATCACTTGATTCAAGAAATATTGAACCCAATTCTTGTTTTGTTGCGATAACTGGCAATGTTGTTGATGGACATATGTTCATAGATGAAGTTATAGAAAAGGGAGCTACATCAATAGTCTACGAGAAAGATCCTAAAGAATTCAAAAATGGTATTACTTATATTAAAGTTGCAGATACTCATAGTGCAGTAGGGCAGATTGCAAGTAATTTTTATGGAAACCCATCTCGTAAAATGAAGCTCATAGGAGTGACTGGCACTAATGGTAAAACTACCACGGTGACTTTGTTACATCAGCTTTTTATGAATCTGGGCTATAAAACAGGTCTTATTTCAACAGTGGTAGATAAAATTTGTAATGAAATAATTGTGACAAATCGTGCTACTCCCACTACTCCTGATTCAATAATTTTAAATAAATTACTTGCAGAGATGGTAGACGCAGGTTGTGAATATTGTTTTATGGAAGTATCTTCACATTCTGTTTGTGAAAAAAGAATAGAAGGGGTTTCCTTCTGGGGTGGAATATTTACCAACCTGACTCTTGATCATTTGAATTATCATGGGACTTTTGAAAATTATTGCGATGCGAAAAAATCTTTTTTTGATATGTTACCAGCCACTGGATTTGCGATTGCTAATATAGATGATGGAAAAGGGGAATATATGCTTTCAACAACAAAAGCGCATACTTATACTTTGGGTTTAAAAAAGAAAGCAGATTTCAATGAAAGATTGGAAACACAATTAATTGGTGAATTCAATATTTATAATATTTTAGGTATTTATGCTGTTGCTGTTTTGTTGGGGCAAGACGAAAACAAAGTAAAAGAGATAATCAAGACTCTTGAATCAGTCACTGGGCGATTCCAATATATCAAATCCAAGAATGGAATTACTGGAATTATTGATTATGCTCACACTCCAGACGCTTTGGAGAATGTTTTGAAAACTATCAATGATTTAAAGGGTTTACCGAAGCAAGGCTTCGGTAAACCAAAACCAAAAGTTATTACCGTTGTCGGCTGTGGCGGAGATAGAGATAAAAGTAAGCGTCCGATAATGGCAAAGATTGGGTATGATATGAGTGATATTCTTATACTTACTTCAGATAATCCTCGCACTGAAAAGCCAGAAGATATTCTAAATGACATGCAAAAAGGTTTACCTCTTGAAATGGAAAGAGAAGTGGAAATAATAATAGACAGACACATGGCAATACAAAAAGCCTGCTCGCTATCGCTCGCAGGCGACTTCATCCTAGTCGCTGGCAAAGGCCACGAAACTTATCAAGAAGTAAATGGAGTAAAAAGTCATTTTGATGATATGGAAGAATTACAAAAATATTTAAAGTAACTCAACTTACGCTATCGCGCAAAATAAGTTAGAAATAAAATGGAATATAAATCAGAAACAAAAAATTGTAAAAAATGTGGAGAAAATTTTGAAATTGATCAAGATGATTTTTCCTTTTATGAAAAGATGAAAGTTCCAGCACCAAATGTTTGCCCAGATTGTCGGTTTAAGATGCGAGCAATGTGGCGAAATGAGATTACTCTATACTCAGGGCAGAAATGCAATCTTTGCAATAAGAGTATTATAACAATGTATAATCCAAAGTTATCACATAAAATATATTGCTTTAAATGCTATGTTTCTGACTCTTGGAATCCAAGAAATTATAAAAAAGAGTATGATATAAATAAATCATTTTATGAACAACTTAAAGGTCTTTTATTGGATGTTCCTATGAAGAATACTTCAATTGATTTATCGAGTGGTCCAGTTATAAATAGTGAATATGCAAATATGGCGGGTGGAATGAAAAACTGTTATATGAATTTTAATGGTGGAAAAGGAGAAGAAATGATTTATTGTCGGGGAATAATGAATTCTAGAGAAATTAGTGATTGTTATTTTGGAGAATATCTTGATCTTTGTTATGAATGTGTAAATGTTCAAAAATCATCAGGAATAATTTGGGGTAAAAATGTAGTAAGCTGTGTAGATTGTCAATTTATATTAAATGGCAGTGGTCTCACTAATTGTTTTGGTTGTGTGAATTTAAGGAATAAAAGTAACTGCTGGTTTAATGAGCAAATTACCCATGAAGAATATAAAAAAAGATTAAAAGAAGTCCTTGGTAGTTATACTAAATTTAATGAAGCTCATAAAAAATTTGAAGAATTTTGTTTACAGTTTCCGCGTAGAGAGAATAATAATATAAAAACAGATAATTGTTTAGGGGATTATTTATTTGAGTGTAATAATTTGAAAGATTCTTTTGAAATAACTAAATCTGAAAACTGCAAATATCTCTTTTCGAGTAAGATGACTAAAGATTCTTTAGGTGTTACAGGGTTTGGAATTAATTCTGAAAATTTACTCGAAGTTGTATCTACTGGGTATTCAAGTAATATTATAGGTTCAAATTCAGTTGATAGTTCACAAAATATTATGTATTCATTTTATCTTCATAATTGTCATGATTGTATTGGTTGTGATGGATTAAAAAATGCTGAATATTGTATCCTAAATAAACAATATTCCAAAGAGGAATATGAAGAATTAAAAGAACACATTATTAAAGAACTTACTGAGCAGGGGATACACGGATTAATGATGCCGGCTGAAATTGCTCCTTTTGCATATAATGAAACCATTGCTCAAGATAATATGCCCCTAACCAAAGAAGAAGCTTTGGCTCAAGGGTTTCGTTGGGAAGATGATATTCAGAAAACAGAAGGCAAGGAAACATTGCAACCAGAAGAAATTCCTGACTACATTAAGGATGTAGAAGATTCTATAACTTCAGAAATTTTAAGATGCATAGAATGTAATAGGAATTATAAAATCATCGAGCAAGAATTACTTTTCTATAGAAAGATGAAATTACCAATTCCACGCAAATGTTTCTACTGTCGTCATAAAGACCGCATAGAAAGACGAGGACCATATAAATTCTGGGATAGAAAATGTGATAATTGTGCAAAAGATATTAAGACAAATTATTCTCCAGACAGACCAGAAATCATATATTGTGAAAAATGTTATCAACAAGAGGTAATTTAAAACAATAGAAAATTAAAATGCAATCAGAAATAAAAAATTGTAAAAAGTGTGAACAAGAATTCATTGTAGATCAGAATGATTATATTTTCTATGATCGCATGAAGGTTCCTGTCCCAGAAAATTGCCCGACCTGTCGTCAGCAACAAAGAATGCTTTTTAGAAATTTTAAAACTCTTTATAAGAGACCTTCTAGTAAATCAGGGGAAATGATTATTTCCATGTATAATCCAGATGTTCCTTTCCCTGTCTGGGATATTCATGAATGGTGGGCGGACGATTGGAGTGCATCAGATTATGCTTTAGATTTGGATTTATCCATTCCTTTTATTAGGCAACTAAATGAACTTATGAACAAAGTCCCTCATTTTGCAATGATGAATACAAAAAGTGAGAATTGCGAATATTCAAACATGACATATGGTTCCAAAAATTGTTATTTAGTTTTTGGTTGTGTTGAAGATGAAAATTGTGATTATGGACATATAGTTTGGAATTCAATAGATTGCGCTGATAATCTTTATCTCAATAAATCTGAGCTTTGTTATGAGTGTATAGATTGCCTTGGTTCAAATAAATTGCGTTATTCACAGGAATGCGAATCTTGTGTAGATTCTATTGGACTTTATGATTGTCGTGGATGTACCAATTGCATTGGTTGCGTTGGATTAAGGCAACAATCATATCAAATATTTAATAATCAAGTGACCAAAGAAGAATATCAAGAATTTTTGAAAAAACATCCACTTAATTTTTCGGAAAGTATAAAATTTATTTTAGAAGAAAGAGAATCATTAAGGAAAAAAATGCCAGCTCGGGCGATTTTTGGCTCCCACAATAGTAATGTATCAGGTGACCATATTTATAATTCTCACAACGTAGAACAATCTTTTGATATCAATAATGGCGAAAATAGTAGGTATTGTTATACTTCAAGAAAAACAATTGAATCATATGATGTTTCTTTTAATCCTGATATAGAATATGGATATCAAACTTTAGCTTCAATGAGAAGTAATAATTTAATAGGGACACATTTAGTTTATGATTCAAGTTATTCTTATTATTCTGATGCTTGTAATAATTTAAAAAATTGTTTTGGGTGTGTTAGTTTACGAAATAAACAATATTGCATTTTAAATAAACAGTATACAAAAGAAGAATACGAAAAACTTGTACCTAAAATCATTGATAATATGAAAGCTAGTGGAGATTGGGGGAACTTTTTTCCTGTGTGGATGAGTTCATTTGGTTACAATGAATCTATTGCTAACGAATATATGTCTCTTAGTAAAGATGAAGCTTTAGTCCAAGGTTTCAAATGGCGAGATGATATTCCTCACACAAGAGGACAAGAGAATTGTGATTATGATGATTTACCAAAAGACCCAGATATGTATAATGAAGAAGAACTTTTGAACAAGATCTTAAAATGTGAATCTTGTGGAAATAATTATAAATTTATAGGCAGAGAAATTACTTTCTATAAAAGAATGAAATTATCGATTCCTTCTAAATGTTTTAATTGCCGTCATCAGTCTAGGATGAATGCTCGCAATCCAAGAATTCTCAATGAAGTAAAATGCTTCTCTTGTGGAGAAATAACCATGACAACATATCCAAAAGAAAAGCACAATCAATATAAAATTTACTATGAAGAGTGTTATAAAAAAGAAATTAATTAATTATAACATTTTGCAAAATGACAAAATAATATATAATAAAGAAATGAATTTAGAATATAAAAAAATAGAAAAAATAATAAAATCTTTTGCTAACCATAGAAGAATCCAAATTTTAGAATTATTAGGTAATAAACAGGGACTATCAGTCGATAATATTGCAAAGGAATTAAATGTAGGATTTTTTACAATATCGGATCATATAAGAAAATTATCAGACTCAGGTTTAGTTGAAAAGAAAAACAAGGGTCGTTTTGTAATAAATAATATTACAAAGAAAGGTAATTATATTTTGTCATTTTGCAAAATGTTTAAATAGATTATGAAAAACTACAAACAACAATTTAAGGGGAAGAAGATTACAATCATGGGGCTTGGATTACTTGGGCGGGGCTTAGGATATACCAAGTTTCTGGCAGAATGTGGGGCGGATTTGATAGTGACTGATTTGAAGACAAAAGAGCAACTTGCGACTTCAGTGAAAGCTCTCAGTAAATTCAAAAACATTAAATTTATACTCGGGGAACACAGACTAGAAGATTTCAGAAATAGAGATATGATTATGAAGTCAGCAGGGGTTCCGCTTGATTCTATTCATATACAAGAAGCGAAGAAGAACAGTATTCCTATAGAGATGGATGTGTCACTTTTTGCAAAATGTGCGCCTGAGACGATGATAGTCGGTGTGACTGGCACAAGAGGAAAATCCATGACAACAACTCTCATTTATGAAATTCTTAAGGCTAATGAAAAATTCTTGAAAAGAAATATATATGTCGGTGGGAATCTTCGTGGTGTTGCTACTTTGCCTTTATTAAAGAAAATAAAAGCTGGAGATATTGTTGTCTGCGAGCTGGATTCTTGGCAGTTGCAAGGATTCGGAGAAGCAAAAATTTCCCCACATATTTCTGTGTTTACAACATTTATGCCTGATCATATGAATTACTATAAAGATAGTATGGAAAAATATTTTGACGATAAGGCAAATATTTTTAAATATCAAAAATCTGATGATATATTAATTATTCGCCCAGATATGAAAAAACTTATAAATAAAAATAATGTAAAAAGTAAATTAATAGTAGTAGATAAGAAAAGTGTTGACGATTGGAAATTTAATGTAAAAGGGGATCACCATAGAGAGAATCTGGCTTGTGCAGTGAAAGTAGCAGAAGTTCTTGGAATTCCAGAATCAAAAATTAAAAAAGTAATTTCAAAATTTGAAGGACTTGAGGGGCGTTTGCAGTTACTCAGAACTTATAAGGGCATAAAAATTTATAATGACAATAACGCCACAACTCCAGAAGCCACAATCGCAGGAATAGAAGCTCTTTCAAATATTAAATCTGGAAGTCCGACTTCCAGAAATACGACTTCCAGAAATATAATTTTAATTTGTGGTGGGGCGGACAAAAATTTACCATTAGATAATTTTGTGAAAGCTGTAAACAAATACTGCAAAGCTGTTGTTATGATTCCAGGAAAAGGGACAGAGAGGCTAATAAATAGTTATGAATTAAAAATTCAGAATGAAGTCGGGAAAGATTTAAAAGATATAGTAAAAACTGCGTTAGGCCTTGCCTCACACGGAGACATCATTCTTTTCTCGCCTGCCTTTGCATCTTTTGGAATGTTTAATAATGAGTATGAACGCAATGACCTTTTTATGAAGATAATTAAGAAGTTAAAATAAATTTTATGACACAAATATTTTGCTTTGGAGATAGTATAACTTATGGGGCTGATGATGTGGTTCTTTCTGGTTGGGTTACAAGATTAAGATTATATTTAGAAAAGGATCCTAATTTTAAGGGCTTAGTATGTAATCTAGGTATTCCAGGGGAGACAACTAAAGGATTAGTTTCAAGATTTGAAACAGAAACAAAAGTTAGAATTAGAGAAGATAAAGAAATAGAGAGCATTTTTATCTTTGCCTATGGAGCAAATGACTCAGCTTTTGTTCCAAGTAAAAATCATTTTAGAGTCAATGTTGATACATTTAAAGAAAATCTCAATAAAACAATTATTGAGGCAAAAAAGTTTAGTAATAAAATTTATATTCAGACAATAACTCCTGTAGTTGAAGAAGAAACTGTTAATCCTATAAATAAAGATAAATCTCGAACAAACAAATGGATAGAAGAATATAATAGTAAAGTTTTGGAAGTTGCAAAAGAACAAGGTATTGAAGTAATTGATATAAATCCTGCTTATTTAAAACAAAATTATAAAGATTTGTTTTGCAAAGATGGCTTACATCCAAATGATAAAGGTCACGAATTAATATTTAAGACAGTATTAGAGAAAATAACATGAAAAAATTAGAAATTGGAGCAATGTATCAGCATTATAAGGGGACAAAAGTAAAAGTTGTCGGAGAGTGTTTTCATAGTGAGACACTGGAGCCGATGGTTATTTATTTACATCTAGAAGATGGAGTGTATTGGGTTCGTCCGAAGAAAATGTTTTTGGAGAATGTTCTTGTGGGTGGAAAAAAAGTTGAAAGATTTAAAAAGATTAAACAAAAAATTTTAATAAAACCAAGTAAAAAATAAATTATGAAAACAATTTTAGTTGATGCAGCATATTGCTTTGTTATAGAAAATGAGGGGAAGTTTGAAGTTTTTCAAGACATGTTTGATTTGCTTGAAAATTACCCAAACAAAAAGATTATTCTTACTGGAGCAAACGATGAACAGATGATAAAGTTTGGCTTAGATAAAATGCCATATAAAGTTTTTACACTTAAACATAATCCAGAAAAAACTGATCTTAAGTATTATGAAATTCTTTTAGAAAAATTTGGACTAAATAAAGAAGATGTAATATATTTTGAACATAATATAGATGCCGTAAAGAGTGCAGAGTCTATTGGGGTAAAAAGTTATTTTTATGATAATAATAAAAAAGATTTGGAAAGTTTAAAAGTATTTTTAGATAAAAATTTAAATTAATTTTATGGAACAATATTTAGAATTTGCAAAGAGTTTAGCCAAAGAAGCGGAAGAAACAGCTTTGAGGTATTTTAGTTTTGAAGTTGATAGTACTTGGAAAGAAGACAACACTCCTTTAACAAAAGCAGATACTGAGATTAATGATTTGGTTATAAAAAGAATAAATGAGACTTATCCTGAACATAGTATTTATGGAGAAGAAAAAAGTGAAATAAAAGAAAATTCAAAATATATTTGGGTTTGTGACCCAATAGATGGAACAATGGCATTTGCTTGTGGTATGCCCACTTTTGTTTTTTCTATTGCATTAGTTGACCAATCAAATGGTTTACCTGTCCTGGGTTTGATAAATGATCCAATAATGAAAAATATGTATTGGGCGTATAAAGGCAGTGGAGCTTACCGAAATGATAAAAAAATTTTTGTTTCAAAAGATACTATATTTACAAATACATATTCTATCACAGGTTCTTCTGGACAAGGTTTCACTAATTCATCTGTTCTTGAATCGTTAAATGATAAAAAATCAAAAGTTATGAAATTACCTTCTTTTATTTATGGGGCTATTCAAGTGGCTAATGGTAAATATGTTGGAGGTGTATTTTATGGTAAATATGGCCATGATGTCGCTGCTTTAAAAATTATTACAGAAGAAGCCGGTGGGAAAGTTACTGATTTAAATGGGGATGAAAGAAGATATGATAAAGATGGTATCGGCTGTATTATTTCTAATGGAATTTTACATGATGAATTATTAAAAATTGTACAGAATGGAAAGCAAAAATAAATTATAAATCTTTTATAAAAATAATATGAAAAAAGAAATAGAGAAAAAATATACAAAAAAGCAAACGATTAAAATTTTAGAAAGATTGGTTTCTTCGTTAAAAAGAGAAAAATCTTTTAAGATTCAAATAAAAGGTAATAAAGTATATGTTCCTAAGGATTCTGAGATTGAAATAGAATATGAGAAAGATAAAAATAAAGAAAAAATAGAAATAGAAATTGAATGGTAAAATAATATGAAAAAGAATAAACATATTATAATATTTTCTCATGGATTTGGAACAAAGAAAGATGACCGAGGTTTACTTTCTGGTCCCAGTGGCATTGCGGAATCAATAATCTCTGGTAATTTAGAAACTATTTTATTTGATTATAATGAGATAGATGAAGTTAATAATAAAATAACAGTCAAACCTTTAAGTGAACAAGTTAAAATTCTTGAAAAAGTAATTAATGAATTTAGAGAGAAAAATCCCGAAGCTGTTATAGATATAATTGCACATTCACAGGGGTGTTTAGTCCCAGCAAAATTGTTACCGAATGGTATTCGTAAAACAATTTTACTCGCTCCATCTTTTGATGTAAATAACGAAAGAATGATAAATTTATTTAAAGATAATTTTAATACTTCTATTAATCTAGATGGAGTATCAAAACTGGGAAGAAAAGATGGAACTATAACAATAGTACCAAGTTTGTATTGGAAAGATAGACAAAATATGAACCCGATATTTTTATACAATGAGTTTTCTAAAATAACAGATTTGATTATAATTAATGCAAATCAAGATGACATACATAGTAATTTAAGTATAGAAGGATTAGCTAAAAATATAAAAGTTTTGAATATTAATGGTGATCATAATTTTGATGGGGAATATAGAGACTATTTAATAAAGATTATAAAGGAAATAATATTATGAAAAATAATAAAGATTTAAAAGATACTTATAATAAAATTGCAGATGATTGGCACAGTGATCATAAAAAAGATGATTGGTGGCAAGAGGGTACAGATAAATTTATTTCTTATTTTAAAAAAGGAGACAGTATTTTAGATATTGGGTGTGCTGGTGGTGTAAAGAGTAAATATCTGATAGACAAAGGATTGAAGGTTACTGGTATAGATTTTTCGGAAAAGTTTATTGAAATAGCAAAAAAAGAAGTAACAGAAGGTGATTTTTGGGTAATGGATATAAACGATGTAGATAAATTAAATAAAAAATTTGATGGCATATTTATACAAGCGGTTTTGTTGCACATTCCCAAAAGTGAAGTTGAAAGTATTCTTAAAAAAGTCGTCAGCAAATTAAAAGAAGGTGGTTTTTTGTACGTTGCTGTTAAAGAAAAAAAAGAGAATGGAGCAGAAGAAGAGATTAAAAAAGAAGATGATTATGGATATGAATATGAAAGATTTTTTAGTTATTATTCCAAAGACGAATTAAAAACTTATTTTAAAAATATTAGGTTAAAGGTTGTTTTTAAGAATGTAGAACCTCCAAGTAGAGCTACAAGAAAAACAAACTGGTTACAAGTAATTGGTAAAAAATAATATGGAATTAGACTTATCAAAAATTAAAAATGTTCACTTTATTGGAATCGGGGGGATTGGGATTTCGGCGATTGCGCGGATGATGATTCATGATGGGAAGAATGTTACGGGGCAAGATATGCAGGAAGGGGAAGTTGTGAAGGAATTAAAAAAAGCTGGAGTGGATATAATAATCGGTCAGTCTTATGAGAATATCCCAGAGGGTACTGATTTGATTGTCTATACTATTGCGATAGATAATTATGATCCAGAGTTAGCAAAAAGAATAAAAGAAAGAACAGATATTCCCGTAAAATCATATCCGCAAATGCTTGATATTGTAAGCCGTGATAAGTACACGATTGCAGTTTCTGGAACTCACGGCAAAACGACAACGACAGCAATGATCGCGCAGATTTTGCGTGATAATGGTGAAGATCCAACTGTGATTGTGGGAAGTTTGCTCGTAGGAGATAAGAGTAATTTTATTGCAGGGAAAAGTAAATACTTTGTAGTGGAAGCTTGTGAATACCGTCGTTCGTTTTTGAATATAAATCCAAAAGTTTTAGTAATTACAAATATAGACAATGACCACTTGGATTATTATAAAGATATTGAAGATATAAAAAGTGCTTTCCGAGAAATGGTGATGAAAGTTCCAAGTGATGGATTTGTGATTTGTAATCCGGATGATCCTAATATCGCAGATGT
>Ga0172379_10009652_pt1 | contig 11853 bp, 11 predicted proteins | sample GrowelOW334metaG_FD_119756 | JGI IMG/M metagenome (GOLD analysis project Ga0172379, IMG submission 119756) | Groundwater microbial communities from an aquifer near a municipal landfill in Southern Ontario, Canada - Groundwater well OW334 metaG | ecosystem: Environmental > Aquatic > Deep... | reverse complement strand
TCATTCCAGACCAGATAACAACTGAATACACAATTCCTAAAAGATATTTATTTTTTGAAAGACGCATCAGTTTAGGATAGATCACGAAAAAAAGAGTTGTCCACGAAAAGGCGATCACAAAATGAAAGAGGAGTCCGTATGACGCCATTACAATGCCGCCGGAAAATGCACTATTGCCAAACACACCGCTGGCAATAAATCGCAGTACGTTCATTGGATCTTTTCCCGTGGTGAAATAATATCTGAGCATTGCGGCAGAGATGTCCAGTGTGCCTGCTAACAATCCTGTGTTACCTATCGATGCGATAATACGCTTCATCGTCCGATATACATAAACCGGAACGGAATACGTGGCTGACGCGAATCGGTTGTTTCGATATAAAAATAATTTTCCACAAATGTACTCGATGATGGAGTAAAAATAAAAGGGATCGTGATGGAGTCGTGCGGTGCGACAGTTCCGGAACGGAACATCATGCGGATGGTGGTATCCACACTCACAATATTGCGGATGGTAATCTGATCCGACGTTGTATTTCTGAACAGGAACGAGACCGTTGTCGAAGTTCCGGTGTGCGAAGTACCCAAATTGATCATCTGCATTGGCGGAATAGTTTCCAACAGTGTCGTGACCGTGCCTGTGAGCCGGGCTTCCACTTGCGGCTGCACCGGATCGTTCGAACGCACTGTCACTATTTTCGTAATGCTACCGGAAAATCCGAGTGAATTAAACGACACGGTGATGGTATCTTCCGTACCCGGAGCAATTGCGTTGACAGATCGTTTTGCCGAAGTGCATCCACACGATGTTTCCACGCCGAGAATATTCAACGGCTGCGTGCCGGTGTTTCGCACGATCAATGGAACCGTTTTTACTTCACCATGATAAATTGCACCGAGAGTGAATAGAGTGTTATTCAATCGGATGGCCGGTTGTGCGGACAAGAATGATGCGAAAAAAAGGGTGAAGAAAACACTTTTGAACGTTTTGTGGTGTGGCGTCATGCGAACATTCCTTACAGTTGTGCGATTAAGATACTCTTTTCTTTTCAGAGTTTCATATTCTATAGGTGTTATTGGCGGGAAAACCTGTCATTGAACATAGTGAGTTTTTTAGGATAGAATAATACTTTCCGCGCAAAATAACTTTCCTACGCAATCGTAATCACCACATTTCCCGTTTTCATACCCGTCTCCACATAATTGTAGGCATCAACAATTTGTTCCAGTGAATATGTTCTATCTATGAGCGGTTTGAAATGACCGGTTTCAGCCAATTCACAGAGAAACTCAACATCTTTTTTCGAGATTGATGGAATGGGGAAAAGAACTTTTTTCCCGCCAAAGAGCGGGGTCAGCAGCGCCAGGAACGGATTTTCTGAATGTGGACCAAGGTCGGTGGACATGTAGATACCGTTTTCTTTTAAGATCGACTTGCATTCACCAAAGGAACGCTTGCCGACAGCATCGAACACGACATCAAACTGCTCAGGAAGCTTTGTGAAATCCTGTTTCGTATAATCCAACACCCGATCTGGACCAAACGATTGAACGAGGTGCATGGTATGTGTTGCACAAACTGCCGTCACCTCCGCACCAAAATATTTTGCCAATTGTACAGCGGCAGAACCAATAGCACCCGTTGCGCCGTATATAAGCCATCGCTGCCCCGGAGCAATTTTTGCAGCGCGAAGATCGCACAAGGCGTAATGACTTCCTTCGGTCATCGGCGCGGCCTCTTCGTATGAGTAATGTGCCGGCATCATGGCAATTCCTTCACGCTCTCCCATTACCATATATTCTGCATGTCCGCCGAAACGAGTATCGCTGAATCCGAAGACACGATCGCCTGGGGTGAACAAAGTTGCCGAGCTTCCGGTTTCCACAATTTCGCCAGCAAATTCATTGCCCAAGCAGAGATATGTTGGCCGAAACAGGCCGGAGAAAAAACGTGTGAGAAAAGGTTCGCCGCGAAGGAAGCCGCAATCGGTCCTGTTCACTGTTGTTGCATGGACGCGAATCAGGACTTCATCCGATTTTGGGACCGGTTTCGGCACATCAATAATCTTCAACACATCGGGCGGTCCATACTTTGCATTGACGGCTGCTTTCATGGAAAATCTCCTTTATTGTTGATCTGCGATAAACGAATAAATCCGTAGTAATGCCGTTCGTTCGAAGACACGCTTCGCGGCGGCAGGCGGTACATGGAATTTATGAAAGTGTTTTCGTGATCCATGTTGCGCCGAATACCTCCAGCAAGCTTAATGGAATTGCATACGGAAGAATTCCGAATGGAAGCACACCGAGATTTCCGATGACCACCCACATGAGGAGGAATCCGATAAACCACGAAAAGAGGAATGTATGCAGCAATGAAAATTTTTTGTTAACAATAAAGACGGCAATAGCAAACAGCAGGGACCAGAGTCCCCAAACCGCACCATTGATTGGTTCAGAAGGAAAGAGTAAACCTCTTTGTGCGTAATGCTCAGTCCAATATGATTTAACAATAAACTCATTTCGGACAAATTCCGAAATGCTAATCCACACAGTGGCAGCAAGAATGGGGGAAATGATTTTTTTCACATGAATGCCTGGAGATGTCTGAAGCTGTGAGCAATAGTTTTGGTTGGACTCTTCCGGTTGGTAATTGTTGTCATCATTCATGACCGACGACGAACCTCACCCACCGTCATTTTCTTTTGCGCTGTGATAATATATAAAAATAGAAATTGGATTTCACTGATTCGGTGAGAAAACAACAATGCCACGGCAAAATACCGCGGCATTGTCAATAATCCGTGCTTCAGCAAGTAGGTGCTATTTTAATAACGTCATCTTTTTCGTTGCTTTATAATCTCCAAATTTAAAAGAATCCTTTCTTTTTGGTCATTTTATAAAAAGTAATTTTTTGGGTATTGCGTAATCTTTTGTTTCAATCTTAACAATGTATACTCCGCTACAAACATCATTTAATACAGAGTTTTTAAAGTTCCAATGAATTTTATAGTCATTGGGTAGTAATACTTGACTGTTTAAGAGCTTCCCAATTTCTTGTCCCAACATGTTATACATTGATATTCGTACTTCGGTTTGTTTTGTAAGTGAAAAAGATATTGTTGCATCTCCATTCGTAGGATTTGGAAAAATTTCTGACACAGAAATTCCAAAATCAACAGTATGATTGCGTACTGAAAATTTAGAAGTAACAGAAGTCATAATTCCATAATTTCCCGAAGCATTTATTCTTTGAATGTATGTACCAGGAATTGCAGGATAGACACGATCTGTCCACGCAACTATAACACCCTCTTTGTTGTCGGAAACACAAGTTACTTGTTCTGATGTGACAGTATCTGTTTTTGATGAAACAATTTTTCCACTTCCACCCCATAAAAAATCACCGCTTGAACTAATATTTACTGCACGAGTAAAAATACTACCTGCAACTACCACGGGATCTAGTGTAACAATTATCGCTCCCCCTTTTCCATTTGTAATAAGAGTGTTCCCCCGTTCGCTTCGATAATCAACGCCAGTCTTAATTGGATTCTTCCAGAGCAATTCACCTTTTAAATTTATTTTGTAAAGCGTTGTCAGATAATCCTTCGTATTACAGGAGATTATTATACTACTATCTTCCGATTTAATGATTTGAACATCTGCAAATTCTTGAACATCGGAAGCTATTACTTTCCCTGAATCTGTTAATAATGATGTTCCATCTTTGGAATAATATTTCACAAGTAAATCATAATCACTTGAAGAATTTGCAAAAAAACTTGGGCCACAGAAAAGAATACTTCCATCTGGAAAAACAGTATTATCGCTTTGGGAATAGAATGGAGCATTAGCAATCCACAAAGTATTTCCATTGCCATCTATCTTATAAAGGTTCGCAATATCATCTAACAAATACACGTCACCTTGGTTTGTAAGGTTTCTTTGATCAAAATATTTTTTTGTTACAACAAGTTTGCCTCCTTGCTGAAATTTTAATTTACCTTGTTTATCGGTTACTTGTAAGTATTGATCATCTTGAAGCTGCATTGTATCTCTGTAAGCAACGGAAAGATAAATCGACGTATCATTATACAAACCTATAAATTCTGCAGTACTCGGTAATTCTTTTTTACCAAGATAAATTCCCGAATCGGGAAATAAATATTTCCCATCTGGTGAAAATCCCTGCATCATTGCATCAGAATAGATGCGATAATATGGATATGAATACCGTCTAATATCTTGCCACAGAACAAAAGCATTTCCTACTTTATCAAGCAACAAACTTCCTACTGTTCCTGTATATCCTCTACCACGTGCTGTGTCGACAGTTAATATTTTCCCAGTTCCCCACAATTGAACTCCATTACTATCCATTTTTTGAAGTCGTGGAATCCCCATATCCCACAGTACATACGTTTCGCCAAATATATTTGTCGCCATTGCAATCACTTGCCCCGTGTTAATCCGCAAAACATTTGTTGGGTCGGAAGACCATTGAGAAAAACAAGATGGTGAAATCAAACCGATCATTAAAAAAGTGAGAAAAAATTGCTTTACCTTTTGAAGGTAAACCCAATGTATTTTATTTCTATACATATGATTTATTCTTTCTTCTTATTTTTTCTATTTCTACACTCAAATTATTGCAAACAATATTGTCAAACAGAGAATACATATTGTAGTGTTGAAAGTAACGCTTTTTAAGATATTGCGGTATCACGTAAATACGCTATTTTAAATACCTAACGGTTGAGTGACAAATGAAAAGGTACCATCCTTTTCGAGTTAAAATTAGTATAATTGTTCATTGAAATAATATCGATTTATACAAAGCACACGATACAACAAAACGGGTATTTCTATGCGTAAACGGGACTCAATGACGCTCCGGTTTAATCGAGAGGCAGGAAAGAGTTACTTGGAAGAGAACAAGTTATTTTAAAACCATCATCTTTTTCATCCGGACTTTATTTTCTACTGTTAGTTTATAGAAATAAATACCGCTGGAAAGATGTGCGGCATTCCAATGTATTTCCTTCCAGCCGGCGGATTGTTGTTCGTTCACCAGCGTCTCAACCAACTGTCCAAGAAGATTGTATACCGCTAAGCGGACATGTGTTTCGGTTGGTATTGAATAACGAATAGCCGTAGCCGGATTGAATGGATTCGGAAAGTTTTGTTCCAGCACCGGTGAAACCGGAATTGCAACGGACTGCTGTTGCTGAACTTCGGCCGGCATAACAGGATCGATAGCGATTGCTTGAATATCGGATTTCCCCAGTGAACCGATGACGGTAGCGACGCCGGAACTGGTATCTATTTTCACCAGCGAATTTATTGTTGTGCCGGAGCCGCTTAAGCCGAACAACGTGCCATTCTTATCAAAGACGATATCGTTAATCGCCGAACCGACTCCTGCGCTTCCTACGAGCGTGGACATACCGGTAGTGCGATTTACTTTATAGATATTATCCACTGCACCGGAAGTATTGCGGAGGGACATCCACAATGTTCCATTGACGGGATTGATCGCGAGTCCGGCTGTGCGCTGACTGGAACCGTTCGTTCCGATCTGCGTTAGCACGCCGGTATGCATATTCACGGAATAGATCCACCCGGTAAACGAGCCGGTGTATGCCAAGGAATCGTTATAGATTGCCATTCCTTTTAAATTTGCGGTTGCTACAGTGGCAAGTTGCTGCGTGTTCAATCCGTCGCTTCCGATGCGGTAGAATGATCCACTGGCGGTCGTGGTTAGATTATTGAATCCGACGAGCTCTTTCGATTTCGGGTGAACGCGCAGACTGTTAATCTGCGGGATATCGGTCTTTTGTACGAGTGTCAATGCACCGGTGCTGGTATTGACGGTGTAAAATTTTCCTCCGTCAGTCTTTCCGGAGACAGCATACATCGTTCCCGGTTTCGCAGTATAGAAAGGACCGGAAGGAATTTTTTCCATAATAACCGTTTTAAGAAGAATATCTCTCTTCGGATCGAATACCATTGCTAGTGGAGCAGCAGGAAAAGTAAAGCGGAACGTATCACTGTTTGCAGCGTTGAAAACTTTAATAGTTGTATCTTTTCCGTTGGCCATCGAGAAGCGAAGCACAACCGGCATCTTCCAGAAGGTCGTCGCAGCCTGTGCTTGCGTTAACACCACCAAACCAGTGCTGTCATATCTGTTGATGGCATATTTCACGACATATTCGGGATGGTTCGCCTGTTTCAGCCATTCATTAAAGAACCATGTCAGATCCTGATTTGCAGCAGTGCTGAATTGCTGGACGAAATCGTCAGTGGTGATGGATTGGTATTTGAATTCCGGATGTGTTCCGTATGCTTTGAGTGCAGCAAAGAAGGATGAATCTCCGATCACATAGCGAAGCATATGAAGTACGCTGGATCCTTTTGCATACGTGATGGGGAAATTGAATAACTGACCGTTGCCGGGAGGATTCACCGCCCACGATGGAACATAGATCGCCCAGCCAGGATTGTTACCGAGATAGATGCTGGCGTAGGCGTCGATCCGTCCCTTATAGTAGGGATATCCCAAAGTATATTCATCCCACAACGATTCGCTGTACGTTGCGAACGCTTCATTCAACCAGATATCCGCCCACGTTGCGCAGGTGATCATATCACCGAACCATTGATGGGCATATTCATGCGCAATCAGGCTTTCATCCTGATAACCGTTCGGCATCAGACTGGTCAACGTCTGGTTCTCCATTCCGCCCCAAACAAACTGCGTGTTCAGTGTCGCAAAGCCGTTTTTCTGGAACGGATGTTCACCGAACTGTTTGGAGAATTGCGTCGTCATCGGACCGATTTTTGCTTTGATGTTGTTGAGTGCATCCGTGTTCTCGCCGGTGTTCCAATAAAAGAAGAGAGGAATACTGTCCGATGGATTGGAGAGTTTTTTCCAATAAACGATATCCAGATTGTAATTCACTTTGGATGAGATCACCGCAAGATATGTGGGCAATGGTTCTGCACTAACCCAATGGAACGTCAGTGTATCTCCGGAACGTATTGTATCCGCAAGCAATCCGTTCGAGCCGAGCTTTACATTAGTAGGAACCTTTGCGTGGAGATCCATTGTTGCTTTGTCGGACGGTTTATCCCAGCACGGAAACCAGCGGCGCGCACCTTCCGGTTCGGCATCCGTAAAGATCATCCCATCCGATCCAACAAAGAACGCACCGTCTGCGGTTTCATTGTGTCGATAGTAAATTATTACGGAGAGAGTTTCATTTGTCTGATAGGTCTTGCCCAATTGAACGACGAGAATATTTCCCGCATGCGTGAACGTCGTTCCGGCACCCCGGACGGAATCAACAGCAATCGACAAGTTTACGGCATCGAAGGCGACGGATGAAATCACTGAATCGGCCACCATTGTAATCTTCACCGAACCGGTGAACGATTTTGGGAATGGCGCAGTGTAATTTTTAAACAGGTCCAGCGAAATGGAATAATGCAAAACATCAAACGCATGTTCCGGCGCGCCGAAAGGTGAATCTGTGGCGAATGGTAAAGGACGTGAACGAAGTTGTTTGCCGTTGGAGCAGGTAACGGCGCCGGACGGTGTTATTGTTTGTGCTTGAATGTCATTCAGAACCAAAACGAATAACAAAAAGTAGAGAAATGTTTTCACCATAGGGCTCCCGTTTTATAAACGATGATATTGTCTTATTTCATGGACAGTATCATCGTTTACGGGTTTCAAATGAATCGGTTGCATGAAAATTTGAAATTTCCCATTGAAGAGTAATTCGCTTATTCTTCTGCTATTTTATTCAACATCTGCAGAAAGAGCCGACTCGGCTGAGCGCCGGATACCGCATACTTATTATTGAACACAAAAAATGGTACGCCTCGTACACCAACCTGCTGCGCTTCATAGATATCGAGTTTCACAGCATCGGTAAAATCGTTTCCAGACAATACTGTCCGTGTTTCACTTGCATCGAGTCCGCACTCCACCGCTATCTGCACCAAGGTGTTAAGGTCGGCGGTATTCTTTCCTTCGGTGAAGTAGGCTTCAAACAAACGTTCTTCCACCGCATCCTGTTTGCCGTGTTTCTTTGCGAAATGGGATAATCGGTGAGCGTCAAATGAATTGGCGACTATTGCCTTGCTGAAATTGTAGCGTAGCCCAACCTCTCTCGCCATTTCTGTTACACGGTCATTCATCTGTTGTGCTTGTCCAACGCTGATTCCTTTATGCTCCGCCAAATATTGATTGATATTTTTTGACGGATCTGTTTTTGTCTCCGGATTCAATTGAAAACTTTTCCATTCCACCGTTACGGACTCTTTTCCGGAAAATTCTTGTAACGCTTCCTCAAATCTCCGTTTACCGATATAGCAAAATGGACACATCACATCAGACCAGATTTCTACTTTCATTATATCATTATCCTTTTTGTGTGAAAGGTACTAATTTCAAACGTCCATAAGCAATAAATGCAGTTAACGCAAAAAGAATTCCGGTCATTGGTAAAACAAAATATTCTCCGCGAAAAATATGGAATATATTTGCCAACAACATGATTGTTGCAATTCCAGCAGCAGCCAGCGTGGTCAGCTGGGGACGGATTTTGAATGCGGCGGGAAGAATAAAACCCACTGCGCCAAGAAGTTCACTGATGCCAATAATGCGAACTAAAAATTCCGGAAGAGACGGTGCCCAAGTTATCGTTGGTGCAATTTCCGCAATTGGCCTAAACGTTTTCAAAAACCCGGCATTTGCATACAATAATGCAAGTAAAATTTGCAGTATCCACAATGTTACGTTTAATTTTCCACTTTGACGGCTTTTCTCGGTTGCAAAAGATTGTGTTTGTGGCATAGTAAATATCCTTCATGGAATAAAAAAAGTGTTAGTGAATAAAAATAAAATGGTCTACCGAAAAAGCACCAGTTCCTAATGCCAGCAAAGACAGGCAAACGAGAAGAAGAATAAAATCAAGCGCCCATCCATTATCTGATATTGAGAGAAATGGCGCCCCTTGTTTAATCCGAATTGGAATTGCTAAGATCATGACCAAACTGAATCCGATAAGAGGAATGACCGTGAGCAATCCAATAATAACAGCCAGCGCACCAAGCGGTTCCAGAATAGAAAGAAGCCGCAGTGTATTAAGAATTAGAGCAGGAATTTTCTGCGACGGCTTCTCTTTCCATCTCGGAAGCAAATATATTCCGTGAGCGCCGAAAATGATGCCGAGCGAAAAACGTAACATAAAGAGTGCGGCATCGGTTGAATATGGGAATGGTAAAAAGGAATTCATACTATCTCCAAAAATTGTTGTTGGTTAACAAAACCAATATAGGTATCTTCAGTATAGAAAAGTTACTACTTACCTAAAGTATACCGATATACTTTATTATACCACCAAGAGGAGCTTTACAATGGCAGCAACATCAAAACTGGTACATCCGAAAGTATTTAGTGAATGTTCAAAACAACTGTTGGCGATTAATGACGCACTCGATATTCTTCGCGGCAAGTGGAAAATCCAAATCATCGGCTCATTGACGTTTGGGAAAAAAAGGTTTACAGAGATGCAGCGAGAAGTTAGGGGGATAACAGCGAGAATGCTCTCCAAGGAATTGAAAGAACTGGAAATAAACGAGTTAGTGCTGCGAACAGTTCACAATACAACCCCCGTGACAGTTGAATATGAATTGACGGACTACGGAAAAACTCTCGATAAGGTGATTGAGGGACTAAGGGATTGGGGAGTAAAACACCGGAAACGGATTATAAAAAAACAGTCGTAATAGTGGGTGCAATTGCTTTCGTTGTTTCAGTGAGGCATTCTGGCTGAACCATGTATTTTTCTCTCAACAAGTTTGTTGACAACAACCATTAATCCCGCTGCCGCAAACATCACAATAATACACGCATACCCCAGTACATCGTAATTTTTCAATTGTCCCGATCCTGTCTGTACAATGATCAAACCCGCAAGTACCGATGCAACGCCTCCAGAAACTTGTTGCAGCGACGAACTGATACTCATATATGCTCCCCGGTCGGTCAGCGCTGGTATTGCTGTCATGGTGGTGGTGGCCGGAATCATTCGCGACATCATTCCTGCAAAAAGAATTACGTTGATCAGAATTACTTCCCACAGCGGTGTCACTTCCAGATTCACATAAATTGCGATCATCGTTATTGCAATAAATGTTCCCGCGATAAACACCTGCAGCTTTCCGAATGAATCACTGATTCTACCGACAATCGGTAGGATAATAATTGTTGCTAATCCTGTAAACATGAAAACAAGCGGAAGTTCTTCCTGTGTGATGCCGACATTATATACCAAAAACGCACTAGAAAACGGCATCATTAAGAAGCCGCCGAGGGTAAGCATTGCCGTCATCGTGTACGCGATCAGATACTGCCGGTTCGCGATGGTCTTCCATAAATGGACAAAAGCGTTATGTCCGGATGCATTCGCTGCAGCGAGATGCTCATCGATCGGACGTACCAATTTCATCATGGCTATACCGGCGGGAATGCCGATACCAACAATGAGCATGAATGGAGCATGCCAGCCAATTTTGTTCGCAAGATAGATTCCGAGTGGAATTCCCGCTACCTGTGCTACAGCGAACGACATCTGTACAAATCCCATCACCCGGCTTCGCACATTCAACGGAAATAAATCCGCAACAATGGCCAGCGATACTGAGGCGATCACACCGCCGAATATTCCCGTGACAATTCGTGCAGTCAATAAAAAGGCGAAATTTGTCGCGATGCCGCAGAGGAAAGTTCCGAAGAGAAATCCCGCATAGAAAAAGAGAAGAAATTTTTTTCGATCGTACCGGTCGGCAAAACCGGCCGCGAGAAAACCCGAAATTCCGGCACTGAACGCATACGCAGAAACAATCGATCCGAACTGCCCCGGTGTAATATCTAGAAGTGTAATCAGCAGCGCGCCGAGAGGAGCGATAATGATAAAATCCAAAATAACCGTGAACTGAATGAATGCCAGGACAGCGATAATAAAGATCTGATATCGAGAAAAGGATTGTTCGTTTGGGGCAAAGGTCATTTGTGCAATCTCAATTAGAATACTAATGAACAAGATAAGACGAAATTATCTGAATTCATATTGCATCGTTCACTCTATGAGAGTGTTCTTTTTCTCAAGGTGGAAATATAGAGGAGAGTGTAAAGAGTACTTGGGACAGTATTTTCAGGTTATTGCACCATCCCGTACCGGACGTTTTTTTCCGTTTTGGTAATAAAATACCGGAGCCGCGTTCTGAAAATATCCGGTCTGCTCCGGGCGCCGATAATCCAACCGATACGGATGCGGCGGTAGGAGAGGGGAAATTTTTGATAATGTTTCCACGCAACGGGATTCTTCCGGATTTCATTCAAAATATCTTTTGGGAAGACAAAATCTTTCGGATGAATTGAAAAGGATGACAAATGCCGGGAGATTGCTGTTAAACCTGCTTTCCGCATTTTTTTTGATGCTATCAGGCGGCGGATGCGTTCTTTGTTCATCTCCGAAAGTTCGCTCTTCGGCTTGCGGGGCGAGAAGCGTTGTACTCTGCTCTCCGCATCTCGGCGTTTTACAATACTGTCGATCCATCCATAACAGAGTGCTTCTTCCACAGCATCGTTATAAAAAATTCGTTGCTTCCCGGAGTCTTTCCGATAGAACACTAGCCAGATTTCATTTTCCGAAGAATGGTGTTTGGAAAGCCATTCGCGCCATTCTTTCCGGCTGGAAACATCTAATGTTTGTCCTATATTCATGCAGTACGTTCTATGGATTATTCTTTAGAAAGAAACCAAGCGGTCTCTTCTTC
>Ga0172379_10009650_pt1 | contig 11854 bp, 15 predicted proteins | sample GrowelOW334metaG_FD_119756 | JGI IMG/M metagenome (GOLD analysis project Ga0172379, IMG submission 119756) | Groundwater microbial communities from an aquifer near a municipal landfill in Southern Ontario, Canada - Groundwater well OW334 metaG | ecosystem: Environmental > Aquatic > Deep... | reverse complement strand
TGTAAGGTCCGTACCGTTTTTCCGGTCCAGCCAAGGGCGAGGCTGGGCGGGTCTATGAAAAAAGGCCCTTTCTTTTCTCTCCACTTTTCTTTGGGCCAGCAAAGAAAAGTGGAGCCAGGGTTAAAGGGGCAGGATGCCCCTGCGAATAAATAGAAAGTGGAGATAACAGGAAAAGAATATGATATAATTCCTGCATATCGATCGGAGGACTATGGTTCGCATTGCAATCAATGGATTCGGTCGCATTGGACGTCAGGCCCTGAAAGCAAGTTGGGGGCGAGATGACGTTCAAATTGTTGCGATCAATGATTTGGCAGAGCCTGGCATGCTCATGCATCTTTTGAAATACGACACTAATTACGGCATTTGGGACGTGCCCATGCAACTCAAGGGGAACGTCATGAAAATCGACGGGCAAAAAATTCAAGTCTTCAATAAAAAAGATCCCCATGAATTGCCATGGAAAAAACTCAATGTGGATATTGTGATTGAATCCACCGGCGTTTTTCGTTCAGAAGAAGATTGCACGGCTCATATTGAAGCAGGCGCCAAGCGCGTGATTTTATCGGCTCCGGCAAAAGAAGGGCATGTGCCAACCTATATTGTTGGCGTGAATAGCGATGAGCTTGAGGAAGATTTTTCCCCAATCATAAATTGCGCGTCGTGCACAACCAATTGTGTGGCACCAGTGATGGCTGTGCTCGATGATGTCTTTGGTGTGAAAAAAGCTATGGTCACCACCACGCATAGCTATACGGCCGATCAGGTGCTGGTCGATGGTCCGCACAAGGATCCACGTCGTGCGCGCTCGGCTGGCATGAATATGATTCCAACGTCCACGGGCGCAGCACAAGCAACAGCGGAAGCACTACCAAATCTCAAAGGCGTTTTTGATGGACTCTCGGTGCGTGTTCCGCTCTCGATTGTATCTCTCTCTGACATCACACTCCTCCTCAAAAAACGCACAACGGTTGAAAAAATTAATCACGCACTTGCAAAAGCTGCGGGCCAGCGTCGATGGGACGGAATTTTGGGCGTGACTGCCGAAGAATTGGTATCCTCGGATTTTATTGGCGACGCACATTCTGCGATTGTGGATTTGCCCCTCACTCGGGTTGTGGATGGAGACCTTGTGAAAGTTGTGGCGTGGTATGACAATGAATGGGGATATGCCAATCGATTGATTGATTTGGCCATTCTTGCTGGAGAGCATTTGTCATGAATTTGAAAAAATTGCCACTTGGAAGCGTAAAAAAAGGCACTCGCATTTTGATGCGAGTGGATTTGAATGTGCCAATTCACGGGGGAAAAGTCTCGCGTGGCGCATTACCGCGCTTGAAAGCCGTGGCGCCAGAAATCATTGAGCTCACCAAACGTGGTGCGCGCGTCATTTTGGCAACGCACTTGGGCCGACCTGATGGGCGCAAGGTGACGTCGCTTTCAACGCATCATTTGGCGCGCCCGATGGCCTCGCTTGTTGGGCAGGGAATTCTCACGTCGCACGATATTGCTGGGCCTGATGCACGGAAGATTTCGCATGAAATGCAACCTGGGCGGATTTTCCTCACAGAGAATTTGCGATTTGATCCGCGCGAGGAAAAGAATGCGCGCTCGTTTGCAAAAGAGTTAGCACTTCTTGGGGACATCTATGTGAACGATGCCTTCAGTGTAAGTCACCGCAAGCACGCATCGGTTTGTGCGATTACGAAATATCTTCCGAGTTATGCGGGTGAACTTTTGAATGAGGAAGTGACGCAACTCGAAAAATCCCTTGCGCATCCGTTTGTGCTTGTGCTTGGTGGCGTGAAACTCGAAACGAAAATGGGATTTTTGCAATCGCTTGGCCGTGAGGCGGATTCGATTCTCATCGGCGGTGGCATTGGGGTTGTGCTCGAAGCGATAAGGTCTGATCGATTGAAGCTCGCCGAGCATTTGAAGCCAACGTCACAAGAACTTCGCGCTGGCAAAAAGATTTTGCGATCACTTTCAAATAAGTTGATTTTACCCTCGGACGTGATTTTGAAATCTGATGGAAAGGCATCGAATGTGCATGAGCTCACAATGGGCGATGTGATTGTTGACATTGGCCCCAAGAGTCAGCGTGCATTTCAAAAAATCATTGAATCGTCCGCTTCGGCCGTGTGGAATGGGCCCATGGGCATGCTTGAGGATTCGCGCGCGCGACTTGGCACGCAGGCGATTTTGCGTGCGCTCGTACACGCTAAAGGGCGCACGATTGCCGGCGGGGGCGACACCTTGCAGATGCTCGACGAAACTGGACTTGGCAAGAAATTAAGTTTTGTTTCAACCGGCGGTGGGGCCATGCTTGCCTTTTTGGCAGGCGAACCCATGCCAGGATTAAAACCTCTCATCAAATAATATGAAAGATAAAATTTCCCATATTCACGCATGTGAGATTTTGGATTCGCGTGGAAATCCAACGCTTCAAGTAACCGTTGAACTTGCAAATGGATTACACGGGCATGCCTCGGTTCCATCGGGCGCGTCGACCGGTATTCACGAAGCGCTCGAACTCCGCGATGGCGATCCAAAACGTTACCGTGGTAAGGGGGTGCAAAAAGCGGTCCACAATGTGAATACAAAAATTGCCAAAGAACTGATTGGCAAAAATATTTTCGATATTCAGGGGCTCGACAATGCGATGCGTTTACTCGATGGCACGGAAAATAAACACGTGCTCGGCGCGAACGCAATTTTGGGTGTTTCCATGGCAGCCGCGCGTGTTGGTGCAAAGCGCGCACGTAAACCATTCTTCGTTTACTTGCGAGAGGTCTATGGATTTTCGTACAAAACCTATTCGCTCCCAACGCCCTTCATGAATGTGTTCAACGGTGGAGCGCATGCGGATACGAATCTCGACATGCAGGAATTCATTATCATCCCGCATAACTTCAAAACGTTTGCACGTAAGCTTCAGGCAGGGTCGGAAATTTACCATGCCTTGCGCGATGTCTTGAAAAAAGATGACATGGATACCGACATTGGCGATGAAGGGGGATTTGCTCCTGACGTTGGGCGTACCGAATCTGCACTTGAATATCTCGCTAAAGCCACGAAGAAGGCCGGGTACAGACTCAAAAAAGATATTGGATTTGGAATTGATATTGCAGCGAGCGAGTTTTTTGATCATACGAGTGGCAAATACATTCTGAAGACCGATCGACGTAAACTTACCGCAGAAGAAATGGGGGATTTACTCGAGGGTTGGCAGAAAAAATATCCGCTAATGTCGATCGAAGACCCACTCGATCAAGATGCCTGGGACGATTGGGTGCAAATCACCAAGCGTCTTGGCAAAAAAATGTTGATTGTTGGCGACGACTTCTTCGTCACGAATGTTAAACGAATCGACGAGGGCGTGCATCGCAAAGCAGCCAATACAGTTCTTATCAAAATGAATCAGATCGGCACGATGTCAGAAACCATGGATGCCATTGCGCTCGCGCAAGATCATAAATACAAGATCGTGATTTCACACCGATCTGGGGAAACCATTGATTCCACCATTGCGGATTTGGCAGTTGCGGTGAACGCGGATTACATCAAATCCGGCGCGCCATCACGATCAGAACGTCTTGCAAAATACAATCGACTTTTGGAAATCGAAGAAGAATTACTTGGCCTGTAGAGTCCCGATCAAAAATAATCTTCGGTCGTTTTAGTCCCGTTTGGCCTACAAACAATTCAAGATTCGTCAAAATATGTCCGATATTTTTCCTCATCTTTTATTGTTTTCGGCACAAACGTAATCTAAAACGCCTAAGAAGCTATTTTTGATCGTGACTCTGATAGTTCGTGATCGTAGTGCCAACCGCCAATGCGCTCGAGCATGACGGTTTTTAGCGTGGAAGCGCGTTGCCAAATGCCAGCGCCATAGCGTGTTTGCAACGTGTCGAGCGCTTGAATTGTTTCAGCGGTTTTTTGGTCTTTGCGGAAAAGCGATGAGGGCGCGTGCATGCGCACAAGGCTTGAAAGTGAAACGCCCAAAAGTCGTACGGGCGCGTGAACGTCGCGGATTTCTTGCAAAATTGTCCAGGCATTTTTGTAGAGCTCCAGTCCGTCAGAAATCGGAACTGAGATTTTGCGGTGCGCACCGTTGCCGGAAAATCCATGGTAGCGTACGTAGACAGAAACCACAGATCCAACGAAATTTCCTTTGCGCAGTCGCCACGCAACTTTATCGCAAAGCGCAAGTAAATTTGTTTGAAGTTCGATGTCAGTTTCCAAATCGTAGGGAAACGTATACGAATGTCCGATCGACTTTTCGGGTACGCGTTCATATTGCACTTCATCGGGCCCAAGTCCGCGGCTGGCATTGTAGAGGAAGTGTCCGTACGATTTGAAGTGGTGCACGAGCGTACTTCGAGGTGTTTCTCGGAGTTTTGCAGTTGATTCAATCCCGAGTTCTTTCAAGTGCGCTGCGGTACGCGGGCCGATTCCGCAAATATCTTGAAGCTCGCGCGTGAGCACAAAGGCTTCAACCTCCTCGGGACGCACCACCGTAAGGCCGCTTGGCTTCACGGATTCGCCCGCGAGTTTTGCGATAAGTTTATTGGGGCCAATGCCAATCGAGGCCGTGCAATAGGCGCCACATTCTTTTGCTACGTCGTCGCGAATGAGTTGGGCGAGCATGACGGCGCCAAAATAATCTTGCGCAGCGCATGTGACGTCGGCAAATGCTTCATCAGCGCTGAATTGCTCAACGCTATCCGCATAACGACGCAAGATTGCCAGGAATCGTTTTGTGATTTCAGCGTATTTGCGTGGATCGCCTGGGATGATTTCGAGATTTGGAATCATCTGCTTGGCTTCGATCGTGGACATCGCGGTTTTGATGCCAAGCTTTTTTGCCTCGCGTGAGGCGGTTGTGACAATCGAACGTTCATATCGCAATGCCGAAACATCCTGGGGCTTTCCATCCATATTATTTCGGCCTTTTCCGGCCACGGCAATCGGTTTGCCGCGCAAAAAAGGATTTGCCTGTTGCTCAACCGAGGCGAAAAAGGAATTGAAATCAATGTGCATTATGATTTTCATAGGATGATTCGTTGTGGGCAGGTCGCAGACCTGCCCGTACCGATTCCGTAGGGGCGGGTCTGTGACCCGCCCGTTTGAATCGTCGTTTTTTAATCCGAATATAATTCGACCAATCGCCATTCGAGCGTTTCCGTATCAAGACGAAGTTTCATAAAATTTGCAGAATCCGATACCGAAAAGTAAAAAATTTGCTTGCGACCCTCGCGTGCCCCATGAACCAAATTGACCTGTTTCAAATCATAGACACGTTGGCCCCATCGCACATGTGTTGGCCGGACACGATTTTGCAAAAATTGCACAACCACGTCGATGGGGTCATTGAGGATTTCGTGCATACTAGGAAAGATGAAGGGTGTGGAGCAAGCGATGGACTTGTTGTTTGAACCGACGGCGACTGGTGCGAATACGCAAATGCTTCTGCAAATCGCGCAATCGACGGTCCATGTCGATGGGGGAATAGGCGAACGTGATTTTGTAGTACCGAAGCGTTGTGTCTGACATAGAAAAGGCGATTAAAAATAAAGCGCGACGCTTGAGGAGGAGCCAAGCGTCGCGTCATTACTGACATGAAAGCCGGATCCCTTCGGCTTCCTCGCCAGGGCAAATGCTAGGATCGAGCGTGCATTTTGCTCTAACGAAGAAGGGTGGGATCAGGACAGTTTTTAATGAAATTTACGAATCACTGCGCGGACAATGCCTTGAATATTGATATCGCCCTTGATGATAATTGGTTGCATGGTGCTATTGGCTGGTTGTAGGCGAATATGTTTGCCTTCGCGATAGAAGCGCTTGAGCGTTGCATAGGCATTGTCGAGAAGCGCTACCACGATGTCGCCATTTTTCGGGGAAGGATTCCTCTCAATGACGACGTAATCGCCGTCAAAGATCCCATCCTCGATCATGGACCTGCCTTTTACACGGAGCACGTAGGAATTCCCTGGGTCCATCACGAAGTCGGTTGGGACGGCGATTGCTTCGTTCTCCTCGATGGCCTCGATTGGTTCTCCTGCGGTAATGAGTCCGGCAAGTGGCAGAATAATGCTCATGGATGAAAGCTCGACGGTTTCGGTGAGTTCAATCGATCTCGCTGCTCCATCTTCACCGGTATTGATGACCCCTTTTTCGCACAGCGCTTGAATGTGCTCGTGCACGGTTGATGGGGAAGAAAGCCCCATCATTTTTGCAATCTCGCGATACGAAGGCGTATAGCCATGTTCGCGCACGAATTGCTCAATGCAGTTGAGGACCTCGCGTTGTTTTTTTGTGAGCGGTGGGAGTTGGGTCATATGTGTTCGCTTTCTGTTTCCATTTTAACCGAACAGAAAACGAACGCAAGCACGACTGTGGATAAACCAAATTCTTTTGCCGTTCGGTGGCTTTTGTGCTAATTTGTCGTCATGCGTAAAACCGTTGAAATCCCACTTCCAGGCCATCCCGATAAAGTCTGCGACGTAATTGTTGACTCAATTTTGGATGAATATCTGCGTCGCGATCGTCAAAGCCATGTGGATATTCAAGCGCTCGGTTCACACGGTATGCTCATGATTGGTGGGTCGGTTGAATCGCAAGCGGATTTTGATTCTGGCGAACTTGCCAAAGTCGTTTACAAAAAATTAGGCTACGACGATGAAATCGAACCATTCGTAAATATCGACGTAAAACGGGAACATAAAGTCAATCAATTTCACAATGGTGCGTGCCATGGCACATCGGTGGTGCACGGATATGCCACACGTGAAACCCGTGAAATGCTCCCGCGTGTTTTGGTGTATGCAAATGCGCTAGCACAACGCATCGATGATTTGCGTCGTACGTCAGATCTTTTCCACTGGATGAACCCCGATGGCAAAGTACAACTCACCATGGACGGAGAAAAAGCCGTGAGCGTTGCGGCGCACGTTCAGCACAAACGCGACATTGATGTTTCGCATGTGCAACAAATGCTTGTGGAGCACGCAATCATACCGGTGCTCGGCGAAGTGGAAGGCCTCAAGATTTTCGTAAATACTGCTGGTAAGTTTTCCGACGGAGGATTTGAAGGCGGATCAGGCGCATCGGGTCGCCGCATGCTCTCCGACACATATGGCGGACTTTTGCCAAGCGGTGGCGCATATCTCTCGGGACGCGATCCACATCACCCAAGTCGAGCAGGCGCCTATATGGCACGCTACGCTGCAAAGCAATTCGTGCACGAAGGCGTTGCTGGTAATGTGTTCATCACGGTGGCATATACCATCGGTCAGGCAGACCCCATTTATGTTGATGCGCGCACAGGGGACGGCAAAGATATTTCAGATAGCGTAAAAAAACGATTTGATTTTCGTACCGAGGCGATTGTGGAGCGTTTGAAACTCAGCGAACCGATGTATGCCGGGTTGGCCACGTTTGGGCAATTTGGGCGATTGCAAACACCTTGGGAACAAATTGAAGGGGAGACATCGTAACTGCTATAATGCAAGCATGAAACGCTCGGTGTTTTTGGTGCTTGCTTTTTGTTTGACGGTCATTTTTTCTGTGCTCGTTTTTTTGGGATTGAATCCAGACGTTCACTCAATAGAAAGTGAAGATGGCATTTTGGAATTGAGCGGTCAATACCGAGCATCAGAAGCGGTATCAATCGATGTACAGGATCCGGCGGGTGGCAGTGTTTTGTTTGGCTCGGTTTACCATGTGTCTCCGCAGGAACTTGCAGGTAGCGTCACACTCACATTTCATTCCGGTTGGTTTGCACATCCAATCACAACGTCAGGTGATGCCGTGTATTGGTACGACGAAGACGCCATGATGTGGACGCAACTTTCTGGAACAGCAACTGAAGATGGATCGATTGTGGTGGCTCCCGATCACCTCGGGTATTTTTCATTGGGTGCTGCACAAACCATTAGCGCACCGGTATTCACAAAACTTGTTGATGAGTTAGAGTCGCGTGCTCCGGCAGAAGCTGTGCGTTACGAAATTATCGCTGGATATTCATTGAGTGGGGAACCCATGATTCAAATCCCCGGGATTGTACGGGCAAATGCATGTGTGGGAATTCCAACAACTGGAGAGCGCTTAGAGCGTTCCATGCAATCAACGCAGGCGCAAATTACAGTGAACGATGAGGTGAAGACGGTTGAGCTATCCTATGTTGCGCATTGGTTTCTTGCCCATGGCGCTGTCTGTGCACTGGATCGCTTGGAACCGTAAAAGACCTCGTGATATACTTTTTTTGTTCTTAATGTGAGGAGGATATGGCAACGCCAACGAAAAAAACAAAAAAGACCGTAAAATCAAAAGGGCATGTCCATGCGTATTCCGTGAAGGACATGGAACGTGTGCTTGAAAGCACGACCCCTGCTTGCCGTCATTGCAAACAGTTCCCGATTGGTGCTGCGGATCTTGTCCACATCTTTTTACTCTTAATCTTCACACTGTCTGCGGTTCTTATGACCTCTGTGTATGCGCTCAATGTGGAGCATCAGAAAGTCGTGGAATTGCAAACAGAGTTGCGTGCTACTCTATGAAAACCTATGTTGCCGGAGGCATGGTGCTTTTGAGTCTCTTTTTGGTTGGGGCTGGATGTTCTTCCGCGGGTGAGGTAACATCGTCCGCGTCAGAAACCGTAGAAACAAATGCGGTGGTTGACGCAGGCACCTCTTCATTCACGTTCGCTGGCATTCTTGATTCAACGCAACTTATGAATAAGCAAATTCGCATCACAACGGCAAAAGGGGATATCGTTATCAAATTGTTCCCCGAGACGGCTCCAAAAACGGTTTCCAACTTTATTTCGCTTGCGGAAAAAGGATTTTACAATGGTCTCACCTTCCATCGCCGTGAAGAGGGGTTTGTGATTCAGGGTGGAGATCCAAACGGCAATGGCACCGGTGGCCCAGGATATACCTTTGAAGATGAGCTAACCGACGACAAAACATACGATCGTGGCATTGTGGCCATGGCAAATCGCGGACCAAATACAAACGGAAGCCAATTCTTCATCATGCTCGACGATGTGAACTTGCCAAAGCTTTATTCCATTTTTGGAGAAGTGACGGAAGGCATGGACATTGTTGATCAAATTGTGATCGGTGATGCTATGACAACGGTTGTAATCGAAGATGTGCCGGTCGAACCAGTGGTCAGCGCAGAGCCAGAGGTTGCCGGAGAAGAATCGCCAAGCGCGGAAGTCACAGAATAAAAGATAAGGAGCGACTCGCAAGGGTCGCTTTTTTATTTGTGAGGAAAATTGTGGCGCGTGCTATACTATTCTCATGTCAAAACGTTCCATTGACGAGAAATCATTCTATAAATACCTGCGCTGTCCCTCGTGGCTAGAGCGCGAATGGGCTGAAGGAAGCAAAGGCCGTCAGTCGATTTTGGAATTGCTTCAAGATGAAGGCTTGCTTGGTTCAAAAGAGCTTGAACTGCTAAAAGGAAAAGATGTGGCGCATGTGGATTTGGAAGATGTTGATGAAGCATCGCTCCGAACGCTCGAACTCATGAAGCAAGGCGCTCAGACGATTTATAAAGGCGTGCTAGTGCACGGGCATTGGGTTGGACATCCTGATGTGCTTGAGCGTGTTGAAGGAAAATCACAACTTGGAAATTGGTACTACATTGCACTCGATATTAAGCGATCTCATCGCCTCAAAGACGAATACATGCTTCAGGGTGCGTTTTACGGTGAGCTGTTGCAAAAACTCCAGGGCGTCAAACCACGCCGCGGATACGTGATGCATACCGATGGCACCGTGGAGCACTACGAACTCGAGGCCATGTATTCGCAATTCCGATTAACGCTCGATGAAATCGAAGCGATTTTCGATGGAAAACATCCCGAACATTTTCTGACAGCCGGGTGCAAACAGTCGCCGTATTATTTGCTTTGCTCGGAGGAAACGCATTCCTGCGATGATCTTTCTCGTCTCAATCGCATTTGGCGAAGCGAGGTGAGTATGATGCGCGAAGCAGGAATTCATACGGTCACCGATCTTGCTAATGCCAAGCTCGATGCACTTAAAAATGTGCACGGCGTCACGATGGATCGGCTCTATACGCTTCAACAGCAAGCAATCGCACTCACGGATAAAAAAATTATCACCCTTGGAGAAGTTGATTTGCCCGATGAACCCGGCGTTGCGCTTGTGCTCGATATTGAAAGTGACCCTCTACGCGACGTGGATTATCTATTTGGTGTGCTGGTTGTAAAAGGCGACGAGAAAACATATCATTCCTTTTTGGCGCGAACGCCAGAAGAGGGGCCACGTGCTTGGCAGGAATTCGTAACATTTTTACAAGATTATCAAGGCGCCAATATCTATCACTACGGCTGGTATGAGGTGGATGTCTGCTCGCGGTTGGCAAATCTGCACGGCGCGCCCGATTCTGTGCGTCTTCAATTGTCCGAACACATGATTGATATTTTGAATCGATTGCGTGAGAAAGTGATTTTTCCGCTTCCATTTTATTCGCTCAAAGACATTGCCACGCATCTGGGATTTCGTTGGCGCACCAGTGGTGCGTCAGGCCTCGATTCGGTACTGTGGTTTCATGAATGGCTAGAAGATCATGATGAGGGTGTACTCCAAACGATTGTGGATTATAACGAAGACGATGTGCAGGCAACGTGGTTTTTGCGCGAGTGGGCAAAGAAAAATACGTGATGTATGGCAGAACTTGGGTTTAAAAAGCCGTGGCAGGGATATCTTCTATTGGTGGTTTTATTGATTGCGCTCATTCTTGGAATTGTTCAGCATTTTTCAAAACCAAACACCGAAGATCGTGCATTCCCATCGCCTTCCGCAATTCTCAACGCAGAGACCTGTGGTGTTGCGGGCGGAGTATGGAATGCCTGCGGGTCCGCATGTCGCGCCACACCCAATGTAGCCTGTATTGACGTTTGTGTGGAGCAATGTGAGTGTAAAAAGAACAGTGAATGTCCATTTGGATATTCCTGCGTCGATAAAATTGAGGGGACAGGGATATGCTCAAATTCTTCTTAAAAGTATTGGTTGTTTTTGCCATCGGACTTGGGATCTATTGGTGGTTCCACCCTGAGGATCGTCCAGCGATTGATTTATCAGCGATTCCTGCAATCCCGTATCAACAAGTATCTGATGCGGTTGTTGGGGCTGTGGCAGATTCGGTTGCAGATACGGTGAGCGATAAAATCGATGAAGCGCTTACACCGGAGGTTGATGCTCCGGTTGCTCCGGAGACTCCATTGGAGCCAAGTGGCGCAGGTATCCCTGTTGCTTTTCAGCTCGCTGTACCTTTTACCTCTCAAGCGCCAACTGGGAATTGGGATATGCCGTATCAGGAATCGTGCGAGGAGGTTGCTTCGTATATGGTGGCGATGTATTACGCCGGCGTTCCTGCTGGGCAAATTGAATCCGAAGTTGCCAATACCGCAATTCTTGCCATGGTTGCCGACGAGACAGCGTATTTGGGATTTTATTTGGATACGACTGCACAAGAAACCGCACGCTGGATTGAACACTATTTTGATTTAAAAACCACGATCATTGAAAATCCAACGGTCGATCAACTTAAAGCCGAAATCGCTGCCGGTCACCCGGTGCTTGTGCCAACAGCTGGGCGTGAGCTCGGGAATCCATTTTATAGCGGAGACGGTCCGGTTTATCATTTTCTTGTGCTCAAGGGGTATATGGACGGGAGTTTTATCACAAATGATTCCGGCACAAGACACGGGGAGAGCTATGTATATTCCGAGCAGACGATTATGGATGCGATGGGAGATTGGAATGATGGCGACCCGGCAAACGGGGCAAAACGCGTGATTATCGCAACGCCG
>Ga0172379_10009649_pt1 | contig 11854 bp, 11 predicted proteins | sample GrowelOW334metaG_FD_119756 | JGI IMG/M metagenome (GOLD analysis project Ga0172379, IMG submission 119756) | Groundwater microbial communities from an aquifer near a municipal landfill in Southern Ontario, Canada - Groundwater well OW334 metaG | ecosystem: Environmental > Aquatic > Deep... | reverse complement strand
ATTTCCTTATAATTCAAATCGCCGAATTCCTTTAATATTAACACCACTCGGAGGTTTTCGGGTAATTTTTCGAGTGCCATCTGGATTTCCGCTTTCGTTTCATCCTTCAGCACTATACTTTCACCCGTTTCCGGTACCCGAAGGTCCTCATGGAACACTTTCTGGTACGCCCGTCTTTCCCGTTCCTTTCGCTTCGCATAATTGAGTGAGCCGTTCTTCACAACCCGGATGAGCCAATACTTGGCTTCATCCGCATTCGGAAAGATCATGCCCTTCTCGTGCAGCCGAAAAAAAGCCTCCTGACAAAGGTCTTCCGCCGCTTCCTCGCTACCCGCAATCCGGTACGCTACCCTGTACAGGATAGGGAAAACCGAGGCATATAAACGACGGAAATCCGCCGTGGTAGTCTGTCTTCCCTTGTCTAGAAACAAAGCATCCTCTCGATCGTTACAGAATATCCAAGCAGTTTGGACTTGTCAGTTCCGGCGCCAGATCGTACCGCTGGGGCCATCTTCAAGAATAATTCCACGGTTCTTCAATGCTTCACGTATTCCATCGGCTTTCTTGAAGTCCTTTTCCTTTTTTGCCTGTGCCCTTTCGGCAATCAGGGCTGCCACCTCATCCGCCAGGTGGATATCGGCTTCGGTCGAGGTTGCCGGATCAGTGTTCTGGACCACATCACCTTGTACGGCGGCTTTCCGAAGGTCCAAGCCCAGCACCTCATCCATATCGAAAACCACCGCGAGTGCATCGGCTGCGCTCGCCGCTGGATCCCTCAGGACACCCCACAACTCCGCCAACGCCCGTGGCGTGGAAAGGTCCATTCCAAGGTGGCGGTCAAAGGCTTCAAGGTATGCGCGGACAGGGGAGTCGGGTGCTACCTTTTTCATGTCCACCGCCTGAATATCCAGGCTGGTTGCAAGCGCACGTATACGCTCGGCAAGGCTGCGACGGGAATTCCGCGCACCGTCCAAGGCCTCGAAGGAGAACTGCAGTTGGCTGCGGTAATGGCCGCCAAGCAGGAAGAAACGGTAGTCAAGCGGATCATACCCCGCATCGGTGAGGCTGTGAAGGGTGAGAAAGCCACCTTGGGATTTGGACATCTTTCCCCGGTTGAGAACAAGGAATTCATTGTGTATCCAGTATTTTACCCATTTTTTCCCAGTCGCTGCCTCGCTCTGGGCTATCTCGTTTGTATGGTGGATGGCGATATGGTCTATGCCACCGGCGTGGATATCGAAGCTTTCGCCTAGATATTTCATGCTCATGGCCGAACATTCGATATGCCAGCCCGGGTACCCGCGTCCCCAGGGACTATCCCAGATAAGGGCCTGGTTCTCGAACTTGCTTTTGGTGAACCAGAGCACGAAGTCGTGGGGATTGCGCTTGTTGCCGTCCACGTCCGTTCGCGTCCCCGCTTTCTGTTCGTCCATCCTGAGCTTGGCAAGCTCACCGTAGGAAGGGAATTTGGTTATGTCGAAATAGAGGTTGCCCCCGGCAAAGTAGGTGAAACCGTTGGCTTCTATGCGTTTGATCAATTCTATCATGTCGCCCACGTGTTCCGTAGCCCGGCACACGACGTCCGGCGTGTGTATGTTCAGAAGGGCGGTATCCCTGAAAAAGGCTTCGGTATAGAAGGCGGCCACTTCGAGTACGCTTTTACCGCGTTCCTCCGCGCTCTTAACCATTTTGTCGTCCCCCGAATCGTCATCGCCGCTCAGATGTCCGACATCGGTGATATTCATGACGTGTTTCGTGGTGTAACCGGCGCGCCGAAGGGTACGCACAATTAGGTCATGGGTGACGTATGCGCGCAGGTTCCCGATATGGGCAAAGTTGTAAACCGTTGGACCGCAACCGTAAAAACCCACCGATTCGGCGTTCAACGGTTCGAAAGGCTGGATGGCGCGGCCAAGGGTATTGAAAAATGATAGCTGCATGCTGCCTCCAAACCGTAAACTCAGGCTCTACGGTACGGAAATTGCTTGAAAAAATCAATAGAAGATAGTTCAATGTGCTGGTGACAAACGAAATTAGTCGACTGATTTCCGAACTTGGCCTGGAGACATCACCGCGCTTCGATGAACCCATGGCTTTCCATACAACATTCAGGGTAGGAGGACCGGCGGATATATATTTCCGTCCGGAAGGCAAAAGCGCTTTGGCGGATATCTGCGCTGTCTTCAAGATCGTCCGTTCCAGGGGGATTCCCCTCTTCATACTCGGCGGCGGTGCCAATATCGTCGTTTCCGACGAGGGAATCCGTGGACTGGTCCTGGACATGGGCGGTTGGAGTGGGTGCGACTTCCACCAGGTGGGCCCGTATGATCCGGATTCCCCACCATCGGTCTACGTCAAGGCGGGTACAGATGTGGACGTATGGGTGGATGCGTGTGCCGAGAGGAAGCTTGGTGGACCGGAATTCCTGGCCGGGATGCCGGGTTCCGTAGGGGGTGCCATCTGGATGAACGCACGTTGCTACGGTTCTTCGGTCTCGGATTTACTCCAGGAGACCGAAATCCTTGACGGGGATGCCAATCAAGTGAAGGTTCCCTTCGATCCAGCGGATTTCGGGTATAAAACAAGCCCTTTCCAGAAAGACGGCATACTGATTTTGGGGGCCAGCTTTCGGCTTCAGGATGCTGAGGAAACCACGCTCCGGGAGGAAGGCATGCGTCTACGGGCTGACCGGGAGGCGAAGGGACATTACCGCTATCCCTCGGCGGGTTCGGTGTTTAAAAACGACCATGCCTTTGGTAAACCCTCCGGGAAAATCATCGACGAACTTGGATTGAGGGGCAGTTCCATAGGTGGTGCCAGCATAGCACCCTGGCACGGGAATATCATCATCAATTCCGGTGGCGCGAAGGCTGCGGATATCCGCGCCTTGGTCGAATTCGTGGCAGAACGGGTACACAAGGAACTGGGACTATCGTTGGAACCTGAAATCCTGTTCGTAGGTGACTGGTGATGCGGATTCATTCAAGCCTGAAATTGGATCGCCGATTGTGTATACTAGGTGCGCATGGGGGCTTTGATGAAATCATACCGGTTTGACCGTTCCTTACTGCTCCTCGCCGTTTATTCCCTTTTCTCAGCAACCGCCCTTTTTGCCGCATCCGCGGCGGTTGGGCATATTGAATATATGGAAGGTGAAACCTCGATCACCCGGGCCGGTTCGATCCTGGATAACGTGGATCTTGGATCGGTGGTGGAGAATTATGATCTACTGAAAACAGGTTCTTCCGGTTTGATCATCATCGCCCTGGACAAGTCCACCGGAATGGGTGGCACCCTCACCATAAAGCCCAAATCGGTATTCGCGGTGAAAACCGAGCTGGTAAATGGTGTCCCCTCCACCGAAGGTGATATGATCGGCGGTGCGGTGGCTGTCAAAGTCAAAAAGATAGCAGGTACACCAGACCTGAGAATCAAGACCAGCAATTCCGTCATGGGTGTCCGTGGTACCGAATTCGATGTGACCATTTCGGTGAATGATGCCATACTGGTCACCTGCACCGACGGCCGGGTGGTCTGTGCCAGCGGATCAGGCGAAGAGCTGGAAGCGCTTCCCGGCCAGTTGGTCCAAGGCAAGGCTGGTGAAAAGCTCCGGATGGTCCCTGTCGCCGTCTCGAGCATCGAAACATTCAGGAACGATTGGATCAGTGAGGAGGTAAGCGCTTTCAAGGCTTCCCCACTGCGGGCTCTCGACCAGTACGCAAAGAGCTACAAAAGGCTCCGGGATGACTTCCGCAAAGCCTACACCCCCTTGGCCTCCGATCCTGGTCTTACCGGCTGGATCGCCAACGAGAAAAAACCCGGTTTCGTGTATAGGCCCAACGATGTCACCGTGATGAAGCAGAAGAGCGCTCTTGCGCCCAAGCTCATGGGTTTGCGTGGTATACTGTTCATGTTCGAGCGGGTCTATTATAGGCTGGAAGAAATCCGAAGCCTGCTGTCCGCCTCGGATCTGCGTTCCCGCCTGGATTCGGGGGGTACCGTCGCTGACTTGTACAAGATTCTGGCGCAGGAGAAAACGGAACTCGAGATGAAAACAGCCGGATATCGCAACGCATTGCGCCTGTTCGCCTTCTACAACGAGGGGCGGGAACCGATTCCAGGCGGTTCCGACTCCGCCGATGGCGATTTCTTCGGTGATACCTCGGACTTTTTTGATTGATGACCTCTTTTTGTCGTGAAGATTGTCGTAAAGAGATGCGCAGGTATCTTCCTACGGCGTTGACAAAGGTTCAAGTCGCTTCCTATACTTCATGGAAAGGCGATGTCTAAGGGAGCGGGATGACCAACCAACTGCAACTGGCCTTCGTTAATTTTAAAAAGGACTCATATATAATTGTGGAAGGTAAGCAGAATGCCGACCGCTTCTTTATCCTGCGCCAGGGAAAGGTGCGGGTATTCAAGGAAGTTGAGGTGGTCGAGGAAGAGGGCGGCAATGTCCTGGGACCCGGCGATTTCTTCGGTGTTGTTTCCACCATGTCCAGCCATAGCCACATCGAGACTGCCCAGGCGCTCACGGACGTGACGCTCATCTCCGTCCAGAAAGAGCAGTACGGCCAACTGATCCAGAACAACGCGCCGGTCGCCATGAAGATCATACTGCAGTTCTCCAAACGCATGCGTTACCTTGACGAGGCGCTTACCCGCCTTACCCTCAAGAGCACGGCGGAGAACGATCCCTCCCACCTGTTCAAGGTGGCCGAATACTACGCCAAGCAAAGCCAGTACAACCAAGCCTATTATGCGTACTACCAATACCTCAAGTACTGCCCGAGCGGTCAGAACGCCAATCTTGCCAGGGACCGCATGCTCAAGATCCAGCCCTACTCCAAGGCTGTCTACCTTGAGCGCAAGGTGGATGACTTCAATCGGATGTATCCGAAAGACACCATGATCTTTTCGGAAGGGCAGCCTGGTGAGGAGCTGTATATCATCCAGAGAGGCTCGGTGAAGATCACAAAAATCGTCGACAACAACGAAGTCCTTCTGGCGGTGCTCAAACAGGGCGATATCTTTGGCGAAATGGCCTTGCTGGAGGCCAAACCCCGCTCGGCCAGCGCGGTTGCCTACGAGAATTGCACTCTTCTGGCGGTAAACAAGGAGAATTTCGAGCGGATGGTAGCCACCCAGCCGCAGATAGTGACCAGGTTGACACAATTGCTGGCGGAACGCATCTGGTTCATCTACAAGCAACTGGCGAATACGCTCATCACCGATCCCTTGGGCCGCATGTACGATGCGTTGTTGATGCAGCTGGAAAAGAACAGGGTTCCCCTGATCCCCGCCCCCTATACGCTTGATTTCGGTTCCAAGGAACTCATCAATATGGTTGGGTTGCCTGCCGCCGATGGCAACCTGGTGCTGCGGAAGTTATTGGAAAACCCCAAGATCAAGGTCATCGACAACAAGGTTTCCATGATGGACGTGTCTGAAGTCGTCAAGCAGACAGAGTATTACCGGAAAATGCAGAAAATCGAACGTGCCCGCAGGGAATCCTCTTCCCGGATGTAGGCAAGAAATCGTCCCTAATGTCACCCGAATACCTGTCGATAATGAAAATGGGGCGGTTCCATGTCGGGGCCGCCCCGTTGAGTATCCGTCCTTCGTATCGGAGCCAGGCCATGTCCAATCGCATTGTTCCAATCGGCCTTCTACTCTTGGTGCTGTTCTTCCCGGTGAATGCCCAGGAAGCGGCCAAAAAGAAAACCGATACCGCGACGACTGGTACGGCTACCCCGAAAGCGTCCGCAACGCCCACTCCTGCCACCACGTCCGTACCGTCGACTGCATCGACTCCTGTTCCCGCCACATCATCCCCGGTTATCTCCCTGCCGGTTGAAAAAGCCCTGCCGTCGGAATTCCATGGCATCCGTCTGGGCATGAGCCTGGATGAACTGAAGTTGGCTCTTTTGGGGAATTCGCTCTTTTCCTTCCGCGGAGACAGGGATGTATCCTTGTTGCCCGCAGGCCAACAGGTGCTGATAGAGACAAGCGGATTGTCCTTCGTCAAACGTGCTTTCTTTCAATTACGGGAGAATCGCCTGTTCATAATGGCCTATTCCCTGAACACGGAAACGATGGACCACTATTCGGTTTTCTCAGCCCTTGTCGCGGATTACGGCGAGCCGGACAGCTTGAATCCCAAAGAAGCCGTATGGCTCTCGGACGAGGTGCGCCTTTCCATCGAACGTCCACTCACTGTCAAATATATCGACAGGAAGGTTTTTGACCAGCTTGCCCTTGACTCCAAAGTGATAGGGACCAAGGAAACGGTCTTGCGCGAGGAGTTTCTTGATGCATTCTGATGGCTCTTACGCAAGGTTCCCCTCCGGGTTTTTGCTATTGATTCTTTTAGGCCTGGGTACCGGTTCCTGTGCGTCCGGCTCGGATCAGAAACGGGCGCAACCGAAGCTTCCTGCTGTTACACTGGGGATTACACGGGGAGAGCTTCCTGTCACGGACCTGCTCGCGGAAGTTGCCGATTCCGATTCTGAACGGGAGCGGGGTTTGATGTTCAGGAAGGAGCTTGCCGACGGCTCAGGTATGCTTTTCGTGTTTGCTTCCGACCAGCGGCTGGCTTTCTGGATGAAAAACACCCAGCTACCCTTATCCATAGCCTGGATCGAATCGGATGGGACAATCGGTGGAATTCAGGATATGACACCCTTTTCGCTCGCACCTGTGGAATCAACCCGGTTCGTACGCTTCGCACTTGAAGTTCCACAAGGGTGGTTTGCCCGTTCCGGGGTGCAGGTTGGGGATCGGGTGGTGATCCCCGAGGCTCAGAGGGTTCCGGCCGACTCCAGGTAGCTTCTGGCGACGGGATCACTTGGCTCGAATTCCAGAACGGTGCGGAAAAAGGATGCAGCCTCGTCCTTGCGACCCATGCGAAGCGCGACTATTCCCAGATTGGACATAACTTTAATGTTTTCAGGCTCTTCCCGCAGGGCTATAGTCAGCGATTTCCTTGCCTCCGGGAGTTCGCCCAGTTCCATCTGGCAGATAGCCAATTCGTTGTGGATGTCCGCACCCGTACCGCCCAGCTCGGCGGCTTTCCTGAATGCGGCGGAAGCATCCGCCCACCGTTCGAGTCTTCGCAGCCCCCAGCCCAGCACAAACCAGCCGTTCCAGACCCCCGGGTGGCGTTCAAGAAAATCGCGGGCCTTGAGTATGCCCTTGTCTTCCTCTCCAAGTCGGATATAGTCGAAGGCTTCCTTGAAAACCGAGTCGTCCAATTCGCGGGAATCTATCTCTTTTACAATGGCGCTTGCCTTGTTCCGTTTCCGGGTATCCTCTCCAGTGGAGAGGTAGTCGGAAAAGCATTCCTTGGCCTTGGCGAAATTGCCGCGCTTCATGAAGAAGAAACCGGCGTTGAAATAGGCGTCCGGCAAGGGGTTGTCGGTGGAAAGTATATGCTTCCATGCTGCGAACGCGGCGTCTGACGCTTTCTCGTAGTCTTCCTCGCGGCCTGCGCGTTCGTAGGAATCAGCCTCTTCCTCAAGAACCAAGGCTTCGTTGAGGAGGACCGCACCGGAATCGGGGAAGAGTCCGCGCAGGGCATGGAGAATTTCGAGGGCCATGTGATAATCGCCGTTTCGGGCTTTCAGGATGGCTGCTTCCGAGAATTCACCCAGGATATCGGGTTTGACAGCAAGAACGAATTTCCGGTAGTAGTCCGCGTCCTCACCGTCCGGTTCACGTGCGACCACCTTGATCATCCCCGAGAGGATCATCTCCCAGGACAGTTTTTCGGCATCAAGCTGGACCGCCCCTGCGGGAAGTTCCACCGGCAATGGTATGGATGGATCCACGACAAAATCGCCGTAGTCGCGCCTGAGGGACTGGGGCACCGAAAGATATACTATCCTGTCCCCTGAAAGTTCCGCGATCATCCCGTCGCATCCGCTGCGGCCTGTTCCCCTCGGGGATCGGCTCGTACCTTGTTCAGGAAGTCATTTATCCGCATCTTGTAGCTCATGGGGACTGCCTGTTCATCGAAATTCAGGGCAATGGCGCACAGATCCTTTCTTCCTTCGACGTCTTCCGCCCTGACCGTCTTGCCCCGGATGAGCATGGATTCGCGGGGATCCTCGAAATCGAAGCGGATTGCGGCTTCCTTGTCGACGAGGAATTTCGCAACCCCGACCATGATGATCTTGACACCCGAGAAGGAGACGTCCCGGATGATGCACCTTCTGGGAACACCTTGGATGAGTACTGCCGTTTCCTTGAGAGTAAGTCCAATCTTACGCATCGAATCCGCAGTGAGCAGTATACGGTCTTCCCTGCGTTTTGACGAATTCATGTTGGCATCCAGGAGACGGCCCATGATTTCTATAAGATCATCCGGTGGACGTTGGTTGAAGCTCAGGGTGAACATGGCGACATCCTGGGATCCGGCGTAGGGTGCATACCCCGCAGTACGGGCGGAGACGAAAAAGAGCAGGGGGTCTACCTTGTCGGATAACCTGAAACTGAAGCGCAGGCTTACCAGGTTGTTGGCTTTCTGGATCTTTTCGTGAAGGTTTGTCTTGGAATTGACTATTATCTTGGCTCCGTCGAAGGATGCTGAGTGGATGACGCAGGGCCAGGTTTCGCCCAGGCATTTTAGGAATACCTGTTGGGGAACCAACCCGGTGGCTTTTATGACTTCCTTTGTAAAGGTAACGTCGATAGCCCGGTAGCGTTCATAGTATTTTGATATTAGTTGGCTTGTTGCGACTCCCATGCCTAACCAGTATAGGGCCTTTGGCAGGCCTTGGTCAATCGACGGGGAAAACCGGGACAGGATTACCAGAGGCCTTCATTCCTCATCCTGCGGGCGGTTTCCCCCAGATCGTATTCGACTCGCCTGAATTCCCATACGCTGGTTTCACTGTCGTAGATGGCATAACGGGCGCAGGCGCTGGACTCGGTGTCGCTGGAATGGGCATCCTCCGCATCCCGGGGAAATCCAACGCTCCCCGGATTGAGCAGGAATCTACCTTTTCTCAGTTTTATGGTTTCTCCGCTCTGGCCGTAGCGTATATCTATCCTGGACTTGGATTGGCTCTCTGCGAATAATCCCCGTTTTTGGGCTGGATAGGTGTCCGGGGCGATGAAGGCGGACGGTATATGGGTATGGCCGAAAAAGCAGATAGGATCCGGGAATGAGGAGAACGCATCCACGGCATCTTCCAAGGATAGTATATATCCCCATACGGGATCGGCGGGGGAACCATGGGAGATCAACAGATTCTCATAGTGTATGGTGGAGGGCAACTTTTCCAGCGCGTCCCTGGAGTTTGAGGAAAGATGGCTGATGGTCCATTCCATGGCACGACGGGCGTGGTTCGAGAAATCGGACAGATCCATGCGGCCGGTTGCCGCCAAATCATGGTTTCCCGCCACAATGACGTCGCAGGATTCCCGAGCCAGCGCCACGCACTCGTCCGGATCGGGTCCATACCCTACCAGGTCGCCCAGGCAGATCACAAGGTCATGTTCAGCACGGGGATCCCCGAGCACCGCCTTGAAAGCGGCGAGGTTGGCGTGGATATCCGAAACGATCAAGGCTCGCATTGCAGTATGAATGTATCCTATACTTGTCACAGGAGTTAAGCCGTAACCACATGCTTCGTCCAAAAACCGCAGGTATCGCCGGTGCTTTTTCTGAACGCTTTTCCGATATCTGGAAGTTGCTGTCGGAAACCACCAATTTCCTGAGCAGGACCAAGGAGTTCTCCCAATACGAGGATCAGCTGCGCCAATGGCGGGCCCGCCTGCAGCTCTCGCCCAATGACAGCGACCTGGCCCATACGATCCGCACAGAACTTGTAGCCCTGCGTAAGGGTTTGCGTCTGCAGGGCTACGATCTTTCCCTCGCGACCCATACGCTCCGCTTCGACGGTTTCCGCAATGATGCCTGCATACGGGAAGGCTTTTCCAGGTTGGTCCTGTTTTTTGGCGAGGAAGGTGCCTACTGGCTCTCCGGTGAGGACAACCATATCGCACTGGCAGGTTTTCTGGAAACGAAGCTGGATTCCTCCGGTATCGGTGGCATTCGCGAACGACACTATCTTTGGTACCGCAGGCAAGGTCACGAACTTATCCTCTCAGGGTCCGATACAGAGTCCAAAGAGGATTTTCTTCGCTTGGAACATATTGGCGATGCGAATCCGCTCCTGTTCCTGTCCTCCCTAAAGGGGCTACGCTGACGTCGGTTGACGTTGGGGAGCCTGATCCTCAGCAAGAAAGTAGGGTGCGAACGATGAAGGTACAATCCAGCGTTGATGGCCTGCTGCTCTTTGTGTCCCTGACAGCGCTTTCGGCGGTCGTTTTTTCCTGCGCGGGTATCGGGACCCGCAAGGCACCTGTAGTGGAGGAACCAGCCGTTACCGGACCGGCTCTTCCCGGTGTGTCTGTCCCTGGCGTGGAGGAAGAGCAGAAACCGCCAGCTGAAGCCGAGACACCGCCTGCCGAGCCGGTGATCGAAGAACCCAAACCTGAAGTCAAAGCCCTTCCAAAAAACTATCGTTTCATACCTCGCGACCCTTCTGTTACTCCCGCTGCACCACCCCCGGTCCATCCGGGAGTCGGCAACGTATCGAGTGATGCAGCCGATCCGGTTTTCAAGCTTTCGAAGGCCGAAAAAAGCCAGTTGACAGTCCAATTCAGGCTGGCTTTCAAGGCTGTGGCCCTGCGGGGCGTGCCGCTGACCGGTGCGCTCGGTGGGGACCGGGTACATTACTGGTCGCCCGGGAAAGGGGCACGCTCCGCTGGCGCATTCTCCCAGAACCTGCGGAATCCTGAAGGGCGCACCAATTCCTGGGGCCTGAAAGAGCTGGTTCTCGCTGTACGGCCTTTCGCGGGACAAAGGGCATTCATTGTGGATGGTCCCTTGCTGGATGCCTATGGTAGGGGCGAAGGGCTTGGTGGCGCGAACGGTATAGCTGGATACGGCGCACCCATTGGCGAACAATACCGGACGTTTTCCGCCGTGTCCCAACGATTCGAGTACGGCCTGCTGAGCGTCGGGGATGACGGCAAACGCTCTTTTCTGGTTGAGGAAGCGCCAGGAGCGCTTTCGGCTGCTGCCGGGCTGGCCTCCCTCGTAGGGCGCTCGGATGTAAGCGGGTCTACTGGATTTCCTGCCGAGGCAGGAGGGGAAATCCTGGCCTCCTGGCTGGCGGCGGTGAATTCAGGCTTGCCTGCCGCCATGCCGGATGCACCCGTGTTTTTGGTGGAACCGAAAGCGGGGGAGACTGTATCCGTATGGATACAAGTGTACGGTCAGGGCATGTGGGCATTGGTATATCCAGTTGACGGGAAAGGGGCGCTCTCGCGGGCTCTCCTGATTGCCCCCCCATTTCTTGAAACCTTTTTAGGTGCAGCTTCCTGGAATGACGCATTTTCGGAGTACGGGATTCCCCTGGGAGACCCTTACTTTCGCGGGACAGTTCTGGTCCAACAGTTCACGAACGGGAATTTTGAAAGCCTGGATGCGGAAAACTGATTCTTCGGATCGTGATGCGGCATGAGCCTGGTTTCACGGCACGGACGTCTGGGAATACCATGCGGGAATCAATCAACGGGGATCCAATGGCGGGGGAAGCGGGGCAGGGGGGCGGGGGTTGGGCAGACGCGGGGGACCATAAAAAAAGCCGCCTAGGCGGCGGCTTCCACTTCGAATCTATTCGCTTTTGCTCCGGCTGGGTCCCTTGCGGGACTTCTTGAGCAGTTTGCGCTGTAGGGCCTTGTTTTTCCGGTTGTTGATGGTGGAAGGCTTCTCGAAGAACTCCCGCTTCTTGTATTCCCGGATAATGCCTTCCTTCTCGACCATTCGCTTGAAACGTTT
>Ga0172379_10009648_pt1 | contig 11854 bp, 10 predicted proteins | sample GrowelOW334metaG_FD_119756 | JGI IMG/M metagenome (GOLD analysis project Ga0172379, IMG submission 119756) | Groundwater microbial communities from an aquifer near a municipal landfill in Southern Ontario, Canada - Groundwater well OW334 metaG | ecosystem: Environmental > Aquatic > Deep... | reverse complement strand
GTTTGTTCCGAAGGAATCCCTGCGGGAAAGGATGCGTCTCCCGATAGGGATGCCTTCGGCAGAAGGATGACGTAACTATCTTAGCCTGCGCCTTGCTCACCATGACCATTTTTCTTGTTTTGCGTAACGTGAGTGATTGAACAATACAAAGAGGAAACGATGACACAACGTCATATTGCACTCGTTCGTTCGAGTTTTGCAAAAATGCTTCCGACGACAGATACCACGGCTGCACTTTTTTATGCTCGACTATTTGCGATCGCACCGTATGTTCGCCCGCTGTTTAAAAACGATGTGAATGTGCAGGGACAACAGTTCATGCACACGCTTCGTGTTATCGTGGACAGGTTGGATATACTCGACGAGAACGGGCCGGTATTTGGGATATTAAGACGCAAACTCCACTCGTGCGGTATCACCAATGCGCATTACGATATTATTGCAAGCGCATTTCTCTGGACATTGGAACGTGAACTTGGCGCTGATTTTACCGAAGAGGTCCGATCGGCGTGGGTGGCAATGTATGTTTCTATTACCGACGTCATGAAGACAGCGGAAAAAGAAGTTCATACGACGGCATGAGATTTTTAGGGGGATTCACACTAATTCACCACCCAATCAACGGCAGAAAAAATTCTGCAAAGGAGGAAGTATGAAAAATTTGTTTCGGATATCGGTTATGCTCATGGTGTGCATTCCATTGATGTATGGAAAAATAGTCAGTACCGGTGGAAGTGGAAAATGGAGCGCAGCCGCAACGTGGGAGGGAGGAATTCTTCCTATTGCCAGTGATACGGTATTCATTTCTTCAGGACATATAGTGACACTTGATACCAATTCCACCGTTGCAATGTTAACGGTGAAAGGCAATGCGGTAATACAATTTGACGGTCTTATCGGAGATAACCGCAGAGTAACATCCAATGGTAATATTGTTGTTGAAGCGTTGGGTAAAATTCTTCCCTCCGAACCGTTCTCAACAGGCACTGCGTATGCGCGGATTGATGTCTATGGTAGTCTGATCGTCGATGGCACAATCGAATATTCCGTGAAAGGGAGTATCAGCGGTACGCGATATATGGAATATATTATGATGCTGGATGGCGGGACAATAAAAAATACTTTTGTGCAAGGGACAGGCACAATTGGTGTTTCGTATTTTCAAATCAATAAAAAATTTGCAACCGATACAGTAACGATTAGTCCGGGCGTAACGTTGGTGGCAAACCTAGTGTATATCGGCAAAGGAACGTTGAATAACACCGCAAATAATGTTGCGACTTATAATTCAACGCGTTTCGATAACGCATCGGTTTTTTTAGCTCGGCCGGCATACCGGGGGAAGAGTATTTCCGTTGCATATTTGGGCAATAGTGATATTACTGCCGGTGTTGAAGTGCCGGATACGGTGCAAAGTTTTACTACGCAATATCCGACAAAAGTGGTCACGTTGACCAAAAAAGTTGTGGTGATGGGATCGCTGAATTTATCGGATGGACGGGTGAATACCGGTAAATACACATTGAAGGTGAATGGCACAGTATCGAACACCGGTTTTGCCGGCAAGGGTTTTGTAATCGGTTTATTGGAAAAACCGGTAATGACGAATAGCGATACGGTGAAAACATTCGAGGTCGGTACGGAAAGAGGGTATGCCGAGGTGAAAGTAAAATTTTTCAAATTAACGCCGAAAGGATCGCTTACCGTAAGTTCGTATGAACAGTTTCACGAAAAAACTGAGGATACGACACTTGCTCTGAAACGGTTCTGGAGTTTTATCGTCAAAGATTCGGTTACGTTCGGTGCATGTGATGTTACGGTTCGGTACGTCGCAAAAGATTTTGGACAAACTGTGAACGAAGAGAAAGAGGAAACGTTATTGCAAGTTGTCCAGTATAATCCTAAGGTGGGTTGGATGTTTCACAAAATCGGAATGACTGACACTTCAGGGGCCGGCGGCACAATACAAACCGTTGGTCTTGAAAATCTTACCGAGCTTATCATTATTAAAAAAAAGAAATCTCTTTCTGTTGCGTCGCCTTCAATGATTCCAGGTGAGATGGAATTGCACCAAAATTATCCGAATCCTTTTAATCCTTCAACCACCATCAATTTCCAATTGTCTGTTGCCGGCCATGTTTCATTGACGGTGTATGATGCCATTGGAAGGGAAGTGGCACTGTTGGTGAATGAAACAAAAGATGCGGGAAGGTATGTCGCCACATTCGATGCATCGCATCTAAGCAGTGGACCGTATTTCTATCGATTGCAAAGCGGCAATACTATTGAAATAAAAAAGATGCTGTTGCTGCAATAACAGTCCGAACGATTCGGCACTGAAAGTCGAACAAGAACTGTTTTTTGTGTGCACCATGTCACAACGCGCAGCTACTAAACAGATGTGTAGTTGATGCTGAAACAGTTGTGCACTATGTTGTAGCGGTACATATAGTACTCACCTCCCCATTGAATAAGGAATTGTATGAAGAATGTAATCCTTTTTGGCATCATTGTAACGATGATGTCTGCACAGAGCGTACAAACGCCCAATCCAATCATATTTGTTACACAAACACCGACCGCCGGATTTGCATCGGTAACGCAGACATTCAGTAATCATATCCCATCGCCGGAAAATGCTCCCCGCGGCGGCGATTTGATGATCCGGTATCCAAACGGGGAATTGCGTAACCTGACGCGCGAAGCAGGTTTCGGAGACACGGCGGTCATGCAAGGGAAAAATGCTATTGCTGTTCGCCAACCTTCAGTACATTGGAACGGTACAAAAGCGTTGTTCAGCATGGTGATTGGTTCACCCCAAAAAATATGGGATGTAACGGACTATTATTGGCAAATCTACGAAATATCAGGCTTCGGTAAAGGTGAAACTGCTGTTATCACAAAAGTTCCGAACCAGCCTGCAAATTATAATAATGTGTCACCAATATATGGAAGCGACGACAGAATTATTTTCACTTCGGATCTGCCTCATAACAAAAAAAAATTTGTTTATCCGCAATTGGATGAATATGAAAATGCGCGAGTCGTAACGGGCTTGTGGAGTTTGGATAGAAACACCGGCGAACTGCGATTGATCGAACATTCGCCGAGCGGTTCATTTTATCCCAGCATTGACAGTTACGGCAGGATAATTTTTACGCGGTGGGATCACCTTCAACGAGATCAACAGGCGGATCTTGACCGACAAGGGCAGCAATACGGAACATTCAATTATTCCAGCGAAGACTCAACGGGAATTCCACTGAATGAACGCACAGAAATATTTCCTGAGCCTCGAAGTAAATTGAATCCTGATTATGATTCAACATTGTCACTCCATACATTCAATCAGTTTTTTCCTTGGGAGATTAATCAAGATGGCACAGAAGAAGAAACTGTCAATCATGTTGGTCGGCACGAATTTGGCGGATCATATTCTGAAGGCTCATTTAAAGAGGATAATAACCTTTCGTATATCATTCCCAAACCATGGGTAAAAAATACTCATTCACTTTCTTCGGATTCAGGTCCATTCCATATTACCGAAGATCCGAACAATCCCGGAACATATTATGCGGCCAATGCGCGGGAATTTTCCCGTGAAAGCGCCGGTCAGATCATCAAATTCACAGGAATGCCAGGAATAAATCCTGAAGAAATGATCATTGATCAGATGACGCACAAAGCAACAGCATTTTCTGCGGAAGATGGAACAACGCCGGATCCGAATCACAGCGGACATTATAGAAATCCTCTTCCGTTGTCCGACGGTCAATTGATCGTCAGCCATACGGATAATCATTTCGCAAATAAAAACGAAGGTTCATCCCAGGTTCCAAAAATTCGGTATAATTTTAGATTAAAGACGATGAAGCAGACAATGATCGGCGGTGCACAATATAGTGTTGCGGATATGTGCGTAACCAGTGGAATCGTGCGCACGTTGAACTATTATGATGGTAACAATTACATCGTTTCTCGGACGGATACATTGTGGGAACTTGATCCGATTGAAGTACGCAGCCGCCCTGTTCCTCCGCTGAAAAAAGAAACTCCCTTGGCCTCTCCCGAGAAACAAGTCTTTACCGAAGAAGGAGTTGATGAGAAGCAATTCCGGAATTGGATGAAACAGAATAATCTTGCGCTCATCGTTAGCCGCAACGTTACCACGCGCGACCGCAATGATGTGACTCAACCGTTCAATCTACAAATCCCCGGAGGGGTGAAGAATACTCCCGTAGCCGGCACGGTGTATGATGTATCGTATTTACAACTCTATCAGGCGGATCTTTTACGCGGTCAGGGGGGAGCGGGAGGATACACGACGCCGCGTGCTGGCAGAAGAGTGCTTGCCCAACCGATGCATGATCCGTCGGTGAAAAATCTTCCAATCAGTTCTGGCCCTGCCGGCAGCGTAAAATTAGGACTTGACGGATCGATGGCATCGCTTCTTCCGGCACACCGAGCAATGACGTGGCAGTTAACCGACTCTGTTGGGAAAGGAATTGTGCGAGAGCGGTACTGGATTACATTTCAGCCGGGCGAAATTCGCACATGTGCATCATGTCATGGCATTAATACTCTTGACCAATCTGGTACACTGAAACCACAGAACAAACCCGAGGCATTGCGTGCATTGTTGAAATACTGGAAAACGACTCTTACAAGCGCTGGTGAAGTAGGTCAAACGATTTCAATGTTTGAATTAAAACAGAACTATCCCAATCCGTTTAATCCCACAACGGCTGTTGAGTTTTCACTTCCGACAACCAACAGAGCGGTACTCAAGGTCTACAATATGGTCGGTCAAGAAGTCGCAACATTATTCGACGGGATTGCAGAAGCGGGGGAGTATCATCATACTGAATTCAATGCGTCACAATTGGCAAGCGGTGTGTACCTTGTCCGGCTTTCAAGCGGGAAGAATGTACAGGTCAAGAAAATAGTATTGGTGAAATAGTCACTCACCAAATTTTTTTTCAGAGCGTCCCGGACATTCGCCGGGATGCTCTTATTTTAAACCAAAATTATTCCGTTTCTATCGTAGCAATTTATTTGTACTATTATTCATGGGCTCAATCAAACATCAACAAATATTCGCTATCCGCTTATCTCTAGCCATTGGTGTGCTAATGCTGGTTGGGAAGTGGTACGCATATCTCATCACCGGTTCAGCCGCTATTCTCTCCGATGCGGCGGAATCGGTTGTTCATATCATCGCCGTTGCGTTTGCGGCATACAGCCTGTGGCTTACCTATCAGCCTGCGGACGAAAGCCATCCGTATGGCCACGACAAAGTCAGCTTCTTTTCCGCGGGGATTGAAGGGGGCTTAATCATCATTGCGGCGCTCTTCATCATCTATGAATCGATCCTTAAATTAGTTACCGGTATCGTTCTTCAAAACCTGGATGTCGGCACATACATTATTTTTGGCGCGTCCATGATCAATCTAGCGCTCGGCGGTTTCTTGGTTTGGCGCGGCAGAAAATCCAACTCATTAATTCTCATCGCCAACGGTAAGCATGTGCTCACCGATTCGTGGACGAGTTTTGGTGTTGTAGCAGGATTATTATTGACGCAATTTACCGGTTGGCTGCCGTTTGATCCCTTGGTAGCTATTGCCGTGGCAATTAATATTCTGTGGGAAGGGGGAAAACTGGTCCGTCAATCTGTTGGTGGATTAATGGATGAAGCGAATCCAGAATTGGAAAAAAAAATACACGCAGTGCTTCAGACAGAGACCACCAAACGGAAATTATCCTATCACGAGTTGCGGTACCGCGACAGCGGTATGTCCGTGTGGATAGAATTTCATCTCCTGTTCCCGCAGGGGACAATGCTCGACGATGCACACATGATGTCCACGGAAATTGAAGCGATTCTTGCGCATGCTTTGGAACAGCGCACCCGAATCGTTACTCATCTTGAACCGATTGACGATCACGACAATGTACATCCGCCTGTGTTAAAGCACTGACAGCGCTTTAACTGAATTTAAAATACAAAACTCCCGAATTTCTTCGGGAGTTTTTTTTATCCGCTGTAAACGACGAACGATAGTACTATTTCCAGAGGTTCAGGAATGGGGTCCAGGAGTCGAGTGATTTTCCTGCTATCGTTTTGCTATCACCGATATATTTTGCCAGTGGGGTTACATCGATACCGGGAAGCGTTGTAATGTTCACTTCGGCAATCGTGAATCCGAATTTTTTATTCATCACTTTAATAAATTCGTTGGCAATAATTCCCTGTCCTTTTGATGAGGGATGAACGCCATCAAGACTGAAGAGCTGACCAGTGATGAAGTCTGCTGTGTATTTTGTACCTCCAACCGTAATTCCGTTTGCCTTCACGCCGTTGAAGAATGTGTTGATATCAACAAGGCCAGCATTATTTTTTGTGGCCGCTGCGGCGATTGTGGTATTGAATGCCAGGACCGATGCCGTAGCGGTTGCTGTTTCGGCTGAATCCAACACATACTTGTCAGGGAAAGGATTGTATGGATGCACACCGAACGGTTGATTGATGATGATACCTGCACCGGGAGTAACTCCAGTTGAGGAATAATATGCACCGGTAGTATCGCCGAGAAATAACGTTGCAATAGTCGAACCCGGAAGAGTGATATACGGATCGCCCGCTGCACCGGAAAGCTTCGAAGATCCGCTTCCAGGACCGGCTTCACCATGCTTTTGATAATACAGGCTTATGCCTCCTTTAGCTGCAAGGCTTGCTCCAACTTTTGGTCCAACCGTGGTGAAATATGGCACAGCTTTCACGTCCGGAATATTTGCTACAACAAGCTTAGCATTCGGCAATGCTGCACGAAGAGAATCGAGTGCGGCATTATACATTGGGGTGAACATAGCAGCCGGAGTCGGTGTAGTTTTCCCGTCGAATTTGTTGGTATCAGTTCCTCCGCTTGTAGCGAAGCCAAGTACATCATTGTTACCGAGCCAGAATGTTACCAGATCCGGATTTAATGCCTTTGCCTGTTTCTTAACGCTGGCGCCATACGATGCTTGACGGAGAACATGTGCGAAGAATGGATTTTTTCTAGAAGCACTTTTTGCTAAAAATTCTGATTCATCAAGAAAATCATAAATCACCGATCCGGGAATGACCAGATTGTCATATGCACGCGGAAGGTTAAAATTTGATGCAACACCTGGCGCGACTCCTTCCGTCCGAATATCCGGGCCGGTTAAGCTTCGCAGTACTAAGCGTGAAGCTTTGGTAACGTCTGTGCCGTATGAACCCGGATCGTCCCAATATGGAATTTCAAATGTTCCGATTGTTGCGGAGGCACTAACCAATTGTTTTGCGATCAAATTTGGATAACCGTTTTGCTGTGCCGATTTATATAAACCACCAGATTGGTATCCAGCCGTTAAACTGTTACCGATCGAGACATATTTTTTCACATCCGCTTTCGATGTTGCGGCTACCGGCGCATCATCCTCTTTGCAGCCGCCAACCAGCATTGCAATTGAGGCAACAATCAACGCTTTTTGATAAATCTTCATTGCTGTACTCCTTAATATTATAAAAAGTGAATTAGAATGTATATCCAAAATTGAAACCAAATAAGTTTGCACTGGCATTATACGTTCCGTCGAAATCGCCGAAAGTTTGGCCAGGATTGCCATTGTTATCAAAATCGGTACCAACAGCATTAATCTGATCAAATTTTAGGTAGAGATAAGAAACGTCAAAATGCATCTGTTCATTAATCTTATACCCGAGACCGAAGTTAAAGCCGTTCCGGTTTGCATCGGGAAGCATCGGATCAACGTGCTTTGTGGTTACGGGTGAGTTATCAAATAAGTAACCGGCACGTAATTGGAATTCATTCATCGTGTATTCTCCACCGAAGCGAAGAATATATGTATTTTCATAGTCTTTCGGATTGCGGCTGTTTTTTGAAGCATCTTTTTTGAATTCAATCAACAATTCTTTATAGGAAGACCAACCAACATATTGATAATCCGCTTCGAACTCCAGATTTTCCATAACTTTGTATGCCAAACCGACAAAAGCGGTCGAAGGTAATTCAAGCGCCGCCGCGGCGTCGCCTGAAGGAGTTTGACCAGGAATATCAGGTGTAAATTTAGCTGTGCCGGTTGCATCAAGTTTTACAGAACTGCGATAGGAAGCTCCAAGAGAAAGTTCTGGTGTGAATTTATATAGAGCGCCGATGTTAAATCCATATCCTATTGCAGAAAGGTCCAGCGCTACTTTCACGCCGGGAATATAATACCGGCTTAAGGTCACTGCGCCGGTGACGATATTCACGCCGCCGCCGACGGAAAGCTGATCAGAAATTTGATATGCCATTGTGGGGGTGATAAAAAATGATTGAAGGTCAACTTTAACAGATAACTGATTGCCGACCCACGTTTCCGGCCATTCTGTACCAAGACCAAATGGATTGTTTACTCCTAACCCCAACACTAATTTATCATTTACCGCATACGTGCCGTACAGATTGATAGGTGGAAAAACTTGGTCAACCATCTTCGTTTCATTTACGCTCGGTAACGGACCAAAGAATGTAGATTTTGGCATAATGATCGTAGAGCCGAGGTAGACGGAATTTCCTTTTTGAAATCCAAGTCCCGCCGGATTAAAGAAAATCGCCGATCCGTCGTATGCGCGCGCAGCCCATGCGCCGCCTTGTGCCATCGCTCTGGCACCATGTTCATTCAACTGAAATCCGCCCGCAAGCGCACCAACGGAAAACATGAAGACCATAAGTGCGATTGTGAGTAAACGTTGTGATGTAGTATTCAAAGTAACCTCCGAAATATTGTGGTACAAATGTGATGCGAATATGGTGAATCGAATAACAAAAAGCAAAAGAATTGTTAAGAGAAAACCCGTCACCATTGCATATTTTTTCAGCACTATGTATACTGGTACGATAGTATCAGGAGGAGCTATGAAAAAAAGTGTTTTTTCTGTTTTCTGCAGTATGGTTCTGTTGATTGCAGCGTGCAATGAAAATGGGAGTACCGATGATACTTCGAAAAAGGAGTCGATCCCCGGCAATCTATTCCCGCTCACCGTGAACAATCGAATGGAATATGGTGGGTACCTAACAAACGGTTCCACCGATTCCATCGTACCTGGATCGGATAACCTGCTTGCCGTTTGGCGTATTATCGGAGACACATCGCTGTCTTCCGTCTACAATACTGAAGCTGTATCCCATTTGTCAAAATCATCGGCAACAATTATTGTCGATAGTCTTTCCGTGCCCGGTATCCTTACTCAAGTAAAGGTCTCTCCCGTGCTTGTGTATATCGACAATGCGAACGGTAATTTTTATTACCTTCTGAATTTTGGCAATGCGTTCCGTACATATTTGATGTATGACAATGTCGATACCAGACACATTCGCAGTGACTCGCTTCGTTTTATTAAGTTGCTGCAATCCAATGCAGCAATTGGCGAGGACTACACCGTCTTTAAGGAAGCCTTTCAATCGTACATTGCTGGTCTATCGCCGTTGCCACTCTTACTGGAGATTGTCGGTAATGTTCAGCGCACAGAAAATCTTACAATGAATGTTAACGGTAAGGATACCACATTCAAAGCATATTATCTTACCGTTACCAATATTCCTACGCTTGGAGCATTCAAACCGGAAAAAACAATTAGTGCAAAATTTTGGCTTGCAGAGAAGATCGGACCGGTGCAAATGTTTCTGGCGGGGGACGATGAGGGACCGGGCAGCTTCCGTCGTTTATCGAAGAAAAATTTCTGACATCAGTGTATTTCTTCAAAAAAACAAAAATCCTGCACTGAGCCGGATTTTTGTTTTTTTGAAGAAAAATATTCTTAATTTTTTATAGTATCGAGCAGGCTCTTTGCTTCATTCTTGTATCGATCATCGTCTTCATCCTGTTTCGGAAGCGCGGCAATGGAAATGAGTAATTCCTTCGCTTTAGCGCTATTGTCTTCTTCAAGATATGCTCTTGCTGCATCTAACCGGTACAATATAAAAGTAGGGCGCAACACAACTGATTTATCGTAATATTTTAACGACTCTTCCATGTTTGCCCAGCCAAGTCCGAGCGGCCAACGGATCATTTTGGACTTTTCACAAAGTTTGGCGTGAGTTCGTCCGAAAACGTAATACGCGGTTGCATTGTTGGGATCTAGCGCAATTGCCTTTTCGCAATCGACTTTCACCTGTTTAACAAAATCAATCGCACTCCACACTCCTTTAAATAGAGCAACTCTTCCGTTGGCGATGGCACGGCGGACATATCCTGCCGAGGAATCGGGCCGTGCATTCACCGCTTTTTCGGCATAGTCCAATGCTTTTTGATAATATTCCAGCTGCTTTTCTTTATCGGTATCGGTGTTGTTCGGCAGATGTTCACCGATATCCACATATCCTCTGCTGATGCGCCAGAGAACGCCAAAATTATTTTTTTCCATCTTTTCTGCCTGGAATAATTTATCCAGCGATTTTTGATTATCAAAACTGATGGTCGACAACTGGTCTGCTTCTGTGATCAGTTCCTGAACGGATTGCGAAAAGAGGAAAAATGGTATCAACAGGAAAAACAGTATCTGTGAGACGGGTTTCATAGCTGCTCCTTTGTTAGTAATGTTCCAATAGTACGAAGCTGTACCTCTTGATGCAATCATATTTTTTAATCGTTTCACGGAAAAATAAATTATCCCGATTCATTGCTTCTTTCTCTTTTTTGCGATAGAATATCACTACAATGAACCGGGAATTGAATATTATCATCGGAATAACGTCGCTCTGGTGCTTTGGCATTATTGCGGCACCGCTCTACGCTGGCAGTGTGTTTTCCGATGTGCTCTATAAAAGTTATTCAACCATCTGCCATCAATTCATCAGCCGCTCTTTTTTTATCAATGGAGAGCCGTTCACAGTGTGTATTCGATGCACTTCCATCTACTGTGCATTCCTGACCGCGCTCATCGCTTTACGTATCTGGCCGCGGCTGCGGAACATGCAATGGAATACCTCTCTGTTGATTGCTGTCGCAAGTTTTCCAATGCTGGCGGATGGTATGTTGTCATTATTCGGAATTTCGGAAGCAACCTCTCTGTCGCGTTTGCTCACCGGATCAATCTTTGGCGCAGGCATGGCACTGTTGCTGCAAAACGTTCTTTGTGAAACCATTCGATCTATTATTTTAGGACTATCCCATCGCTATGAACCCGAAACCCGATAAACTGATGCCGTCGCTATATGGCGGGCTATTGATCGCCACAATCTGGGCAGTACCCGGATTAAATTTTTTGAACTGCTTCTGTTGCGCCGGAGTATTGGTGGGTGGATTTCTCGCCGTACTGCTTTACCAAAAGGATAGTAGTAAAGGAATGGAGCCTCTCACGCGGGATGATTGTACGCAATTGGGAATTTTTACGGGATTGATTTCTGCCGTGGCAGGGGTGATTATTCAGTATCTGGTAATTGCCGCATTCGGTGATGTAATGATTGAGATGATGATGCGGATCGTGGAGCGGATGAATGTGGAAATGCCGCCAGAATATTATGAGTTAATCGAGACGGCAAAAACTGCGGAACGGTCACTGTTCAGTTTTATTCTTGATATCTTCTTTATGGGATTGATCAATACGCTGTTTGCATTCCTCGGAGCACTCATCGGCTGGAAAGTCTTCCAACCCAAACCGGTGCAGTAGGTCTAGCATTCGACGCCATATTGTTCTTCAATAAGCGGCGTCTCGCAATCATTACTGATGTTACGCAGAAAGGTAAAAATGGTTCGACGCGGCGCAGAAACAGAGGTCATCCTGAGCAAATCCTTTGCTGTTTGTTCCGAAGGAATCCCTGCGGGAAAG
>Ga0172379_10009647_pt1 | contig 11855 bp, 8 predicted proteins | sample GrowelOW334metaG_FD_119756 | JGI IMG/M metagenome (GOLD analysis project Ga0172379, IMG submission 119756) | Groundwater microbial communities from an aquifer near a municipal landfill in Southern Ontario, Canada - Groundwater well OW334 metaG | ecosystem: Environmental > Aquatic > Deep... | reverse complement strand
CATTTGAAAAAACCAGTATTCTGTTATGGGTCGGAATTAACTGATCGCAATTAAAGAGCAACATTTCGATTATGACTTATGAGGCGGTAAAGTTAAAAAAATCTGACCCAAACAGATGGGACACCCTGACAATTAGCCTAAATTGCGCCCGCAGAACAGTTAAAGCATGACAGCAATTGGTGAATTAACCGCAAAGGCTTACAGGGGTGAGTTCCTGACGAATGAGGAAGCCATATTCCTTTACCTGAACGCCAGTGACGGTGAATTGATGGATACGGCTCATCAGATCCGTCTCAGGTTACATCCGGAGCCTTCAGTAGGCTGGATCATCGACCGCAATGTCAACATTACCAATATTTGCATATCCTTCTGCAAATTCTGCAATTTTTGCAGGCGGAGCCAAGATGAGGACTCCTATGTCACGACCATGGAGCAGTACCGTGAAAAAATCTCAGAATTGTTCCGTCTTGGTGGACGTCAGCTGCTTTTACAGGGCGGCATGCATCCGGATTTAGGCCTGGATTTTTATACGGTGCTTTTCCGGTCCCTGAAAAACGAATTCCCCGAATTGAAACTCCATGCCCTGGGGCCGCCGGAAATCGTTCACCTGGCGAAGATGGAGAAAACGGATTTTTACACGGTGCTCACTGAATTGCGGAAGGCCGGACTGGATTCGCTGCCGGGAGCCGGGGCTGAAATTCTCGTCGACCGGGTCAGGAAAATAGTATCAAAAGCAAAATGCGGCACGGAGGATTGGCTTGAGGTGATGAGGGTTGCCCACCGGATGAACCTGCCCACTTCAGCCACCATGATGTTCGGGCATATTGAAACACTCGTGGAGCGTGTCGAGCACCTGTTCAGGATCCGTGACCTTCAGGCGGAAAAACCCGAAGGCAGTCGCGGCTTTCTGAATTTTGTTCCCTGGCCATTCATGGATGAAGGTACCGTACTCCGGGATGAGATGGGTATCCGCAATACGGCCGACATCAGGCAGTACATCAGATTGCTGGCCCTTTCCCGGATCTTGTTGCCTAACATCAGCCATATCCAGGCCTCCTGGCTTACGGTTGGAAAAACAGCCGGACAGATTTGCCTGCATGCAGGAGCTGATGATTTCGGCTCGGTGATGATTGAGGAGAATGTTGTTTCGGCCGCGGGTGCGCGGAACAAAATGGATGCTCAAGGTATGGAGGAGGCTATCCGCGAAGCCGGATTCATTCCCCGTTTAAGAAATCAGTTGTTTGAATATTTGGGCTAATCAGGAAAGCTGATTGTTTTCAACAAACCTTCGATCTTCCGCATCGGATTCCGCTTGCCTATTTTTGGTGCGTAAACGAAGCCGAACGCCGTTACCAGCCGGTTGCGTTTTTCATCAACAAAAGTCCAGGAGATGAAAGGGCCACCCATAAAATCAATTTTAGCCTCCCATAAACCGCGCAGCTCGCGCACGTAAACACCGTTCAACTGAAAAGTCCGGATAGTGACCGGCAAATCGGGAACAATCCTCATATAGGATTCTTTTGCCGGAGCAGAAGGACCATATACCCTAGGCTTGAGGAAAGCGTCGGTGAAAGCCTTCAGTTCAGGCAGTTCAAGCTGTTTTTCGGAGGTGTAAGGATAGTCCCAGAGCAGTACCCCCTGGGTTTCGGCAACCGGGTCATATTGCACCCAGGCAAACTTGCCCGTATCCACCTTCGCAGCAAAACCTTTAGGGAAGCTGATATTAATCAGATGATTCCTAAACAGCTGTTCATTCAGCGCCTGGTTCTGGTATTTTATATCATACTTCACCTGCCGGTCCACTTCTCCATCCCTGAGGACCTTGAGGATAACATGCCTGTTTTCGTTGATGAGGGTAACCAGCTGATCGCGATCCGGCGCATCCAAACGGATCAGTATCTGCTCATCTGCCCAATAATCCTTGAAAACATTAACCTCGGGCTTGGTGATATGCGGTCCCACATCCACAATCATAAGGTTCCGTGCCGGCCTGATGGTATTATTTAGAGCTGCGGGTGGCAGATGCAGGACATCGAACATCGGCTCTGCGCCTTCCATTCCGGTTTGCGGCAATGCCGGTTCTTCCTGGGTAAGCAGATTGATCAGCGTATCGCCGGCCGCCCCTTTGTATAGGTCATCGGCCATAATGATCAGCACCTCCCCCGGTTTACCCGTGCATGGTGGCAAGGATATTTGTCCGCCTTTACCTTTACATCCGGAAAGCCCGATAACCACCAAGGCTGTCAGGGCAAACAAAAAAGATTTTGTTTTCATTTTCGCATTTATTTAGTAAAACAGGGGACTAACAAATATATAAAATAATGCGGTCGGTTTATTTCTGAAACAGTTTGATTATGTCATTGCCGTTAGCGTACAGAACGAGGGCCAGCAAAAGCAACATTCCAACTATCTGGGCGACCTCCATAAACCGTTCGTTGGGTTTTTTCCCTGTAATGATTTCGAATACGAGAAAAAACACATGCCCGCCGTCGAGTGCCGGAATCGGCAGCACATTAAGCACCGCCAGCATGATCGACAGAAAAGCCGTCATGTTCCAGAATACCTGCCAGTTCCAGATTGAAGGGAAAATATTACCGATGGCAATAAACCCGCCCAGCGACTTGTATGCCCCTGTTTCAGGATTGAATATCATCTTCAGGTCCTTCAGATAGGAGGAGATGGTTGAGATCCCCTTTTTGACACCGGCCGGGAAGGCAGCAAAGAAACCGTACTTGATCTCTTTCAGTTCAAAGAAAGATTTCGGATCTGTCGGGAAAGCGCCGATTTTTCCATCCTGGGGTATCAGCATGGGAAAATCCAGTTTTTCCCCGTTACGGTCTACGTTGATGACCACCGAATCGCCTGCATGTTTCTTGATCTCCATAACGAAGAGATCGAAATAGGGAAGATCCTGTCCGTTGATCCCGATAATCCGGTCATCGATCTTCATTCCGGCATCCTTTGCGGGATATCCGGGGCTGAAATCCCTGATCACAAAAGGAAAGGCAAAATAGATGAATTCCCTTTTACCCTTATATTTCTGGATAAACTCAATGTATTCGCTGACAAAAGTTACAGGTACGTTAATGTTGAGTGTTTGTCCTGCCCGGTCAACCTGAATGGATTTGGCTTTTTTGTATACAAGTTCAGGAATGATATCATGAAAATCTTCGACCACATGATTATCAATCGTCAGGATCTTATCGCCATGCTGGAGTCCCATGTTCAGGGCGAGGGAGTCGCAGATGATGCCGTATTTCAGGTTCTGGGTGGGCAGGTATTTCTCTCCCCAGGCCATCAGGATCATGGAGTAGATGATAAAGGCAAAAAGCACGTTGAAAAGCACGCCACCCAGCATGATCAGCAGTCGCTGGCCAGATGGTTTTGACCGGAATTCCCACGGCTGGGGCGGCAATTTCATGGCTTCCTTGTCCATGGATTCATCAATCATGCCGGCAATTTTAACATAACCGCCCAATGGCAGCCATCCGATGCCGTATTCGGTATCGCCCCGTTTCATTTTAAACAATGAAAACCAGGGGTTGAAGAATAGGTAAAATTTTTCTACCCTGGTCTTAAACAGACGGGCGAAAATAAAATGTCCGAACTCATGTATGATAACCAGTAACGACAGGCTCAGCAGGAGTTGGGAGGCTTTAATCAGGATATCCATGGATCTTTCGTATTATACAAGTGATTGTGCGATTGACCGGGCTTCCCGGTCAGATTCGATATAGTCGGATAAACCGGCAACGGTTAAAAATGTCGCCTTAAGTAATGTTTTTTCAATAATACGGGTCATGCCATAGAAATCCACCCGGTCGTGCAGAAAAGCATCCACCGCGATTTCATTGGCCGCATTCATGATACAGGGCATGGTCCCGCCTGCACGCATCACTTCCAGTGCGATAGCCAGGTTCGGGAATCTGACCGGGTCGGGCGCTTCGAAAGTCAGACATGGATAATCGGTAAAGCTGAATCTGGGAAAAAGACCGTTGAGCCTTTTCGGGAAGCTCATGGCATAAAGAATCGGCAGCCGCATATCCGGTAATCCCAGTTGAGCTTTCATCGATCCGTCGCAGAACTGAACCAACGAATGGACGATGGATTGCGGGTGAACGATCACCTCGATCTGATCGGGCCGGAGATTAAACAACCAGCGTGCCTCGATCACTTCAAGCCCCTTGTTCATCAGGCTGGCCGAATCGATGGTGATTTTGGCGCCCATTTTCCAGGTAGGGTGTTTGAGCGCCTCATGCCTGGTAACTGCGGCCAGTTCGGTAGCATTGAGGTTTCTGAACGGACCTCCGGATGCGGTGATATATACCTTTTCAACCTCGGCATGCTGCTCCCCCGTGAGGCACTGGAAAATAGCCGAATGTTCCGAATCCACAGGTAAAAGATCCGCATGGTGTTCACGGGCAAGTCGGGTGATCAGCTCACCGGCCACCACCAGAGTCTCCTTATTGGCCAGGGCAATCTGCTTGCCTGATTTTATTGCATGTATCACGGGGATGAGTCCGGCAAATCCCACCATGGCGGCAAGAACCATATCCACACGGTCGCCGGTGACCACTTCGTTCAGGGCTTTCTGACCACCCAGCACCTTTACCGGCAATCCCGAAAGAGCTTGCCTGACGGTGTCCAGATGTGTTTCATCGGTAATCACCACATAGGCAGGATTAAACCGGATGGCCTGTTCGATGAGCAGGTGGCAATTGGATCTTGCCGTCAGCACTTCCACGGCAAACTCAAGAGGATGATTGGCGACAACCTCAAGCGTCTGCTTGCCGATGGAGCCGGTTGAACCCAGAATAGCGATCCGCTTCATCATTCAAAAGCTATAAAATGTTCAGGGTTGAGTGGCCGGCCCAGGTGCCACAATTCAAAATGAAGGTGGGGCCCGGTAGTCAATTCGCCGGTGTTTCCCACGGTGGCAATGACTTCACCGGCTTTCACGCGATCGCCGGCCTTTTTGAAAAGTTCCTTATTATGTTTATAAACGGAAACCAGGTTATGGTCATGTTGGATCTGCACGGTAAATCCCGTTTCGGTAGTAAAATCCGAGAGGATAACCGTCCCGTCAAGAACGGCCTTGATACCCTGGTTGCTGGCTGTTGCGATATCCACCCCGTAATGGCCGTTTGCATAATCGAATTTCGCCATCAGCAAACCCCTGACCGGCGGGAAAAAATAGAGCTGGTTCAAGCTTTGCGATTCGGGATTGGCGTTTTGCGGACTCACATTAAAACGCTGGGCTTTTTCAACACTTATCCTGAGCAAGGAATCTTCAGCCGACCGCTGATCAGAGATGTTCTGGGTTTTAATCGTTGCGGCTCCCTCATCGGTGGAGTGTGTTTTAGGCTGACCTCCATTGATAATGGTGATGAGGTTTTCGATAAACTGATCTTTCAGTGCCATCTGGTAATCGAGCGAATCAACGCGGAGGGCATTCAGGCGGATATTGCGGGTCATCTCGGCTTTCGGATATCCGGGAATGAGCTGTTTGAGAGGAGTATATATCACGAGCATCACCACGATCACCGTATAAATGCTCAGCGATACCGCCAGTGCGTTGATTACGTTCATGCGTGAAAGCTTCATCTGCCACACTTCCTCAAAGGAAGTTTCGCGCATGATCACCAGGCGGTATTTGCTCTTTAATTTATGAACCAGTTTCTTTTTCTTCTTCTCGGCCATGGAAGCGAAATTCAATGTTGCGGCAAAGATAGGGAAAAAAGGTATCGGGTGTCGGGTATGGGGTATCGGGTAAGAACATCGGGGGACGAAGAAGAAGACCGGGAGACGGAAGAAAGATTTATATGCTATGCCATGGTTAGGAAAATTATACTATCTTTGTGTCCGCAAACAATGCGGGGTGGAGCAGTTGGTAGCTCGTTGGGCTCATAACCCAAAGGTCACAGGTTCAAGTCCTGTCCCCGCTACAAGATGGGACAAATCGGGTGATTCCGGGTTTGTCCCACTTTTTTTATCCCCACAACCAGAACTTTCAAAAAGGTGTCAGGTTTTTCCATTTCATACATGCGAAAATATCCCCAACCGGATTGTGGCGGCAACCAGTCTGGCGGGATCGCTTTACCATTTGAATCTGAGGGGTAAATACAGAAAATTATCGGACTCTGTTAAATTAATATCAAAACAGATTCTTAATTTTATCTGAGATATTGTGCCTGACAAGACTATTAAAATCGCTACCATGGAATTTAAAGAAAGCAAAACCGGAGAGTTTTGGGTAATGGATTTAATCGGTCCCCTTAATACTACCAAACATGAAGAGCTCGAGAAGAGATTGCTCGGGATTATGGAAAAAGGAGGGAATAAAATTGTGGTGAACTGTTCCGGTCTTACCTACATCAACAGTTCGGGGTTAAGGATATTATTGGTAGTACTGAAAAAATTGAGTACCGCCGGAGGAGTATTGCGGCTTTGCGGATTGCATGATAACATCCGGGAAATCCTGGTCATCTCGGGATTCACTTCCATCTTCAGTATTTACAAAACGCTGGATGAAGCGGTACAGTAATATCAACACATGAAAAGAATAATCACACTCATTGGATTGGCAGCCGTCATTATCATTCTTGTTCTGGTGAAAATATTTGTTTTTACCGACAAGGCGGTTAAGGTTGCCCCAACTGCAGTCAATCAGGCACTTCCCGTTGAATGCTTTGTTGCCAGGGACACCATGGTTGATTATAAGGTTGAAACGATTGGAACCCTCCGTGCGCGGGAGCAGGTGAATATTGCCAGCGAGATCTCCCGAAAAGTTATTTCGATCCATCTGAAAGAGGGTGGAATGGTGCAGGCAGGACAATTGCTTTTTAAGCTCGACGATGCCGATATCACTTCAAGAATCAACAAGTTAGCCATTCAGGCCAAACTCGCGGAAGCCAACGAATCGCGCGAAAAGGTACTCCTGTCCAAAGGGGGGATCAGCCAGGAGCGGTTTGATGAAATTTCCAATCTCCGGCAGACCCTTCAGGCAGAACTTGAAGTTCTGAAGGTCGATCTGTCGAAAACAGAAATCCGGGCGCCATTCAGCGGAAAAACCGGCCTGAGAAATGTAAGCATCGGTGCCCTTGTTCATCCCGGATTCGTTTTAGCCGACCTGCAGGATCTAAGGCACATGCTGATCGATTTCTCGATCCCTGAGCGATATTCCCGGGATTTGAAGCCGGGTTCTCCGGTTACCTTTCGTACCGACTATCTGCCTGAAGAACAGAAAGCTGAAGTGGAGGCCATAGAGCCGGCTGTCGACCAGCAAACAAGGACCCTGCTGGTGAGAGCTGCCATTTCCAATACTGGCGGAATGCTGGTTCCGGGCACTTCAGCAAAAGTTTTTTTAACCGTCAAGGAAACCGCCAGCAGCATCTTTGTGCCAACCTCAGCTTTGATCCCATCGATCAAAGGATACTCGGTATTTCTTAAAAAAGGAGGCAAGGCTGTGGCTAAACAGGTTAAAACGGGAGTGAGAAACTCCGATTTTGTTCAGATACAGGAAGGTGTTCAATCCGGAGACACTCTGTTGACAACCAACCTGCTGAGGATAAAAGGAGGATCCCTGCTCTCCATCATTAAAACCAACTAAGATGAGCCTGTCATCAGTAAGTATCAACAAACCTGTCCTAACCATCGTATTTTCACTGCTGATCCTGATTTTCGGAGCCGTCGGGTTTTTTTATCTTGGGATCAGGGAATATCCGGAGATGGATCCGCCGATCGTTATGGTTACGACCAGCTATACAGGAGCCAATCCTGAAATCATTCAGGCCCAGATCACCGAACCGTTGGAAGATGCCATCTTCGGAGTGGAAGGCATTCGCGTGCTTTCTTCCATTTCTACCGATCAGTCGAGCACGATTACCGTTGAGTTCAACCTGGGAAGGGATATGGAATCGTCGGCAAATGATGTGCGCGACCGGGTTTCCAAAGCGATCCGGCTGCTCCCGAAAGATGTTGACCCCCCGATTGTGGAGAAGCTCAGTGCCAACGCTAATCCCATCATCCTGATGATCGTGAAGAGCTATGAGCATAGTATTATGGAAGTGAATGATCTGGTGGATAATACAATCAAAACGCGGTTGCAGACCATTCCCGGGGTGGGCGACATGGTTATTTTTGGTCCAAAGAAGTACTCCATGCGTCTTTGGCTCGACCCTTTCAAGATGGCCGCAAATGGGATTACTTCATCGGATATTGAGCAAGCGGTGAGCCGGGAGAATATTGAACTTCCCTCCGGCCGGATCGAGGGAACCATGACCGAGCTCACGATCCGCACCCTTGGACTGCTTCAGACGCCTGAACAATTTAACAGGATCATTATCAAGCAGGAAAGCGGAAATATCATCCGTCTTTCGGATATTGGCAATGCCGAGCTCTATCCGCTCAATGACCGGTCGACCGTGCTTCATAACGGATTTCCGGCGATGGTCATCGGAGTGGTTCCCCAGACGGGAGCGAATAATATCGCAATAGCAGATGAATTTTACAAACGCATGGAGGTCCTCCGGAAAGACATTCCGCCAGGATATGAAGTCGGCATCGGTTACGATTTCACCCAATTTGAGCGCGGTGCGGTAAAGGAGGTACAGCAAACGATGATCCTTGCCCTGATCCTGGTGGTCATGATCATTTTCTTTTTTCTCCGCGATTGGCGCTCGGCAATTATCCCGGTGGTTGCCATACCCGTCTCTATCATCGGGGCATTTATCATTATGGCCATTATGGGACTTAGCATCAACGTATTGACCCTTTTAGCGATGGTGCTGGCCATCGGACTGGTTTGCGATGATGCCATTGTGGTGCTGGAAAACATCTATACCAAGATCGATACCGGTATGCATCCCATTGAAGCCGCGCACAAGGGCATCAAAGAAATATTCTTCGCGGTGGTTTCAACGACCATCACCCTGGCAGCTGTTTTCCTCCCGATCATGTTTTTACAAGGGTTGATTGGCCGGTTGTTTAAAGAATTTGCCATAGTGGTAGCCGGCTCGGTTCTGATATCCGCATTCGTTGCCCTGACCCTTTCACCCATGATGTGTTCACGGATATTGAAATCGCAGCGGCATTTGAATATGAACTGGCTGATCAATAAAACAGAGCCGTTTTTTCTGGCATTAAACCGGGGGTATCGATATTCGCTGAATGGATTTATGAGCAAGAGATGGCTGGTTTTTCCGGTATTCATCATTCTGCTTCTTCTGATCGGCTTGTTTTTTAAGTCGCTGCATTCCGAACTGGCTCCTCTGGAGGACCGGTCCAACATCCGCATGAATGTTCTGTCGCCAGAAGGCTCTACTTATGAATTCATGGAAAAATACCTTGCACAGGTCGACCGGTATGTTACGGATTCCTTTCCGGAGACGTCGAATTCCTTTTCTTACATCGGACCGGCAAGAGGCACGATAGAAAATCCAAACAAGGCACAGCATCTTGTCTATTTTACTGATGCGGAAGAACGCACCAGGAGCCAGCATGAGATATACCTGAAAATGATCCGGGAGTTGCCGGCCATAACCGGTATCCGCTGCTTTCCCTTTGAGCCGCCGACCATTGGTGACCGGTTTGGGGGTCAGCCGGTTCAATTTGTACTGCTGGCTCCGACCCTGAAGGAGCTTAACGAGGTGCTTCCGAAATTTCTGGAAGAGGCCCGGAAAATCCCGGTCCTTCAGCTGGTGGATGCTAACTTTAAAGTGAACAAGCCGGAACTCCGGATAACGATCGACCGGGAGAAGGCCGCCCAGCTGGGTGTTTCAACCCAGGAAATTGCGCGGACCTTGCAACTGACTCTCAGCACCCAACGATATGGCTATTTTATCATGGGCGGGGAGCAATTTGAGATCATCGGCCAGGTTATGCACAACGACCGCAACAAGCCCGATGCGCTGAAAAACCTGTATGTCCGTAACCGCCAGGGAGTGCTGGTTTCATTGGATAACCTGATCCGGATGGAGGAATCGATCAATCCGGCAGCCATTTATTCCTTCAACCGGTATATCTCTGCAACGGTCAGTGCCGGCCTTTCCCCGGGTTCAACGGTCGGCGACGGGATCAAGGCCCTTAACGAAGTTGCTAAAAAGGTGCTTCCGGCAACCGTGGGCACCGCACTGGCCGGCCAATCGCGTGATTTTCAGGAAAGCTCATCCAGTCTGGCTTTTATTTTCATCCTGGCAATCGTGCTGATTTACCTTATCCTGGCTGCCCAGTTCGAGAGTTTCAGGGATCCGCTGATCATTATTCTTACGGTGCCGCTCGCCATTGCCGGCGCCCTTTTTTCCCTCTGGTACTTCAATCAGACCCTTAATATTTTCAGCGAAATAGGTATTGTCATGCTCATCGGGCTCGTGACGAAAAACGGGATATTGATCGTGGAATTTGCCAATCAGCGAAAGGAAACAGGTTTGGATAAGATCGAGGCCGTTAAGCGCGCTGCCGTTTCGCGGTTCAGACCGATCCTGATGACCTCCTCTGCCATGATCCTCGGGATCCTGCCTATTGCACTTAGCCTGGGAGCCTCAGCCGAAAGCAGGCAATCGCTGGGTATTGCCGTTGTGGGAGGGTTGTTTTTCTCAACATTTCTCACGTTATATATTATCCCGGCCATATACTCCTATATGTCAAGGAATCCGAACGTGAATGTCATCGATCAGTCGCAGCTGACCGTACAAAATGAACCCACCGACCCAGAAGTACATTAGCCGATGAAAAAGTTTTCAGCATTGAGTTTTTGGGTATTCCTCCAGATCGGAGGGATCCAGTGCCAGCAATTGATCACCCTCGACCAGGCTGTTTCCATTGGACTGACCAATAATTACGGCATTATCATTTCAAAAAATTCGGTTGAGGCAGCACGAAACAATGCTACGCCGGGAAATGCGGGCATGCTTCCGACGGTTGGGTTGAATGCGGGTTATGTAAAGGGACTGAATAATGCTCAGGTGAAAGTTATAACGGGTGCCGAGCTGGACAAACAAAATGCACACTCGGATTTGATAACGGCGGGCGTAGGCCTCAACTGGAAGATTTTCGACGGACTGAACATGTTCATCACTTACGACAAGCTTAAGAAGTTGGAGGAAGCCAGCGATTTAAGCGCGAAAATCATCATCGAAAGCACTATTGCCGAAATCTCGGCAGCCTATTATGAAATCGTCAGGCAGGGAAGGGTTTTACAGATGCTGACAGAACAGGTTGATATCTCCCGGTTCAGGCTCGATCTGGCCCGGATGCGCTACGAAACCGGCACCGGATCGGAGATTGAGTTCCAGAAAAGCCGCGTGGAACTCAATGCTGACCTGGCAAATCTTTCCATACAGAATACCAGGGTGGAAAATTCAAAAATCACGCTGAACGACTTGTTGGCCCGGGAAGTAAAAACCGAGTTTGCGATAACCGATACGCTACTGGTTTCAGAGGTTTTGAATTATGATTCGCTGGTGAATTCAATGAAAACAACCAACAGGAATCTTCAATTGACGACCAAAAACAAGCAGGTAGGAGAATTGGAAGTGAAAACGGCAATCGCAGAACAATGGCCCACTCTTGATTATACTGCGGGTTTTAATTACTACCGGTCCGCGACGGATGCCAATTTCATTCAATATAACCGTAACTATGGACCAACCATGGGCTTATCGCTCAACATGAAGATTTTCGACGGGCTTAATCAAAAACGGCGATACAAGAATGCGGTACTTTCGTTACAGTCGTATGACTTGGAGATTAAACAGATGGAAAGCAAACTCGAGGCTCATCTGGCCCGGATATTCAATGAATACCGGAACCAGCTGGAAATGATCGGTTTTGAGCAGGAGAATTTGCAATTAGCCTTG
>Ga0172379_10009646_pt1 | contig 11856 bp, 10 predicted proteins | sample GrowelOW334metaG_FD_119756 | JGI IMG/M metagenome (GOLD analysis project Ga0172379, IMG submission 119756) | Groundwater microbial communities from an aquifer near a municipal landfill in Southern Ontario, Canada - Groundwater well OW334 metaG | ecosystem: Environmental > Aquatic > Deep... | reverse complement strand
CGTTTGCCGATGAAAAAAAGGCCGATGAGCACGATGGCCGCGCATACCTTGAAGGGTATGGTCAGCACCTTGCCTCCTAATGCTTGTTTTTCCTGCATGGGAACACTCCTTTCCGTGAAAAGCCAGGGCTTACGCCCCTACTCTTTTTTCTCTTCCCTGTTCCGGATAATGTAGATCAGACCGCCCAGGACCACGAGAGGATAGACCATGCCCTTGTAGATGGCGTACTGGATGCCGTCCGCCAGGGCCACATAGGAATCCTCGGGCAGATCGGGCAGGCCGAGGTTGGCAAACGGCACCCCGGCCAGATAGAGAACCTGGGAACCGCCAAGCTCCCGCTCGCCATACACATGCTGAACATAGCCGCCGGCCCGGTGCTGCTGCACCTCGGTGGAATCAATATTGGCCACCGGGAAATCGTAATACTCTCCGGGCTTCATACCCAGACGGCGCTTAGCCTCAAGCCGCAACTTTTCCACCGGTCCGAACAGGGAAGCCCCAGTGGGGCAGGCAGCGCAACAGGCGGAAATCCCGCCCTTGGCCAAGAGATGGGCGCACATCTGGCATTTGGTAATCTCTGGAAAGGGCGAATCCCACTCAAACTTGGGGATATTGTAGGGACAGGCCACCTGGCAGTAGCGGCAACCGATGCAGGCTTTTTTGTTGTACGTCACCACCCCGTTCTCGGAATTTTTCACCAGCGCCGAGGCCGGACAGGCCGAAACGCAGGCGGGATCAAGGCAGTGCATACAATGCCGCTTGATGAAGGCAAAACCATCGACCGTGTCTTTCTGCCCTTCAACGCCGTAACGTTTGATGACATTCAGGGTGTTGGCGGATAGATCCTGGGGATTATCCCACATCGGTTCCTTGGGGTTGGTGTGTTCCACCGGCTTGTTGTTGGCCTGTTTGCAGGCATGCTCACAGACCTTGCAGCCGACACAGAGGGTGGAGTCGTACAGGATACCAACGGCATTGGGGGGCAGATCCTTGCGGGCCCGTTTGGCCTGGGCCGGGGTTTGTTCCGCGGCAAGCAACAGGGTGCTGGCCGCCACCCCTTTTAAAAAATCCCTGCGTCGTATCTTCATGGCCTATTCTCCCTCTGACGAAGACCCTTGCCCGGTCTTGCCAAGGTTCTTGGCAACCGCCACCCCGGCCCCCAGCGCCACGCCAGCCACCCCGGCGACAAGGGCCACCGCGCCCACCGAGGCGCCCTCTCCCCGCTCGGTGACTATGTGCGGGTACGCGGCCCCAGGGGTAATGTACTTCAGGTCGGCTTGGGTATGAATAGGGATATTGAAACCCACCCCTTCCTCGGTGCAGCCGAAACAGGGATGCCCGGTGCCCACCGGCCAGGCCCCTGGCCCGACCTCATTAAAAAGGATGGCCGGACAGTTGGCAAAGGTCATCGGCCCCTTGCAACCGAGTTTGTACAGGCAATAGCCCTTCCGATGCCCCTCGTCGCCGAATTTGATGGCAAAACGGCCCGCGTCAAAATGGGGCCTGCGTTCGCAATTCTCATGGATCAGACGGCCATAGGCGAATTTCGGCCTGCCTTTTTCATCAAGGGCAGGCAATTTTTTAAAGGTCAGGAAGTGGATCACGGTGGAGAGAAAATTATAGGCATTGGGCGGACAGCCGGGGATCGTCACCACGGTTTTGCCCTTGAGAAACTCCGGCGCACCGATGGCGCCGGTGGGGTTTGGCTTTGCCGCGGCAACCCCGCCCCAAGAGGCGCAGGAACCGATGGCGATAACAGCGGCAGCCTTGGCTGCGGTATCGCGGACAATTTCGCTGAAAGGCTTGCCGCCGATCATGCAGTACACCCCGCCGTCCTTCACGGGAATGGCGCCTTCCACCACCAGGATAAACTTACCGGCATTCTTCTTAATCGAGGCCTGCAAAGCCGCTTCCGCCTGATGCCCGGCCCCGGCGTTGAGGGTTTCGTTATAATCCAGGGAGATGAGATCAAGGATAAGGTGCTCAAGGGAGGGATGGGAGGGCCGCAGCAACGATTCGGTGCAGCCGGTGCAGGCCGAGCCGGAAAGCCAGATCACCGGGGGGCGTTGCGGGGCAGTGATCGCCGCCGCGATCTGCGGCGCGAACTCAAGGGGAAGCCCCATGCCGGCAGCGATCACCGTGCAGAACTTCATGAAATCACGACGCGATATCCCGTCCAGACGCCCTCTGACCTTGGCAAAATCCTGCTCTTTCATCGTTCGCCTCTTTTGCGTGTGTGGAGTGCTATCTCCATTTCCAATAACAGCGGAACTTCAAAAGATTGTCCATCATTGCATCATAAAAACCGGTCACAAGTCAAGCACGATGCATCTAGGTATAAACACCTAGGAAATAGTAGTGCAGTTTCCATCCGGGGGTCAAGAATTTTCTCGTTGGCCGACCCGATTCTTTACGGTATGGTGCCGCAACCAAAACGCAACCAGGGAAGCCAAACGCCATGCCCCATACCGCCAACCTTGATCCAGCCAGCATCATCCAACATCTCTATGTGGAGGAGGACTGCCGGGATCTGCCCCTCACCACAAATATCCTGGCCAATCTTCCCGGCCGGGATGTGCGGATCATCCCGCCCCGTTCCGGCCCCGACCTTTCCGCCGCCATTACCGGCCCCCAAAGCCTTACCAGCGGGAAGAAACATCTTGTCCTCTGTAAAAATCGGGGCCGCTTTCTCAAGCCCTGCCCCGCGACCAGGGAATACCGTTGCTGCGACTATCAGGTGCTCAATGTCGGGATGAACTGCCCCATGGACTGCGTCTACTGCATCCTGCAAGCCTATCTCAACAACCCCTGGCTTTCTTTTTTTGTAAATACCGATGATCTGCTGGCCGAACTCACCTCCACCTTTGCCGAGACCCCGCAGACCTTCCGCCGCATCGGCACCGGCGAATTCACCGACAGCATGGCCCTGGACCGGGTCACGGGCTTGAGCCGAATCCTCATCGAGTTTTTCCGGGATCAGCCCACCGCGGTGCTTGAGCTGAAATCAAAGGCGGTTGCCCTTGACAACCTTCAGCACTGCGAGCATGGCGGTCGCACCATCATGGCCTGGTCACTCAACAGCACGGAGATCATGGCCAAGGAAGAGCTGCGCACCGCCAGCCTGGACCAACGGCTGGCGGCGGCGGCCCAATGCGCCGCCTGGGGCTACAAACTGGCCTTTCATTTTGACCCGCTCATCTATCACCCCGGCTGGCAGAAGGGCTACAAAGAGACGATTGACCGGCTCTTTGCCACGGTTCCGGCGGCAAGCATCGTCTGGATCAGCATGGGGGCGTTGCGCTTTCTCCCGGCGCTAAAAGGCATTGCCACCGGGCGTTTCCCCAGATCCCGGTTTTTTCATGAAGAGTTTGTCCTGGGGTTGGACAACAAATTCCGCTATTTCCGGCCGCTGCGCACGGAGATGTACCACCATATGGCGCAGCATCTTTCCCGCTATCTGGACCCGGACACCTGCCTATATTTCTGCATGGAGAGCGATGAGATCTGGCGGGATATTTTTGGCTTTTCCCCGGAAGAAAGGGGTGGGTTGCCCGCCATGCTCGACCTGGCCGCCCTAAAAAAATGCGGTCCGCCCTGAGCGCGCCGCCATCATGCGAGGCTGAGGCAATTCCGCAGCCCACCCTGTTGGGTGTTGATTTTTACTCGGGCGATCCTTACTATGGGATATCGTCCCCTGGCCGCCACACCCTGAAACCAGAGCACACCCGGAAAAGGTTGGTGCAGGCTCAGGCAATAGCCGTTATGATGGGCGGGCTACCCAAACAACGCCTCTTTTTTTTGCAAACCCGATCAAAAATATAAGGAGAAGAAATGGTCAACAAAGTCATCCTCATCGGCAACCTTGGCAAAGACCCGGAAGTACGCTACTCGCAGGCAGGGGCCGCCATCGCCAGCTTCAATGTCGCCACCACGGAAACCTGGAAAAAACAAGACGGCTCCAAGGAAGAGTTGACCGAATGGCACCGAATCGTGGCCTTTGGCCGTCTGGGGGAGATTTGCGGGGAATACCTGTCAAAGGGTTCCAAGGTTTTCATCGAAGGCCGGTTGCAAACCCGCAAATGGGACGACAAGGACGGCAACACCAAATACACCACCGAGATCGTGGCCAGGGAGATGAAGATGCTCTCCCCCCGTGGCAGCAGCGGAGATTCTTCGCAGGGCCAGCAGTACAACGATCAGCCTTTTCCCGAGCCGGTCATGGGTGATGACGTTCCTTTTTAGGGCCTCCTTCGCAAAATATTGTCAATATAAGCCTAGCAATATCTATTCTTGCTGGGCTTTTTTTATATGACTTCTCATCATTCACGCTGGCGACATTGAACGAAGGTCTCATGCCTGCTGCCCTGTCGCTTTTTGAACCAGATTCGGCCGTTCCAGGGGAATGGACACGGTAAAGGTGCTTCCCTTGCCCGGTTCGCTTTCGACCCTGATCTCGCCGCCATGGTTCCTGACGATCTCGTTGCTGATCGAGAGCCCCAGTCCCGTCCCTTTACCAGCCTCCTTGGTGGTGAAGAACGGTTCGAAGATGCGCGCACGTTGTTGTTCCGGAATGCCGCCCCCGGTATCGCTGATTGCAACAAAGATCCGTCCCTCGGCGTTCCAGCTCCGCACCGTGATCTCGCCTTGGGTGTCGATGGCATGGGCCGCGTTGACCAACAGGTTCATGAAGACCTGCCCCAACTGTTGCGGAGAGCAGCGAATCTGCGGCAACTCGCCGTATTCCCGCCTGACCTTTGCCTTGTACTTCAATTCGTTTTTGACGATGTTCAGGGTACTTTCCAGGCATTGATTGATGTCCGCGAGCTTCTGTTCGGAGTCATCCGCACGCGAGAAACACTTCAGATCCTTGATGATGCTTTTTATGCGTTCGACCCCATCCTGGGTTTCGAGGATCATCTCGGGGAGATCCTTCATGATGTAGTCTATCTTGAGCTGACGGCGTTGCTCCCGAAGCAGATCGGCCTGCCGCTGATCCGGCTGTCCGGAAAGCAGCGCTTCCTTTTGCGCCTCGACAAAAGTCAGAAGTTTCTCGCAATACTTGCCGAGCGACCCTACATTGCTGGCGATGAACCCGATGGGGTTGTTGATTTCATGGGCGAGTCCCGCGGTCAACTGGCCGACCATGGCCATCTTCTCCTGCTGCACCATCTGCTGCTGCGTTGATTTAAGTTCGGCAATGGCTTTTTCAAGTTCTTCCGTACGCAGATTGACCTGCTGTTCGAGTATCCCGGCGTGTTCCTTGAGAAAGTCGTGGTACTGCTTCACCAGCAGGAGGTTGCGCGTCCGCAACAGGATCTCCGTGGTGTCGATGGGCTTGCTGATGAAATCGTCCGCGCCGGCGGCTATCCCTTTCAGCCTCATCGCCTTCTCTTTGAGAGAGGTTACCATCACGACCGGAATAAACCTCGTCGCCTGATTCTCCTTGAGGAGCCGACAGACCTCGAAACCGTCCATATCCGGCATCATCACGTCGAGCAGAATCAGATCGGGCGGCTCGTCCAAGGCTGCCTGGAGGACAAGTTTGCCGCTGGCCAGGCAACGGGTTGCATACCCCTTGCTGGAAAGGATGTCGTCCAATAATTGCCGCGATCCTTGTTCGTCGTCCACGATGAATACTTTGTGCGGCTTGATGTCGGAGATGTCTTCTAGTGTCATGGCAGACCTCTTTTGAGATGTAGACTGTTATCCTTTCATTTTTTCGTAGATTTCCTCAAGCTGTGACGCTGTTTCCCTGAATGCCTTCAATACCTGCGGGTCGAAGTGCTGGGGCATGGTCCTCCCATCGCCTTCCGTGATGATCCGGCACGTCGTCTCGTGGTCAACTGCGGGCTTGTAGGCCCGCACGTTCCGCAAGGCGTCATATTGATCCGCAATGGTCATTATCCTGCCGCCCAGGGGAATCCGTTCCCCACAAAGCCCATGCGGGTATCCGCTCCCATCCCAACGCTCATGGTGCGAGAGCGCGATTTCGCTTGCCAGCCCGAGTCGCACATGGTCGCCCAGTATCCTGCCGCCGACAAGCGGATGTTGCTTAATCACGCTCCATTGCTCAGGCGTCAATCTGCCGGGCTTCCTCAGGATGTCGGGATGGATGTGTATCTTGCCCACGTCGTGCATCGACGCCTGAAGGCGGATAAGGGAGGAGAAACCGTCCGGCATGCCTATAGCCCTGGCGATGATGGCGCAGTATTCACCGACCCGGATGATATGATCGCCCGTATCCTCGTCGTTCGCCTCCGCTGCCCGCGCCAGGGCGTGGACCATATAGTCGAAGGCGTTTTCCGTGGCCCTGACCTGACCTGAAAGCGATCGGAGGAACAGGGTCTGCACGACAAGGGCTTTCAGGGCTGCGGCATCATAGGTGGTCACGTCCCTGCCGTAGTTGAGCGCGTACACGTACAGCTCGTTGCTGTGGTAGCTAACGATGTTGTGGACGGGCCTGCCGAGCGATTCAATGGCCTTGATGACCGGCTGATTGTCCGACGTCTCCAGACCGTTGCCGTTCGAGAAGGTCGTGACCGGTTCGTGATCCTTCCGGACCGGACAGTGAAGGCTGTCGGACCGCAGGGCTTCACGCCGCACCACGCCGCCGTCGGCTTCGTACCGGTACTGCCTCGGTCCGTCGGCGTCCGAAACGCCGACGATAACAAGGCCGGGACGTTCCGCCTCCGTCGCCGCCACGAGCATGAGCTGGCGGACGACAGTGTCCACATTCTCCAGAAAATCAAAATGCAGGGGATCAAAGGCCTTGGCGATCTGCTCGCCGCAAGTGGTCAGATGGTTGATATGCGTATATGCGTGGCGCAGACGGTCGTCCAACCCTTTAACTTTAAGCAGCATCCGTACGCGCGCCAGAACCTCGGTCGGCTCGATGGGTTTGGACAGGAAGTCGTCGGCTCCCGCCTCGATGCCGGTGACCCGATCCCCTTTTGCAGTCAAGGCGGTTATCATGACCACGGGGATGGAGCGATGCTGCTCATTTTCCTTGATCCGCCGACAGACCTCGAAGCCGTCGATCTCCGGCATCATGACATCAAGAAGCACAAGGTCCACCTTCTGCGACGCGACCTGCGCGAGAGCATCCCGGCCACCTGTCGATTTGATCACCTCATAATTTCGCGGCACGAGCAGCGCTTCGAGGAGATCGAGATTGAACGGTTCATCATCCACACAGAGAATTATCGGTTTTGTCGCTTCCATCGCACTCTCCCCCGGCCTGTACAACCGGAGTTCGATTCCAATCACGGTGATACCGTCTTCTGGTTACGCGCAAATATTATGCCGGACACCCTTGTCCTGTCCGCGTCCATTTCCCTTACTCTCCCGCCCGCTTCCCCTCCCCGGCCAGGATCTTTTCCACCATGGCCGGGAGTTCCCTGATATCGATCGGTTTGGGGATATAGCCGTCGGCCCCGGCGGCGAACATGCTCCCGTTGTCGTTTCCCTCCGCAAAGGAGGTGACCGCCACCACCCTGAGCCCCCGCGTGAGCGGGTCGCGGCGCAGGACTTGCAGTGCGGTATAGCCATCCATGACCGGCATGTTCATGTCCATGAGGATCAGATCAGGGAGTTCCTCCCGCGCCATCTTTACTCCTTCCTCGCCGTTGCTCGCCTCCACGACTGCATAGCCGAAATATCTGAGCACGTCCTTCAGGAGCATCCGGTTCTGCTCCAGGTCATCCACCACAAGAATTTTTTTCGCCATCGCAGTCTCCTATGATGCAAAGGTCAAGAAGCCCCTTGCCCCGCGTCGATCTTTGCCGGAATAACGAAGGTGAAACGACAGCCCCTGCCGATTTCGCTCTCCAACCGTATGAATCCTCCCAGACGCTCCACAAGCTTCTTCGTCAATACCAGCCCGACTCCCACCCCCCCATAGATCTTGCTGTATGGGGATTCGAGCTGGGTCAGACCTTGAAAGATCTTGGGCATGTCTTCCGCCCTGATGCCGATGCCCGTGTCTTCCACGGAGATTTCGAGGAAATCTCCGTCGGGCGGCAGAGGCAATTCATGCATTGCCCCTGCGTCGCTCACCAATCGCGCAGCGACATGCACGCTCCCCCCATCGGGAGTGAACTTCACCGCATTGGAGATCAGATTATGGAAGATCTGCGTCAGTTTCTCCGGGTCGCTCCGGACCTCCCTTTCGGCCTCGGGTTCCACTTCGAAGGAAAGGGAGATGCCGCGGGAAGCCGCCTTCTCTCTGAACCGGGAGAGCTCTCCGGCCAGAACGTCCCGCAGATGGAAGGCAATGATCCGCAGTTCCATGGCCCCGGCTTCCATCTGGGCGAGGGCGAGCATGTTCTCGATCATTCCGTGAAGGTGTCGGCCGCTCGTACAGATGTTGTCCACATAACGCGCCTGTTTCTCCGAAAGGCTGCCTCCAATCCCGTCCTTCAGCACATCGGCAAAGCCGATGATGGCATTGAGCGGTGTGCGCAGTTCGTGGCTCATGTTGGCGAGAAACTCCGATTTGGCCCGATTGGCTGTCTCCGCCATGAGGCGCGCCTGCTGGGCGGCGGACCTTTCCCTTGCCAGGGCGACCGCATGCTCCTCCAGCTCCAGGTAAACCTCCTTGAATTTATTCTGCCCGGCTATGAAATTTTCCCGCTCCTGGGCGAGCACACGCCCGTCCAGCTCCCGACACACCTCCAGGAGTCTCTTCTCGGCCTGCCTCCTCTCCGTGATATCCGCAGAAAAAACAGCCACTCTCTCCACCTCTCCCTCGCTGTTGACGACGGGATAAAACGAATTGTCGATGATTCGCCCCTGGCACTCGTCCTCGAAACGGAGCGGCTTCCTGCTGCGGACCGCCTCCGCCAAATGCGCCTTGCGGCTGGCGGCCAGGTCGGCGGAAAGGAGGTCAAAGAAGTTCCTGCCGACGATCCCGTCGGCAGGAACGCCGAGTCGCCGGGCCAGGGCCTCGTTGGTGGTGATGACGGTCCCCGCCGTGTCCAGAAGGAAGATCGCTTCGAAGCAGACGTTGAGAAGCCCCCGGATCATTTCCTCGCGCTTGCCGTGTTCGGCGGCCTCCGCATCGAGCACACCGATCTTCTCCTTCAGGCTCTTGCGCAGGGCGTCAAACGCCCTGGCCAGCTCGCCGATCTCGTCCCCGGCGGAGGTATCGACCGCCACCTCCAGGTCGCCATCGGCCATCCTGCCGGCCGCATCGGTGAGCCGGGAAATCGGGCGGGAAATGATCCCGGAACTACAGAGCCCCAGGACGATGGAGAGAACGACCGCGAAGACACCCACGGCATAGTGGACGCGATGGGAGGAAATGTACGTCTCCCTGACCATCCGGTATGCATTGTCGAGATCCTCCTGCTCACGCCGGATGAGCTCCGCGATCTCGGCCTCGATCTTCTCCGTAAGCCCATAGTATTCGCCGATGAGGCTGGGATCGACCTTTCCTCTCTCCCCATGCTGTCGAAAGAGTTCTTCCGCCTTGCAGACGAGGGCTTGCCTGGTTTGCAAAATCGTGGCGACGTGAGGGGCCTCCCGCGCCTCCTCATCGTCATCCTTCCCCTTGATGGCGCTGAAGGCGACCATCTCCCGGTCGAAACGGTCGATGGCGGCGGCGAAGGAGCTTTTCCCTTCGCCGCCGTTCAGGAAGCAGGAGTAGAGGCTTTCCTTCACCGCGCCGCGGATGGCGGAATCGGCGGATTGAACGTGATAGAGCGAGACATCGCGCATTTCAGCCAGCTCGTCGAACCCCTTCTCCTGCCGGACGAGGATAATCTTGCCGGTCAGGGCCATGATCAGGCCGATCAACAGATAACCGGAGATGATCTTGGTGTGGATTCTCACCCCCCCTCCCCTTCCTCTCCCAGCCATTCCCGAACCATCTGCGGCAGCTTCCGGGTGTCTATGGGTTTCGTCAGGTAGCCGTCGAACCCGGCGGCCATAATCCGTTCCCGGTCCCCCCGCATGGCAAAAGAGGTGAGGGCGATGATCTTCTTCAGGCCTGGGATCGGATCGTTCCTCAGCGCCCCTATGGTGGCAAAGCCGTCCATGACCGGCATCTGGATGTCGAGTAAGATCAGATCGGGGTGGCACTCCCGCGCCCGCTCGATCCCCTCGGCGCCGTTGCCCGCCTCGATCACCTCATGACCGTAATACTCCAGCACATCCCGGATGAGGGCCTGGTTCAGTTCGTTGTCTTCCACGACGAGTATCTTCCCGACCATGCTTCACTCCTGCCTTGATTGGCTGACTGGAATGGCAAAGGTAAACTTACTTCCCCTGCCGACCTCGCTTTCGACCCATACCCTGCCGCCGTGCAGCTCCACCATCCGCCTGGTCAGCACCAGCCCGAGACCGGTTCCCTCATGTTCCCGGCTGTACGGGGAGCTGATCTGACTGAACGCCTTGAAGAGTTTCGGGATATGCTCCGGACTGATGCCGATGCCGGTGTCCGCAACGGAAATTTCAATAAAATCTCCGTTGCCTTTCCGGCTGCCGGTTTCCGATTCTAGACCGGAACCGGAAACCTTGCGCGCGCTGACGCAGACACTTCCCCCGTCCGGCGTGAATTTGATCGCATTGCTCAGGAGGTTGAACATGATCTGCTTGAACTTTCTTTCATCCGCGATCAGCTCGATCTCCGCGTCGGCGGAGAGTTCCATGCTCAGCTTCAGGCCGTGCTTCAGCGCCTTCTCCTTCAACATGGCGAGCGAGGTGGTAAGCGTATTGCGCAGGTTTACGATGGCCGGCTCAAGTTCCATCTTGCCCGATTCGACCTTGGCCAGATCCAGGATATCGTTGATGAGTTCCAGAAGATGCTTGCCGCTTACCAGGATATTTTTGACATACTGCTGTTGCTTCTCGTTGAGCCGGCCGAACATCTCGTCTTGGAGCACCTCTGAAAAGCCGATCACCGAGTTGAGAGGGGTGCGCAGTTCGTGGCTCATGTTGGCGAGAAAATCGGACTTGGCCCGGGTTGCCCGCTCCGCCTGGAGTTTCGCCTCCTGCGCCACCTCCCGCTGCCGCTGAAGTTCCGCGTTGAGTTCCCGGAGTTCCCGGTTTTTCCCCTTCAGCTCCGCCATGTTATCCGCCAACTGCTCGTTGAGCGTTTGCAATTCACGGGTGACGTCGGTCAGCTCCTGATTTTTCTGAATGGCCGTTTCGTAGGTGGACAGGAGCAGATTGAGAATCTGTAGCCGGTCCGAGTTGATGAAGTACTTCTTACCCCGGAAGAAGATCTCCAGCCCCATCTGTGCCGCCTGCTCGCCGAGCTGAAGGTTGGCCTGGATGTGCTGCAGGCGGGAGAGAAGGAACCGCTCGTTGTACGGCTTCATGATAAAGTAGTCGGCGCCGCACTCAAGCCCCATGATGACGTCCTCGGGGGTGGACAGGGAGGTAAGGAGAATGAGCGGAATGCCATGGAGTCTCTGGTCCCCCTTGATCCGGCGGCAAAGCTCATAACCGTCCATCTCCGGCATCACGATGTCGCTGATGACGGTGAACGGCTTCTCCCTTGCCAACAGAGACAGGGCTTCCCGTCCATTGCCGGCCGTGGTTACCCGGTAATGGTGTTTTTCCAGCATGTATCGCAACTTTTCCGCCTGGGTCGGGCTGTCTTCGACGACCAGGATTGCATTGCCGTTTCCGGATGTCTGTGCTGTAGTCATGATCCTAATCCTTTCCTCCGCTTGCCTTTATATCCGTCCTGATTCCCCCTCTCCCCGGCTTCACCAGGCGGGCGAGAAGGGGCGGAATCCGATCCAGGGGAAGGATATATTCCGCAGCCTCAAGCTTTGCCGCCTCCCCCGGCATGCCGTAGACAATTGAACTCTCCGCATCCTGGGCGATGGTTCCCGCCCCCTGCTCCCG
>Ga0172379_10009645_pt1 | contig 11857 bp, 9 predicted proteins | sample GrowelOW334metaG_FD_119756 | JGI IMG/M metagenome (GOLD analysis project Ga0172379, IMG submission 119756) | Groundwater microbial communities from an aquifer near a municipal landfill in Southern Ontario, Canada - Groundwater well OW334 metaG | ecosystem: Environmental > Aquatic > Deep... | reverse complement strand
TGGCTGGAGACCAATCGCCAGAAACAACTCTGGTACATGGCAATATAATTCAAATACATCGGCTGGCTACAGTAATGTCACATGGACCAATAGTACTGTTAACGCCATGAATGCCGCCATCTCTCAAGCTCAAAGTGTTACCAATAACAAGATGACTGGCACTCAATTAAATGCTGTTACCGACCTACAATGGAATGATAAAGGTGGCTATACCAATCTTGTATCTAAGCTAGACTTCTCAGCATCATTAGCTACATCTAATGCTTCTAATATCCCTCAAGTCGATCAAATCAAAGTTAACTACACTCGAGCCGGCTACAAACTCGTTCAGACTGATGCCAATACGACGAGGTTGTATAATTATACGGATGCGGTGCAGAATTTAAGATTAGATGTGACTGGCGGTAGTGCCACTGGTAACCTCTGGTCAACTCTCTCCGCTCCGTCCGCGAATCTCGCCATCAATCACAACTCATATACGACCACATTCACCTATGGTAATGCTACTGGTGCTTCAAATTTGTTCAACCTCGTGGATACGGCATCTAACACAGGTACCGGTTATCTGTTCAATCTTGATACTGGTTCCGGCTCCACATTAAAACCTTTCAGAGTAGGCATGGGTGGCACTGATAAATTCACTATTACGCCGACAGGCGCGTCAATGTCGCTTAATTTCGATCCGGGCACAGACAATACTTACTCGCTTGGTAATTCAACTTATCGATGGAAGGATATTAACGTTGGGCCGGGCTCATTTAAGCTATCATCAACCACCGGCACCTCCGGCGCTGGAGACAACTATACTCTCGGCCAAATCACCTTTGGCTCCGGTTCCTCACTATCGTTCGGAACCTACGATCAGGGCACTGGCAATGGTGGTTCACTTAGTCTTGTGACCGCTTCTAGCTCACGCATATTTATCTCATCCGGCGGCAATGTCGGTATCGGGACAACTGCGCCAACGGCGTTAATGGATGTTAATGGCAACATGAATGTTAATGGCACGGTAACGTCGCATGGTGGCATGGTGTTGCTTCATTCGGGTACTGGAAGCGCTGCATCGGGTGGCGGTGTGCCGATTACACTGGATACTTATGCTGTGTCTGGGCTTAATTTAACAGACAAAATCTACATCATAATGACTACCGCAAATCCCACTGGTAACACGCAGTACGATGTACGGGCATATCACAATACGGATGGCGTAAATCTGGCAAATTTTGGTGCTGGCGGTAATACTACTACAGCACAAACAGCGTGGACAATTATTCAGGCAAATCCGCAGAATGCAGATGGTAAGAAGGTCTCTTCCATCGGCCAAACAGTTGCTGGTGTTTCTGGTGCGGTGTCAAATATATCACTTACGACCGCATGGACTGACTCATGGACACTTGCACTTAGGGTGGATACACAAATTACATCCGGAACTGAATTGTGGAGCTGGTCTGTTTATAAAGTTGGTGGTTCTACCGACCTTGCAGAAAATTATCCAAGCGATGAGAATCTAGAAGCCGGTGACGTTGTGGCATTTGACACGGCTGGCAATAAGAAGGTAGAGAAAGCGACAAGTGGTTCTTCGGCTTTAGCCGGAGTCATATCTACTTCTCCCGGTATTACCCTAGGTGAGGGTATAGGGTCATCCTTAGGTGACGGCGGATTAATATTTGGGCAGAAAAGTAGTAATGATTATCCGTTAGCTTTGGCTGGTCGAGTGCCCGTTAAAGTTACAAATGAAAACGGGCCAGTCCATGTGGGCGACCACCTCACTGTTTCTAAAACGATACCCGGTTTTGCCATGAAACAAATCTTGGCCGGAGATAGTATCGGTATGGCGCTAGAAGATTTTGATGGTATGGCTTCCGGATCATTTAGCGACACTGCGTCCTCGTCAGAGTCATTAATATCGACAACGGGTAAGATTTTAGCTTTCGTTAATTTAGACTACTGGATGCCCACATTGGATTACGTGCTTAATAACAACCAGTCAAATATTGTCAGTGTTTCTTCCGGTAGCTTCCCGAATATTATCGGCGAAGGAACTAATATAGTAGTGGCCACCATTCAGGCGGTGCTGACGAAAGTTCAAAATCTGTGGGCTTCTGGTGATATTATCGCCGAAGGAATTAAGAAAACATATTTCAAACTAGCCGACTTAATGCCTGGCGTGGATGTCGCTACGTGGCTATCTCGCGATGTTACAATTTCCGATTCTGCCGACGCGGTCACTAAATCAATGTTTGAAGGCAATGGCGCACAGGCATCCAAAGATTCTAAATTGCAAACCAACGATACTGGTGAATATCTCGCGACCTATGGTGTTGATTCAACAAGAGGGGAGATACAATTAAGCGGAACGGCCGACTTAATTAATGGTGAAGCACGCATATTCTTTGATAGCTCGTTCACGGTTGTTATTTCCGACAAAACTCCGATCAAGGTCATGGTTACACCATCAACATCGAGCATAACTGGTCAACTGTACGTCGACCAGAAAACGGTCTTTGGAATAGTCGTTAAGGAACTTAATGGTTCTAGCAATGGTAAATTCGATTGGATGGTTATTGCTCGCCGCATTGGTTACGATGATCCAACCCCGACTCCTACACCCACACCAGACGTATCACAGCCATCAGCGCCCGTGCCAAGCGCACCTGCTGATGTAACTCCAACCCCAACTCCCGATCCAGCGGTTGGCACACCAACATTGACACCCACACCAAGTCCGGCAGTCGGCTCGCCTGTCCCGACTGTAACGGAGGGAGAAACCTCGCCGACGCCAGCCCCCGACGCTGCACCGCCAGTCGCAACCGCCACGCCAGATGCAACACCAGCTCCGACCCCTGATCCAACCCCTGCGCCTACACCGGATCCTACTCCAGCGCCGATACCCGACCCAACACCAGCCCCAACTCCATAGTTATCCACAGAAATTACAAAGACAGCCATTGCACAATGGCTGTCTTTGTAATTATAATTAGATATTAATTAATAAATCGTATGAATAATAGAGATTATAAACAGTTTGCAAAAGGTGGTATCTACCACATATATAATCGCGGCAATCTTAAAGAGAATATATTCCGCGGAAATGAGGATTATTCTTTTTTTACTTTTCGATTGAGACAATACTTATTCCCTGAGGAAGAGTTATTGATACCTGGTTCACGCATCATACCGTTACCTGAAAAGGCATTTTCCTTAATTTGTTATTGTCTAATGCCAAATCACTATCATCTACTAATTCGTCAAAATACCGATATGCCACCATCCAGACTTATTTCTAAGCTGGCAACAAGCTACTCCAAGTATTTTAATGCAAAATATGAGCGTGTAGGTCACTTATTTCAGGGTTGCTATAAACAGGTACCAGTAGTTGGCAATAGACAATTATTGTGGCTATCCGCGTATATTCATCAGAATCCGAAAAAGGCAAAATTAGTCAGTGACCCAATAAGGTATGATTGGAGCAGCTATTCGGATTACTTAGCAGAGCATGCACATACGCTGGTATCCGGAAGTGATATAATTTTGGACCAGTTTAAGACGAGAAAGGAGTACGGTCACTTCGTCGACGATTCGTTCAAGCTTCTCGCTGAAAAATCCGACCTAAATGGCATAACCATCGACGACGCATAGTGTATTCGTAGAAATGGCTTCAAACCCCAAATACCACTACAAAGACAGCCATTGCGCAATGGCTGTCTTTGTAATTTCTGTGGATAACATATGGGGAATAATGTAGTAATATGTAGTTAATATATAAATGGAGTTGTAATGATTTGAGCATTTACTTGGAATGCTAAATACTCAAGGTATTAGACTCTAAAACTAAATGGCTTTTAATTTTCTCAGGCGAGATGCCACAAGGGGCGTGAACCTTGATGGGTTCAGCGCAGTCACCGCCTCATACGAAGATGCTGTGAGTGCTCCGATAGATGACGATGACGAGCAAAAATCCGCAACTTATAATAAGATTATTAGATTAATCTTATTAATCGGCGCATTTTTAGTACCATTATTCGTATTACCATGGACATCTAGTCCTTTGGAGTTAAATAAGCAGTTATTGTTGGTTATTGTCGCGGGCGTGACTTTGATTCTGTGGTTATTGAGTATTGTTTCTTCTGGGAGACTCAATTGGCGTTCCAATTACCTTGATTTATCGGTTTTATCTATCATGGGAGCATCTGTCTTGGCTACCATATTTTCCCTTGATAAGTTTAGAAGTATGTTCGGATCGAGCGGAAACTTAGGCACTTCAATGGTGACGGTAATAACGTTGACGATATTCTACTTTTTGGCGGTTAACACGTTTGAAGATAAGGGAAGTGCGTTGAGGCGTATTTTCTCCGTATCTATCGCAGTAGCTCTATTATATGGATTACTGCAATTGCTAGGTTTACACGTTATCTGGGCTAGTGTTTTGAAAGTAAAGACATTTAATACCATAGGATCACTAAATACATTGGGGCTATTGGCCGCATTGAGTTTGCCACTTTTTTACAAATTGAGAATAACGAGCGGTTATCTAAGATATTTGTTTATAGACAAAGTGGGCGTAATAGTCGCACTAGCTATACTGGTTATCCTTAATTGGTGGGTCCTGTGGACCATTGCTATTGCAGGAATGGTCGGCATGATTATATTTGAGAACATGAGAGCGGCGAAATTTAGAATGTCTAGATTTCTATTGCCGATGACGGTCATAGTACTCGGAGTATTTTTAATCGTCATAAATTTTAATGTCAGCTCTCTGAAAAAAGATTTGCCGATGGAGGTAGCACCATCGTACCAACTGTCGGGTGATGTTGCAGTAAGGGCGTTGAAAGACGGTGCTGTATTTGGATATGGTCCCGAGAATTTCTCAATTGCTTTTGATAAATTCGGTGCATATAAGTTGGCCGATACTACCATCTCATCGGCAAAATTCTCTGATGCAACATCGGAATTCCTGAATACTGTTGTGCAGGGAGGCATTGTCGGTGTGGCCGCACTGATATTTCTGCTGTGGTCAGTCTTCTGGGGCATAGTTAAAGCCAGAAACATTATCCGTAGTGATGAATCGGGTGATTCCGTTGCCAGCTTATCGTTCGCATTTGCCGTTTTGGTTGCTTTGTTTTTCTATCCGTTCAATACAGCTTTGATGTTCGCTTTGTATGTCGCGCTGGCTCTTATGGCGTTGACGCTCTGGGGAGATTACAAGAAGTCATTTAGCGTAGAGGACAAGACATGGCTTTCATTGACTGCGTCGCTCGGGTTCATTGCCGGTCTAATTGTTGTGCTTGTCGGTGTGTACTTTGGTACTGCGATATATTTCTCAGATGTTAATTTCACAAGGGCACTGATTGCAAATGCAGATGGTAATGTCGCCCAACAATCCGGAAATATAGTTCTAGCCATCGAAAATTACAAAAAAGCTCAGGATAATATGGCCACGGCAGTAGGTTGGAGTGCTTCAGATGACAGATTCTATCGATCGGATTCTCAGATAGCTTTAAATATGCTATCAGCGGAGATTAATCGAAAGGTGGAAAAAGGCGAGGACCCAAACCTAAAAGCTCAAAATATACAAAACTATTTCAGTAGAGCGGTGGATTCGGCCCAAAAAGCCACTCAAATCGGGCCTAGGGAGTCATTGAATTGGAGTAATCTCGGAAATGTTTATCAGGCCTTGCTCGGTCTTGTTGATGGTGTAGATAAGCTGGCCGCTGATAGTTACAACAAAGCATTAGAGGTAAGGCCGGGCGACGCCTCATACTACGTAGGTATCGGAAATGTATATCTGGCTAAATCGGACCTTTCTAGACAACTAGCGCAAAATGCTACTGGAGAAAGTGCCATAGCATTAAGACAAAATGTCATTGATTCACTTGCAAAATCAGAAGAAGCATTCAGAAAAGCAGTTGAGCTTGCAAATAACTATGGAGTCGCTATATATAATCTAGGTACAGTCTATGACAGGGAAGGCAAAACAGACGATGCTATAAAACAATTAGAGAAAATTCTGCCGGCTAATTCGAACCAACCAGGTTTGCAATTTGAATTGGGACTGTTATATTCCAGAGCCAATCAAAAAGATAAAGCAATTATCGCAATGCGTAATGCGGTTTTCCTATCGCCAGAATATAGTAATGCACATTGGTATCTCGGTCTGCTGTTAGAGGAGAAGAAAGACTATGTTGGAGCGATTGCGGAAATGGAAAAAATATTATCAATTGAGGCAAACAAAGATAACGAGGTGGTAAAACAGAAGCTCATTGAATTAAGAGCCGGCGAGGCCACAAAGGAAAAAGTTATCGACCAAAAGCCAATATTGTAGGACTATGATATAATAGTTGGGCATGAATACTAACGGCATTGATGTTCCAGAGGAATTGCATTTTAAAGAGCTTAACCGCACACAGATTACCGCGATTAGTATCGCGGTAATCTGTGTTTTATCGATATTCATAGCAGTTTGGTTGCCTTTACGGTTCAGCCAAGCTCAAATTACGGTCAGGATACCAAATGGTGCGACCTTGTCACAGATATCCGAGGAGTTGGAGAATAAGGGCGTCATCAGGAATAGATACTTGTTCATGGTGTATGCCTCCGCGCTTGGCGAAGGCCGAAATATGAAGGCCGGTAAATACATGTTTGATAATGGAGACAGTCTAACCGATGTAGTTGCGAAGATTAGTAAGGGTTTGGCTCTGCCTGATGATGTTTCTACGTTTATCCCTGAGGGATACAATGTCTGGGAAATAGACGCGAGATTAACAGACTTAGGTTTTGTTCAAAAAGGGGAATTCGCAAGAACATATTTGCAAGATGAGGGCGAACTATTTCCCGATACGTACAAGATTAATTCAGATAACGTCATATATAAAGATGCCAATGGCCAGATGGTCAACGGGCTTATAGATTATATGAAAAGAGACTCCGTAATTAAGGCTATTGGTTCAAAGATGTTACAGAATTATCAGAAACAGACACAGGATTTACTGAAGGATTTATCACCTGAAAAAGCGAGAGAGATTATAATCATTGCTTCAATGCTGGAAAAAGAGGTGCGAGGGCAGAAAGATATGGCAATTGTTGCTGGCATCATTTACAAGCGTCTGTCCTTGGGCATGCCTCTGCAGATTGATGCCACTGTTGGATATGGCGCGTGTCTGAGGAATTTTAAAGCCACGGACAGTAAAATTAATTGCGACGTAACGCAAATCGCTATTGGTAAGGAAATCAGGATTGATTCAGAATTTAATACTTATACTCGCAAGGGTCTGCCGGTCGGACCAATATCAAATCCGGGAATCGCGTCAATCAAAGCTGCGTTGAATCCTCAAAAAAGTCCGTATGTTTTTTATCTGTCAACGAGTGATGGACAAATAGTATATTCTAAGACTGGATGGGAACATGTCTCAAATCGGGCCAAATATATGGGGCTTTGACATTTCTCCGAGATTTGCTATTATGTTTAAGTTAGGCCGTAGACAAGGAGCAGGCAAATAGCCAGAAGTCTCCTCGAGGCGATGACCCTTTATCGGGTATCTCTGGTCGATCTGCGGTTGAAAGACCGTTTTTTTGTAAGATAAAATTATGAAAACAAAAATACAGAAGTTAGCTGACCTAGATAGTGTTAAAGCCAAAATACCAACATCAAAACTGACCGTATTTACGTCTTTTGGAAGAGTAGGCGAGAAGGGCCTCTCAGTTGCTCAAATGACAGAACTGAGAAGACTACTACGCTCGTTGAATGCTAGTTATATGGTCACCAAGAAAACAATCATTGACCGTGCTGTGAAGAGTATGGAAGGCGTGAATGTTTTATCGATGACGGGATCCTTAGGTTTGGCAACGGGTGGTGAAGATGCCTATGCCATTGCCAAAAAGATGTATGATTTTGCCAAGAAAAATACTGCGCTCCAATTCTTCGGGGCATTATTCGATGGTAAATTCATAAACACCGACCAGTTTGTCGAAATGGCCAAGATGCCATCCAGAGAGGTTCTGTTGGGCAGATTGTTTGGAATGATGAAGTATCCTATATCGAGTTTAGCTATAGTAATGAACGAGATTAGTAAGAAAAAAGAAATAACATCATAATTAATAATAATATGAACAAAGAAGATTTTATTCAGTCAATCGAAAAATTGACCGTGACGGAGCTCAACGATTTGGTCAAGGCGTTAGAAGAGAAGTTTGGTGTGTCTGCAGCTTCATTTGCAGCAGCCGGAGCGGCAGCTGGTGCCGGAGCAGCCGAAGCAGCCGAGGAGAAGGATTCATTCACAATTGTTTTGAAAGACGCCGGCAGTGCTAAGATTCAAGTAATCAAGGCATTGAGAGAGTTAACCGGGCTAGGATTAAAGGAGGCCAAGGATTTGACCGACAAGACCCCAGCCACAATTAAGGAAGGCGTTAAGAAGTCTGAAGCCGAAGAAATTAAGAAGAAATTAGAGGAAGCCGGCGCGGTTGTCGAGTTGAAGTAAAGAGGTAATATTAATAAAGCCCTCGGCCGTTGGCCGAGGGCTTTATGCATTTAGCTAGTACGCCACTTTCCATATTTTATTATCCGATGTTGCTATATATACTATCTCACTTTGGCTGATGGCAGCATCTAAAATTTTTGCAGTATTGCCTATTTTAATAGTTTTAGCCAGATTCCCAGTAGTTTTTTCTATTAAATAGATTCTGCCGGTGTCCTTTTTTAATAGGTGTAAATATTTGCCATCTTTGGTCGAGAGTAGAACATCTCCCTTGGCAGCGGCAATTTGAATATTCTTTTCAACTGTTCTCTTGCCCATAAAATATACGAAGAATAGGCCGTCTGATCCGATTGTGTAAATATTGCCGTCAACGGCCAGCAATTCAGCATTTACACTGATATCCTCTTTAGACCATAATACGGATTTATTTCCGCTCGTATCGATATCGACAATCTTGAAAATCTTTCCGGTCGAAAGATAATAAAGATTATCTTCATATAGACTCGCAGATTTTAATTGATTATCGATGGTAAGATCAATAGTTCGGACCTGCTTGTCTTTGATAACATCGAGTCCCAATCCATTATTGTAGCTAATCACGCCATAAGTAGCCGTGAATGGAGATAGCAAAAGATCTGCCCCAAGACCACCGAGTTCAAATACATTAGAAATGCCGTCAGTCTTAATAGACGCATAATATAGCTTATCTTTTGATGTCAGAATAGATTGAATACTATCTCCGGGACTGGCAATCAATTTTACTTGTCCGTCGCTTTCCGCTATTTGAGAGAATAAGGAAACTGATGCTTCGCCAGCGTTATCCATACTGTCCAGTAATTTATCGATATTGACTAGGGCGTTTTTAGTTTTATCGGATTCATTATATCCGGAGCTGATTAGCGAAGCGTAGGAACTAGATAGCAAATTCCTTGCAGTAATAAAGTTATTAGCACCAATTTCATCCTTAGCAGTGGCCATGTCCTTGTTTGCTTGATTGATAGTGCTCGAGAATTGTTTGTCGGTTTGATTGGAAGATACTAGCGATTTTACCGAAAAACCTAAGCCGACCAGTAGCCCTAAGCCGACCAATGTTGCTGCACTCACGGCAAGCCGTTTTTTCGGATTTATGTTTGAAATGTGGATATTCCTTAATAACGAACTGAGTGGATTCTTCTTTTTACCGAGCGAGAATTCGGCGGCAATTATCTTGGGCATCTCTTGGCGGTCAGCGAGTGTGTCAGCGGGCATAACATGGCTACTAATGTCCGCTGGAGTTAGTGGCTTGGATGATTCAGCAGCGAGACTAATTGGATTAATAATCGCTTCATTTTTCTTCGCATCGGCTAAGATTGGCGTGCCGGCGTCAGGATGAAGTCTTATGTTGGCACTAGGGCTGGTCTTTGGCTTGAATTTGCGAACCGTCGGTTCTCTGTGCTGATTTATATCAATGTAAATGGCAGCACAAGCAAAATCCTTCTTAGCCTCCTTGAGGCCATTAATCTTATCAATGAAATCACTCTTATCAAATTTAACGAAGTCAGCTTTAATGTATCTCTCTCTTGATGTTATGGCTTTATTCGGATAATAAGCCAATACTCGGTCGCCGACGTGAACTTTACCCGAAATAATATTTGAGAATTTACGTTCTTCGACGTGTTCTTTAGAAAAGTGCTCAATATTATTTAGAACATCAATATTATTGCCATCGCGAGCTAAAAAGATTTTAAATTTACCAAGTCGAGATATATAAATGCTCTCATCGGCAATAGCGAATAAACCAGCATTAATCTGCAGGTCCTTGTTCTTGAAAAATTCGTCTATGACGTCGTTAACTTTCTTAAGTGCGTTCGAAAATCCTTGTTTGGGGGAAATGTCGCCACGAGCGTAATATTCTCTTTTGGCTATCGACGCTATTAAATTGATAATATATTGAACATCTGGCTCATCACCGTCCGGATCTTGAATGTTGCCGACCATAAAGAGATTGCCCAGAGACTTCTTGTCGTCCTCCTGTTCAGCATCGTAACTGTAAATATCAACATGACCCTCGCTACTCGACCCTTTGATGATAATTTCCTGAGATGATGGTTTTGTAATTATTTTATCCATTGGCGTTGATTAAGTAGATGTGTTGATAGCCGGTTATCGAAGTCTTGCGTTTTAAACGGCGTTTATATAAACTGGTGGTGTCTAATACTATTGTATTTGATATCTAAGATATGTCAAAGTCTAAAACTAACGGAAGATATTCTCTAGAATTGTTATTTGGTTCAAAGGCCCGAATTAAGGTTCTTAAGTTTATGTTTAGAAATTATCCGGGGGACATTGATATTAAAGAGCTGGCTGTCAGAATCCAGGAAACGTATCCTATGGTTAGGAAGGAAGTTGAATTATTACATTCAATAGGATTGCTTAGAAAAAATTAAATGGCCAAAAAGCGAAAAATAATAGCAAAGAAAAAAGCTCGCGCGAGACGAGTGAAAAAGGTTCTCCGTAAGGCGAAGCATATTAAAGTGAAGACTCCTCGCTACGTACTGAACTCAAACTATGAGTTTTACGATGAATTAAGGAATCTGATTTTGAAATCGTCGCCCGCAGAGATTGATAGAATGATTACCAAGATTTCGGGATTGGGTAAGGTTCGACTCGCAATTATTTCTGGCTTATTTTTGAATGAGAGCACGGGAGGGGAGATAGCCGATTTATTTATTGTCGGTGATGATATTAACAAGGATCGCTTGCGATCATTCCTGAAAGCATTAGAGGCTGAAGTAGGCAAAGAGATAAAGTTCAGCTTGATGGAAAAGGATGAGTTTCAATATCGTTTTGGCATGTTTGATCGCTTTGTCCGTGTTTTACTCGAAGGCCCTCACGAAAAGATTATCAACAAACTTGGGATATAACACTAGCTAAACCCCGTTTTCTCATCAGGTCCTCGACTAGTTCATTACTATCGAGACATCAGTTAAGAATATAACCAAAAGAATAGGTACCCTCTCTTGCCTCCTCGCTTCGTATATTACAATGGGAGTCTTTTCGGTTTCAAAGACTCCCATTGTAATTACGGCTCGGCGCTCGATCTATTCTTTTGGATTCTTAATCATCTGCCTCTCTATCCATTCCTAGTCTGTGGATGATTCGAAAATGGGGTTTGGCTTGTAGTCTATTTAGTATTAACATTTAATAGCGATTGGGGCGGTTAGCTCAGCGGTAGAGCATTGCATTCACATTGCAAGGGTCACAGGTTCAAATCCTGTATCGCCCACCAATAAGGAACTCAACGATTTTTTCGGTGGATGCAAGCGGACGGCGCAAAGCGCCGACCAAGGATTTTTTGGCGGGATTGCAAGAGAATTCAGAATTTCTGGCGCGCAAGCGCGCAGTGT
>Ga0172379_10009644_pt1 | contig 11857 bp, 14 predicted proteins | sample GrowelOW334metaG_FD_119756 | JGI IMG/M metagenome (GOLD analysis project Ga0172379, IMG submission 119756) | Groundwater microbial communities from an aquifer near a municipal landfill in Southern Ontario, Canada - Groundwater well OW334 metaG | ecosystem: Environmental > Aquatic > Deep... | reverse complement strand
TTGTTTCATCCTTAGAAAGTTCGATAAGTTCTTTTTCTTTCTGGATAAATCCCTCAAAGCCAAATTTTGCCCTGCAATGCTTTTGGTGATTAAAGTAAGCATTGTCAGCAACTGCAATAAGTTTGGAATAGTTTTCTATCCCTCCCAATAGCTCTGCTGCAACCTGCTTAATCTCCTGCTTTTCCATTATGTTTGCTTCCGCATAAAAAGCAAACTGATTGCCATTGTAATTATCAATGACAATCGTTTTGCGTGTACTCATAAAAGTCTCTTTTTAATTATTTACTAGTTGCCGGATAACTTGCATGGTCTTCAGTAACTTCAAGCAAGCTTGGATTTTCTTTAATCCACATTATGCCGTTTTTCCTTCTCCTGAATATCATGCTCGCATTTCTAAGGTATAAACTTTGTGCATTAAAGTTTGCGCTCTGTACGCTGATAGACACTCCCTCAAAAACATCTATCACCAATCCTTTGTATGCGGGATCTTCGTGCTTGGCAATTTGCACAATTGCGTTTAGTTCTCTTTTCTCCACAAGATTATCAACCGTTGGCATAGTATCATTTAGTTTTAAGAAGTTAGCTGTTTGTACATTTATTTGTCCTGGAGGCATTGCACCTTTAACAACTTCTAAACAATATCTCTGTCCCCATTCCATATAAGGTGTCATTTGATAGTTTTCGTTCCACTGCATACCGGAACCGCGAGCTATCAGATTAAACCCTTTATCAAACAAAGTAAAAACTAATGAACTGCCATGATGCAGGCTGTAATAAACCTGCGGATTACTTATTTCTATATCTGCTACCACAATTGGCAGGGATAAGGCTTCTCCGTACATAATTAATCTCCTAATTTATTTTATAAATCCTTTTATATGTTAACTAACCTTCAACTAAAACAGTTAGTATAAATCCAACAAAATCTGTTGCTTCCATCGGCACTATTAATGGATTGGTGATTACCGCATTACCCGATCTGTAAGCTTTTAACATTTTATACTCGGTAATAAATCCATCATTAAAATACTGTTTAAGAATATTTAAGCCCTGTACTGATGCTGTCGTTGGTCCATAACCATCTGCTCCAACTCCCTCAGCCATTTGGTTCTTGTAACCTTCGTAAACAAAATCAACAATATTTCTCTGCATAATCAAGTAGCTGGTATCATCCTGCTCGTTCCAGATATTGGCGTGATTCTGGTAAGTGTTTATTCCCTGCACAACATAAAATCCTTTTGCGCTTGTACCAAATACCACTACTCCATTGTTTACATACCTGTAAGTTTCGGTTTCTTTGTTAAACTCTCCAAATGTTTTTTCTACCGAAACAGCATTTACAACATCGTTGGTTAAGTTTCTCTTAACACTATTTGCACTTATCATCCCGGCAAATAATGGAGCTGAGGAAAGATAAGATGCTTTGCTGTCGATACCCATCCCAACTAATGTTACATCACCACTATTAAGAACTTTGGCTCTCGCAATTGGATGTCCTACGTTGCTTTCTGCAAGCGCAATATCACCTAAAGCACATCCCAATACTAACTGTACTGCGGTTTGCTGTGTTCTTAAATTTGCTGCAAGTGTTTTGTAAACACTATGTACGGCTGCCGTTGCTGTCATCGGGCAAATTATTCTTATTCTAAAACCGTTATTGTTTGCAAACTCCTCAAACAACTGAGGTACTAATCCGGCAAACAGATCATAATCGCCTCCGGTTGTTTCGGTTGCAACTGGTGAAACTGCCTTTGTAGCACTTGTAAAGTTCTGTAAACATTTCTTCGCAAGGGTAGTTGGCAAAACACCTATATAGGTTTTTCTGTCTGCAGTAAGAATATTGCCTTCGTTTATCTTAGCTACAAGTTCATCAACCGAGAGTACCGTATTATCAAAAGTAATTATCTGCTGTGCGTTAAGATCTTCCTGGTACATTCTTGCATAACCTGTGGTTATCGCATAAGCTGCGGTTGGTAAATCTTCTAAGGTTACCGTTTTATTAAGAGTATCTATGCTTACAATCGTTGTTGCCTGTGGTGCTGCTGCACTTGAATCTGTTAAGTAAACATTGCTTCCAACTGCCAATCCTTCAACATCCTCTAAGAAGATTACCTTAGATGCTACGCTTGCAATAACACTTAAGAACTTTGTTAGCTTTGGCGGAATAATTGTTACTGTGGTGGTTGTGGTAGATGTTGCAATAGTAATACTGATATCATTACCAGGTGCACCATAAAAATCGTCTCTTGGATAAACATCAAAGCAAGTTACTGGTGTGCCTGCATTGTCCATTACCGTAGCAAGTGCTCTGGTAAGTGATGCTAAGTTACAGAAAAATGCAACTCCTGCGTTTCCTCTCTTGCCATAATCCATTCCGTTGGATAACCCGCTTACTCCGTAAAACTCTTTTACATTTGTAAGTGATGAAAAACCTTTAATAACTTCATAGCCTTTTTTCCCGGTTGCATTGTAAGGAATACCTTTACGAGCACTTCCGATATAAAGCAATGTGTTAAATACCGGCAATGATACACTGCCTAATTGAATTACTTCAACTGTTCCGTACACTCCGGGAACTGTGTAGGTTCTGCCTTCAAGCGTAAGCATAATTTATTCTCCTAAATTTATTTGTTATTAATCCTGCTAAACTCTGTGAAACTTTTATTTTCAAATCTGATTCTTTTATTAAGGTATATGTAAAAACATTCTTATAAAGTTTTTGGTGCATTTCTGCAAGGTTCATCAATCGCTCAAAGTTGCTTATGCCTGGAATTACCTGGCATCCGGCAGAATTCTTATCAATATTTGTAAGCACTCTCCAAAGTGATGCTCTGTGTAAATTTATTCCAAAAAATCCTTTCTCAATTGTGAGGGGATCGTAATCATAAATTTCATTTCTATTTTTATCCCGATAAACTTCTACTTCTTTATGCCTTTGGCAAAGTGCCAAATATTTTCCATTGTGTTTATCTATCGCATAAGTATCGATATACTGTCCGGGTTTTAGTATTGCTGTCCCTTTTGGATTAAGAATATTTCTTAACCAGTAAAGTCCGGGCTTTGTAGTTGCGCTCCAATATTCGTGTTTCCAATCCCCATGTAAGTCTTTGTAAAATACTCCGATCCTGTCATTAAAAACATTTACCGTTTTATTGATACTTCTTATTCCGTAAATGTTAAGCTCAAAAGGCTGTTCATAAATAACATACCTGCTTTTGTGCATAAAGGTAATAAGGTCTGTAAGTGTGATTACTTTATTTATATTAGTTATCATATAAAAGTTATTATATGTTGTAATTTAATAAAACATTTTTTAAGTTGTACTCACGATGCGAAAAAGTTATAAATACCGAATCTATCCTTCCAAGACTTCCCAACAAATTCTTAATAATCAGCTTGAACTTTGTCGCCAATTGTATAATGCTGCTCTTGAACAAAGAATCTCTGCTTACAAGTCGGTTAATAAGCGTAATATCTTTTACTATGACCAACAAAACGAACTCCCTGATCTGAAAGATGCTTTTCCCGAATACAAAGAAGTTTTCTCCCAATCGTTGCTTGGAGTTCTTAAAACTCTTGATACTGCTTACCAGAATTTCTTTAGAAGAGTTAAAGCTGGGCAAACTCCTGGCTTCCCCAGATTTAAGGGCAAGGATCGGTTCAGTTCGATAATTTTTCCTCAGTACCCTTATGGTTGCCAAATCAAAAAGGGAAAACTTTATATTAGCAAAGTCGGGTTGATAAATATCAAACTTCATAGACCGATTGAAGGTAAACCAAAAACAGTAACAATTAAAAAAGCCTTCTCTGGTAAATGGTACGTTATCTTCTCGTGTGATGATGTGCCTATTAAACCACTTCCTAAAACTGATGTTGTTTGTGGTATCGATCTCGGCATTATGTCCTTTGCCGTTACTTCCGCTAATGAAGTTATTGAAAACCCTAAATTCTTTAAGAAGTCGGAAGACCTTTTGGCAAAGCGACAACAAAAACTTTCTCGGGCCAAACGTGGGAGTAATAATCGTACTAAACAAAGAATCCTTGTTGCCAAAGCTTATGAAAAGATTAATAGCCAAAGACGTGATTTTCATTTCAAACTTGCTAATGATTTGCTTAAAAAATATGACACTATCTTTGTAGAAGATCTTAATATTATTAAGATGATGCAAAGCCATTTTGCTAAAAATATTGCGGATTGTTCCTGGAATAACTTTATTACCATACTTCAACAAAAAGCGGAAGAAGCTGTTGTAAAAGAAATAATTAAAGTTAATCCAAAGAACACTTCTCAAATATGTTCTGGCTGTGGTCATTTTGTTTCTAAAAATCTTTCTGATCGTGTTCATAGTTGTCCAAATTGCAATTTAGTAATTGATCGAGACCTTAATGCGTCTCTTAATGTTTTAAGGGCTGGATTAGCCCTCTTAGCTGATTCGCATCGTGCTAAGGAAACTGTAAAATTGAATTTATAGTAAATCACGAAGTGCTTGCCATTCAATCAATGTTCTTTCGGATGATAATTTGTTTACGGATAAATATTGTTCTAACCTGCTTTTTGTCTGCCAAACAATGGATTGTAACGCAACAAAACTGTCCAGGTTAAGAATTTCTACTTCCTTAATTTCTTTTTTCGGTTCCGCCTCTCCTTGACCATGCTCTTTCTCTTTTCCTTGAACTTGAACTTGATCTTGAACTTTTCCTACTTCTTGCTTTGCCATTATTGAATCTCCATTTGTGTTATGTGTGATGTTATTTCTGTTTCTTCATACTTTGATTGATTTGGTACTATCATAGAGAAAACAACTGTAAAACCAATTACGTTTTCTCCCTGAAACATCGGGTTATAATAATCTCCCTCAATTACTGCAGAGCAATCTTTTGCACCCTGCTTTTTAATAAAGGTAACAAGCATAATTTTTTTAGCTCTGAATAAATTGCTTATCGTATCTCTTCTGTCCGGTGTACCTGGTGTTAAAAATGTTACTCGTATTACATCAGAATCAACCGTTCCCATCACAACCATATTTTTATAAACGTGAGAAATATTTCCCCAAAACCTTTGAAGCTCCGCTCCATTCACTCGCTCTATCATTATGGTGTCTTTATTAATCGGAGCCATACTAAAATTTTTAACAATATCTATTTCTTTTTTTAGGTTTACCCTGCTTCCGCTTTTGTCCTTAATACTTTCAAACATTTTATTAATTGCTTTCGCAACTAAATCCTTACCGTCAATTATATCTGATATCATTAAACAATCGGGTGTGGCGTTTGCGGATACTGCTGCGGATTCTTCCGGTGTGGTTTCATCTCTAACTACTGCGCTGTAAAAATATTGCGTTCCGTTAACTACAACATAATCTCCAATAACCTTTTGCTCATTCTTAAGCCTGTCAAATACAAACACTCCCTCATAATCAAAACCTGTAAGATCATCTATGTTTGCAAAATAATCATCAATGATTGGCTGTGGAACTGCGCCTCCGCTTTTCTTAAAAACATAAATTTTATAATTGGTTGGTAAAGTGGTGGGTAATTCCCAAAATATATCAAGTTCCGATCCTATCGGTGAAGCTACAATTGTGAGCGAAATTAAAGGATTTACCATTTTTGAAATACGTTATGTTAATACAGAATTAATACATCGCATAAATAATAAATTATTTTCTTTCTTATGTGCTCATTTTTGCAAAAAGTTATCATATATAACCTAAAATAAATTAACATTATGCTTGACAAATTCGTAAAGCATCATTATATTATGGGTGAGAGAAAAAACATTCTTTGAACAAATAAAAAACAGGAGTTAACAAAATGGAAAAAACAACAAAAGCAAAATTCAGCAACTTGTGCAAAAACTGTATGGGTACTGCTTCCTTCGATTTGCAGATTGAAGGGATGAGAAAACCTCAAGAGTTTGTAGTTTACCCGATACAAGAAACAAACGACGCTGATAAAATTCATATCCAATCAGATCATAGATATGGGATTTTAGATACTAATACCGGCAAAGGCAGAATGAGCGCAAATAAAAACCAGTATGCAAATTCTTTCTTCTTAGCTATCTGCGAAGCAAAAGGAACGGCTGTTGATTTTGAACTAACTCAGTTAGATTTACAAACTCTTAGAATGTTCATCTTTACAACTGCCAAAAAATTAGCTGGTGACAATTGCATTTCAATGTACTGCGATAATTCAAATGCTATCAACATATTAAATGGGAGCATGTAAAATGAACAACTTAACAAACACAATCCAAATGACAACCAAAACAAAACTCAGCCTGATAAAAAGCAATCTAAAGTCTCTTGACATTTTTGGTGAACAATTAACAGGTAAAAATACAGGTTCGGAACTTTATCCTTCCCTTTTTGAGAATGGGAAACTTAAAAGGGCAGAGGCGGAAATGTTAATTAAAATGAAAACAAAAGAGATCAGAGAATTATTAGATATAGAGGTGTAACAATGGCACAAAAACAATATTTTGAAAATCTTAATAGCAAGATAGTGGATGACGTTTTTAATTCAACCGGTTTTAACTATGAATCTACTATTGATGAACTTGAAAATGGGGATGTAAATGTTTCTTTTGATTGTCCTAAAGATGCAGTAAAATTTGAAAAACTTTATAATGAATTTAGTAAGGAGTTAATATAATGCTATTCGTAAGTCCAGAAGGAAAACTGACAAACCTAAGTGCGAACTATTATACTGAAACCGCTACTGAAGGCGAGAAATATCAGGAAACAAAAATTACTGATATCACAACTATTGCAAAACTTGTTCGTGAACAACTTAAAAAAGAATTCCCGCATTGCAAGTTTTCTGTTACAAGCGAACGTGCTGGTGGTCATTCTCTTTACATCGCTCTTGTCTCTGCAAACTTTGAAGCTATCACAAACTTTTACGAATGGGATCATCTTACTGACACTCCTAAAATTCTTAATCTTCCTCAAAAGCACCATGCTCAAATTAACCATTATACCTTAAGAGAAGATTATGAGGCAGGGTTAAACAATGGAACGATCTTAAGCAAAGAGGCTTGGGATGTTATGAAACAAGTTGCTGAGATCGCAACAAGTTACAATTATGATGATAGTGATTCTATGACAGATTATTTTAGATGTAACTTTTTTCTTAATCTTGAAATAGGCAAGTGGAATAAACCTTTTACAAAACATTCTTAATCATTTATCTTAAGGAGTTAACTATGTACAATGTCTTATTAAAACATTCAAGCAATCCCGATATAAAAGGTGGATATTGGGAACCGCCAATAGATAAAAAATCTAAAACTGTTTCTGTCACGTCTCTTAAAGATGCAAGTAAAGCTTGTTTAGATTTTATTGATAGGAATGGTTTGGGCGGTGGCAACTGGACAGGCGGTAAAGTTACAGATGATAAAGATAATCACGTAGCAAATATCAGCTATAATGGTCGTATCTGGTCGTTAGATTATACCAAAGAAATTACGGAGGTTAATTAATATGAAGATAGTAAAAGATTCAAGACTGCCAAATTTCTGGAAACGTATTATTACTGAAGATCATAAATATGTAGCTATACCAACTGGTAACACAAATAACGCTGGTTATGATGTTTATCATTCAGATGATTGCACATTAAATAACAACCATTTCATAAGCAAGGTTTCTGGCGGTGTACTTTTTCTTAAAGCATTCATAGCACAACACGAAATAGAACAAAAAGAAATTGGAAAACTGAAAGAGATTATTTAATATGCCAAAACAAATTTTATTAATGCAAAACAGAAACTCTGGCAAAATGGCTTTTATCCCAAAATATACAGTAAGCGAGTTTGCAGAACTTAAAAACTGCTCTCGCCAAACTATTTATCAGAATAAAGATAACTTTACCTGGATAACCGTTCCCGGTGCAAAAGTTCAAAAAATTCTATTAGATAAAAAAGCTTTAGATTTTAAGCCCGATATCAGAAAATTAAATAAGAAGTATAAATAAAAAAGGCACGATCTAACGAAAGTGCCTTAACTTAAGGAATTAACTTACGCCTTTTGAGGTAGGTTAATATTGTGGCTGGTAACTTATCTATTAAAATCCGCTTTGTCAATATCTTTTGGGAAGCACTTTTTCAAGGTCTTTTTTTGCTCCATCAGCAAGCATTTGTAAAATCGGCTGTTCAATCCTTTTCATAGTCTCACCCAAAATATTCATCGGCTTCATTCCCGGATGTATCCATCCTGTGCTGTCTTCGTGCATAATTCTAAAAGTAAAATAACTGCTGTAATCACCCTTAAAATTTGTGCTCTTTGTTTCAGATAACGTAAACTTGCCTGTGCTAAAGTTTGCCCTGTTTACATTCGGGTTATTCTGGAACCTAACCATACCTTCATAAATACTGGTTTTATGATGAGCTTTCTCTAAGGGCCAATCAATATCTTTTAATCGATCTCCCCATTTGTAAGTATTTCTCATAATCTGTTTTGGGTTGTGGCTTCTTAACAGATCCGCATCATTCATTGTTAAAGCGTGTCTTATACTCCCCTCCTTAAAAGTACCGGATGTAATGCTGTGTCTTAAGTTTTTTGCTTCATTATAAATTTCTTTTGGCATTGGTCTAAATCCAACCGTACCTGGTACTCCGTGTCGAAAAGGAATAATTAAATATCGTTTGCCGTCTTTACTTATTCTTACCTTCTCAGAAGTTTGCAGCATCTTCTTCATATCATAACTTTCAAAACCCTCTTCTAGTGCTTTTGCATAACTGCTGGCGTGTATTACTCTGTAATGAAGTGCATCACCCTGAAACGGATAATTAATACCGGCAACAATGCCTCTTACATATCCGCCTTGTGAATGGGTAAATTTAGAATTGGAGGTGTTAATCCATTGCTGTACTGCAAAATCCCCCGCTACCTGTACGCTCTCTTTTAATGAACTTCCCTGCTTAAGAACTAACTCAATATATTTAACAATATCGTTAAGTGAGCTGTAGTCAACATCGTAAATAATCTTGTACAATTAGATAACTCTGCCAAATATTTTCATACTTTTTAGTCCTTTCATTGTCTCTTTACTATTGATACTATGCTTGACATTTTTTATATTTGCGTTGTACTTATCGACTAACTTTTCATAGGATGGTTTAAGAATGGAAGAAAAATTGCTCGGATTAGCCTCAGAAGAAGCCACTGAGCTTGGCATATCACCAGAAGAATTTCTTGGGCTTGCCAAAGAAGGCTGTAATATCATCTTTAATGATGATCTTAATGAACGTATCACCTTGCTTGGCGGTACTGAATACCCTACTGAAGATTTGCGTGAACTATTATTAACTTGTGCTAAAGCCGGTTCATTATCAAAAGTCTCATCAGCTAAATCATAGTTTTCTTGATCGGCTTTATAAGCCCTTGCATAAAATTTATTAGCAATCTTTTTAACATTTATTTTTAGCTGCTCTACTTCTGGATAAAGCTTATCATTTGGGGTAATACTTTTCAAACCAATATCAATATTCTTTTCTAAATCGTATAGGCTGTGCCCAAATCCTTTTTTGGCAACATACATATTCCCGGTAATTAATATTAATTCCTTTACTACCTTATCGTCTTTACCTTTTATCAATTTCAAAGCAATATGCTTATAGCCTGGTTTTTCATCGTCATACAAATTAACTATATCATCTTTCCAGATCTCGTAACCTTTTTGTTTTAGTGAGTTAAGAATTGATTTATATTGATCTGGTTTTTTTATGATCATTGTCCCCCTAAGTGTGTCACTTAAACTATCGTTTTTTTCTGGGTGTCCTTTTAACAAATTCCTTTGAAATTTATTTAATATACTTTCTTTTGATTTTACTGCTTTAGCACGAAAAGTATGTGCCATCGGTTCCAACCCGTTTTCCTTAGAAGTATCATCTATGTCTTTCATAAACATATCTAATTGATCAGTGGCTTCTTTCACATAATTATTAGCAAGTGCATCCCACTCTTTTTGTCTCTCGGCTTTTCTTTCTTCTGTTTCCGGATTCGGTTTTGTTTCAACCTGGTTATTAAGATTACTATTATTAGTTATATCAACACTTATATCCCTATCCGCAAAATGAAAATCAATCGAGTTACCGCTCTGTGTTACTGCCTGGTTGGATGGTGCATTAAGTATTTGTGTTGTGCCGTTTTTATCCTTGTAAAACAAACTCACCGTTTTATCATTGTTTACATTTATTAATTGCAAGCTTCCGTTATCAATCTGGCTGCCTGACTTATCATTAATACTTAAACTTGCACCTAACTTATTACTCAAAATATCGTAAGCTTTATCAACATTAATTAACTTCATCCCCTCCGGCTGTTGGCTATTACCTGGTACTGCATCTGGTTCAGGCTCTCTCTGCGCTCTGCCCTCAGATTGCTTCTTATCCAGCAATTGCCAATGCGCTCCTTTACCCTTCTGATCCCGCTTAAGTTGTAAAGTGCCTCCCTTACCTTCTTTAGTCTGCCCTTCCCTGCTGTATGGACCGGAGTTAAACATTCCTATTTGCTGTCCTAAAGCCTTTATCAGTCTTAAGCCTTTGGATGATAAACTTTCCTTTTTAAGTGGCTTACCAAATATTTTTATTGTGTTCATAGATTTTTCTGCTTTTGTAAAATAATTGCTTAATCTATCGCCTAATAATTGTTCCCCTCGATCAATAAAATTTTTTAAGATTGTTTTTTCATTTGCACCATGTTTAATAAACATTTCAATAGTCTTTAATGCTTCGTTTGCATAAGCCTCATCTTTACCAAAATAATATTTATCTATTGGTGGGGCAAATTGGATAATACCATTTTTATATTTACCCTTGTCAAATCCTATCCAACCTCTACAAAAATCATCATAATTGCCTTTTGCTTTTGATTGATGATGTTCTTCCGCGTGTGATGATTTTGATATATCATTTGTCCCCAAAACCAACTCTTCTGTTTTGGGATTATACATAAATCGCTGGTTCTTAATATCGGCGATATTAAATAAATCGTTATTATTTAATAATTGTACTTTGCCTGTAATTTTTATCCCGTCTGTTTTTTCCCCAAACTCTGGGTAATCTGCTAACACTTCATCTGGCACTTTTTTACCTTCGGATAAAACTTTTTTAATACCGTCTCTTCTGATATTTCTCAAATCTGTTTTGGTAAACTTAATATCTGCTAATCTTGGTTTTCCAACCTCTTCTTTTAATTTATACCATTCATCCATATCTGCTTTAAGTTCATCGTGAGGTTTGTTCATCCAATTATTACTGTGCTTATTCCAAAGTTCATCAAACTCTGTTTGGGATAATTCATAAAATTCTTTTCCCTTCTTTTTCCCCAACTCCGGGTAATCAGGATGAGATTTTATCTTGCCTTCTTCAATCGCTTGCTTAACAAGTTTTTTATGTTCGGCTGCTTTTTGTCTTGATACTGTTTCAATAGCAATATCTCTAATAGCTTGACCTTTATCGCTTGGTGATTCTAATTCTTTCTTTATTTCTGGTTTATTAAAATGTTGCTCGATATATTCAAGCTCACCCATCTCATACGGTTGCTTCTCTGCCGGAGTAGAAATTTCTTTTTGATAGTCTTTAGCCGATTCACCCAGTTTTTGTAAAGTCTTTGTGCTTTTCTCTTCGTTTTTGACAACTTTTGAAGGCTGTTTGGAAATATTTCCAATGTTTTCTGGACTTCCGGTAGCTTGCTTCTCTACCTTTGGCTCCACTTGGGAAAATTCGTTTTTACCGCTTCGGTTTTTTGCCTCAACAATATTCATCTTTAAGAAGTCCATTGCATCGGATTCATTTGAAACAAAATCAGCTTTAATAATAATAGGAGTTTTTGTTCTTTCAAATGTTGCT
>Ga0172379_10009643_pt1 | contig 11858 bp, 18 predicted proteins | sample GrowelOW334metaG_FD_119756 | JGI IMG/M metagenome (GOLD analysis project Ga0172379, IMG submission 119756) | Groundwater microbial communities from an aquifer near a municipal landfill in Southern Ontario, Canada - Groundwater well OW334 metaG | ecosystem: Environmental > Aquatic > Deep... | reverse complement strand
TGCGTGCCTTTGCCTGACCCCGGGGGGCCGAAAAAAATAATAAAATTTTTGGGCATAAATAGTGACGAAAATTATGAATTATAAACCTGAATGCATCACATGCCAACCGGCCTGGCGCCTGTGGGCGGAACTTTTGGCGCGGAGTTATCAATAGGCCTTTTCCCGCTTTGCCCGGCAAAACCGGTCTGCCGGCCGCCGCTAATACCCAAATCAGCCGCCGTTCCCTTGGTAGTTTCCATGGCTTCCTTGGTCCTGCCAATCGTTTGTACTTTACCGGCCGCGAAATGAGTGGTATACAGCTCCCCTCTCTTTAGCCTGTCCTTTGTGTCCGCTTCGCGCCGCATTCTATTCTGTAAATTTCTTTCTATCTGTTCTTCGGTCAAACCAATTTTTTTTTCATTATCGCCGTAAGCTAAACTCAATATTTCTTTTCTTTTATTTAGCTGGTAACCGGCAACACCCTGCCTTTTTAAGGCCGTTTCCAACCCGAATTTACTTTTACCAGCGCCGAGCCCGACCAAAGTTTTTTTTAAAGCCGCGCCTTTTTGAACGCCGCCCTTAAAAGAAACCCCGCCGATTTTACTTAGCCTATTTAAGGAAAAATCTTTATTTAACTCAATTCGGCTGATTTTTTGCGTCATAATAGTATTATTTAATAATTCCTTTCGGAAATTTGCCAGTTTACTTATTAAGATTCGCTAATTTTGATTTATAGAAAAAATATCCTACCACGCCGAAAGTCGCGACCGGCGACAGCCAGCTCGGAATATGAAAACCAAAACTGTCCATCAGCATAATAGTTCCTAAAAAGAAGATTGAATACATGGCGCCATTCTTCAAATACAAATATTTCTTAATCTTGTCTATATTACCGATGGTTAGTTCTCGCACCACAAACGCGCCCACGCCGTTGCCGAATAAAATCAACGGCACGGACAGGGTAAAAGCGAAAGCGCCCAAAACTCCGTCCACGGAGAAAGTCGCGTCTAATATTTCCAAGTAAAAAATTTTGCTTAAATCGGATAAATTTTTCTGGGCCAGATTCTTCTCTCTTTGCTCAACGTTTTGCTTAAAACCATGAGTGATGAAAAAAGCCGTGGAGCCGACAACCGCGCCGAAAGCCAAAAGCGGATTTTTACCCAAGGCCACCCAGACGACAGCGGATAAGATTATGGAAACCACCGTATAAAACCAAACGCCGTTACGATAAAAAAATTTTTCCCCCCATAAGCCGAAATTTTTTGATTCCAAGAAGAGCCAATGGAAAAATAAAAAAATTAAAAAGATGCCGCCGCCGATTAATAAGATTGGCGATGATTTTTCTACGGCGGCGAGGACTCTCGGGTCGGAGGAAAAAGTGGCGGTTAGAGCTTCAATCGGGCCTAAACCAGGCGTGGCTAACCAAACAATCAGCCAGGGTAAGAGCCCCCGAATTAAAAAAACCGCGATCAATAAACCCCAAACTAAGAACCAGCGCCTGGCCTTAGCCTGCATGGTAGAAAGCACTTCGGCGTTAATAATCGCGTTATCAATACTAGAAACAATTTCAAACAAACACAAGCCCGCGACAATGATAATAATGGAAAATATGTCCATATATTTAATTTAAATTACCACTATATTATATCATAAACCAAGTAAAATTAACAAAAAATAATCACCGAAGTTTAACCTCCCCCGCCCGCCTCGCAAGCAAGGCGTTGCGGGCAGGCCCAACCCCCTCCTTAATAAAAAGGGGGACAAACCGAGCAAATAAAAAACCCCACTTTATGCGGGATTTTTAAATTGAAAATTGAAACATTGAAAATTGATTGAAAATTGAAAATTAGTAATTGAAAATTTTTCCTACATTCCCTCGTACTCCCGCATAGTCAGTTGCGACTCAATCTGCTTAACCGTCTCAATCACCACCGATACCACAATCAGCAAAGACGTGCCGCCGATAGTTAGAGATTGCATGCCGGTGAAATAACTCAAAATTAAAGGCAGAATGGCAATCAAACCTAAGAATAAAGCGCCGACAAAAATAATTTTATGAGTGGTGTTGGCTAAATATTCACTAGTATGCCGGCCCGGTCTTATACCCGGAATAAAACCGCCCTGCTTCTGGAGATTTTCCGCGATCTGAACCGGATGGAAAATAACTTCGGTATAAAAATAGGTAAAAGCGAAAACTAGCACGAAATATAAAATTCCGTAAACTAGCTGATTCTGGAAAAAACTGATCGTCCAAGCCGCCGCGCGAGCTAAAAATTCGGTGCGCGCGTTAACGAAAAATTGAGCGATCATGGGAGGAAAAATCACCACTGAAATAGCGAAAATAATCGGAATCACTCCGGCCATGTTTACTCTTAAGGGTAAATGCGTTGAGGTGCCGCCGGACATGCGGTTACCCCTGATTTGGCGCGCGTATTGGACCGGCACGTTGCGCTGGCCTTCATTAATTATAACCACGCCGATAACGGTTACTAAAGCGATGGCGATAAAGCCGATAATCATGTATAATTTTGACGGATCAAACGTTACCGCCACCTGCTGAACGGTCTGGAGCAATCCGGCCACGATGCCGGCGAAAATCAATAAAGAAATGCCGTTGCCCACTTTCTTCTCCGTCATCAACTCGCCCAGCCACATTAAAAAAACCGTGCCGGCCGAGATGGTAATAATCATGGTAATTAAACTCATGGCATCAATATCGCCCAAAATCAAGCGGGACGAGCGTCGCAATAAAGTGATCATGCCGTAAGCTTCCAGCGCGGCCAAAGGCACGGTCAGCCAGCGAGTCCACATCATAACCTTATGGCGGCCGGCTTCTTCCTTGTTCATTTCCTCAAGTTTAGGAATGATCATGGCTAAGAGCTGAAAAATAATTGACGAGGTGATATACGGTCCCACGCCCATCATGACGATAGAAAAATTCTCCATGCCGCCGCCGGCAAAGATATTCATTAAACCTAAAATCTGATTTGAGGCAAAAAAATCTTTTAACGCCATGGCATTAACTCCGGGAACCGGAATATGCGCGGCCACGCGAAAAATCGCCAGCATGACTAAAACAAACAGAATGCTGTTTCTTAAATCGCGCGCTTTCCAAATTTGAATCAATTTATCAAACATAGAATTTTACCCCCCTTTAACAAAGGGGGTTAGGGGGATTTAAACATTCGCCGACCTAAACATTTGGCCGCTCTTTTCTTCTCTTAAACGCCGCTTCTCTTTTATCTAACAGAGTCTGCAAATATTCTTCAAACTCATGAGTCAATCTCCTTATCAGAATATCAGCTTCAGCATCTGTCAGAGAAGAAGGATTATATTCTTTCATGGCGAGATGCAGATTGGCGGCGGCATCATTAATAGCCGCTACCCTTTCCATGTTAGGTCCTTTTTCAACTTTATTCGGCCCATCTTCATCAAAATTTTGTTTAATTCCATTAAGATTAGCCATATTGTTAATTTAATAATTAACAAATTTTCCAGCTTCTAACTTCTAAATTCTAACTTCTAGCTAATTTTACCGCCCGATTTCTCCACTTGGGCTTTGGCGCTATCGCTTAGTTTAACTCCGGAAAATTCCAAATTTTTAAGTTTTAACGCGCCCTGGCCAAGAATTTTTATCGGTTCTGAAGTTAAGCTGATTAAACCGGCCTTAAGCAGGTTAACGGCGTTAATTTTAGCGCCATCGGAAAAATTCTGGTTAATCGCTTCCAGATTAACGACCTGATTTTTCGTTTTGTCCGATTTAAAACCCCGATGTTTCGGCGTTTGCAGCATGATTTTTTTGAAACCAAGCCTCTTAAGTTTGTTTCTACCGCCGGTTCTTGACCTCTGGCCTTTGATGCCGCGGGTGCTGTAAGAACCATGGCCAGAGGAATTACCTCGCCCAAGCCGTTTTTTTCTGTGGGTTGAATTGTTGGCCGGTTTTATGTTGGAAAGTGATAATGTCATAAAATTTATTGCTTATTTTGGCTAGTAAGATCAGCCATGGTGTTTAAAGTCGGGGCCTTTTCTTTTTCAACTTTGGCGCGTTTCGGTTCAAACCTTTTTAAATTTCTTAAAGCTTCAATAATGCACTTGGCGTTGTTGACTTTATTGCCGGTGCCCAGAATTTTACTGGTAACGTTTTTAACGCCGCTTAACTCCAAGACAATTCTGACCACGCCGCCGGCGATGATGCCGCGGCCCTTTTTAGCCGGTTTTAATAAGATCTTGGCCGCGCCTAATTTTTGATAAATCGCGTGAGGAATAGTTTCGTTAACAATCGGTATATCAATAAATTCTTTTTTAGCTTTATTAACCGCCTTGGTCACGGCTCCGGTTACGTCAGCGCCTTTAGCTAAACCAATCGCCACCCGGCCCTTTTTGTTGCCGACCGCCACGCAAGCCCTGAAGCGCATTCTTTTACCTCCGGCCATAACGCGGGTTACTCTGGCGATATCCAGCATTTTCTGTTCAAACTCTTCTGGCATGCCGTCATTCCGGCCGCGAGGCGCGCCTCGCCTGCCGCCTTTAAAATTTTTGTTCCTGTCGCCGCCAGCAGCGCCGCCCCGAAAATTGTTCCGGTTACCGGCCGCGGGCGCGGCCTGCCCGCCAGGCAAGCTAGGCGTTGCGGGCGCGGCATTACCAACCTTGGCAACCGTTGCCGGCGCTGCCGCTTTTTGTTTAATGTCTTGTGATTTTATTTCGTCCATATGATTGAATGTCACTTTCCAAAACAATTATTGTCTATAACTTATTTTACTTTTTATTCTTGTAATCTTTCACAAATCAACAAATCAATTCACAAATACACAAATTATATAAATAATTATTTAACTTTATTCGTGATATTTGTGAGCTAATTTGTAGATTTGTGAAGGTTAAAACTTCAATCCACCCAGCCTAGCTCCGTCCGCCAAACTCTTGACCCGACCATGATATTTATAACCATTGCGGTCAAAAACAACCTGGCTGATACCTTTAGTCACGGCCTTTTCGGCGATTAATTTACCCAATTCCAGACTAACTTCAATTTTCTTGCCTTTAGTCTTGGCTTCATCAGCGCTAACACTGACTATGGTCTGACCGATTTCGTCATTAATAATCTGGGCGTAAATGCCGCGGTTGGACCTGAACACGCTTAATCTGGGGCAAACGGCCGTGCCGCTGACTTTGGCTCTGACTCTGCCTTTGCGCCTGATTCTTTTGGCTTGTTTGATTTTATTTATATCCATATAAACACTAATTTAACGAAATAATAAACGAAAAAAACGAAATAGGTTGCCAAATTTGTATTTTCATTCGTTACTTTCGTCTCATATTCGTTCCTTCCGTGTCTCTTTATTTTTCCGTCTTACCCGCCGTCTTGCCGACTTTGCGCCTTAAGATCTCGTCGCTGTATTTAATGCCTTTGCCTTTATAGGGTTCGGGTTTTCTGATTCTTCTGATTTGGGCGGCCGCTTCTCCGACTAAGTGCTTATCAATGCCGCTGACGGTAATAATATTGGCCTGGACTTCGGCTTTTATGCCCTGGGGCAATTCGTAAATTACCGGATGAGAATAACCGACATTCAGGGTTAGTTTATTGCCGCTGACCGCCGCCTTAAAGCCGACGCCGTTAATTTCCAATTTTTTTGAATAAGGTTCGTTCACTCCGACCACCATGTTTTTTATCAAACTTCTGAATAAACCCCATAGTGCTTTCTCCTTGCCGTCGGCCGCGTCGTCTAGGCTAACCTTAATTTCTTTTTCGGTAATTTCCACTTTTATCAAATTATGGAGTTTGGTTCTAAGCTCTCCCTTAGGCCCTTTAACCGCGACAAAACCCGGCTCAAGTTTAACCTCGGTTCCTTTAGGTATTTCAATTGGCAATTTTCCTAATCTGGACATAATTTTATTCAATCTGCAATTACGAATTATCAATTACGAATTTCTTCATTCCAATTCGTAATTCGTAATTTTTAATTGATAATTGATTAATATATTTCGCAAATAACTTCTCCGCCAATCCCCTGTTTTCTCGCTTCTTTGTTGGTCATCAGGCCGCGAGAAGTGGAAATTATGGCGATACCGTGATTATTCAAGACTCTCGGCAGTTCGGTTCTATTGGCATAAACTCTTCTGCCCGGGGTGCTGATCTTTTTTAAAGCGGAAATCGCGGGCTGTCCGTTCCTATATTTAAGCTCAAGCTTAATCTCGTTAAAGCTGGAAGTGGAATTCTTTTTTGCCGCAACTTTAATTATCTCCGCTTTTTCAATCCAGCCGCCCTGTTCTAAAATCTTGGCGATGCTGAATTTAATTTTGCTCATTGGCAAAATCACCGTTTTTTTATTAACGGCTTGAGCGTTTCTAATTCTTGTTAGCATGTCTGCTATTGGATCTGTCATATTATATAATATACACTAATTAAACGAATACCAGACGAAAGACACGAATGTGTAAACCTGGTTTATCTTTTTTATTATTGATACTTACGAAAAATATTTCGTTTTGTTCGTTCCATATTCGTTTCTTTCGTGTTTAATTTACCAGCTTGATTTGGTCACTCCCGGAATATCGGTGTTTGAGGCCAATTCCCTAAAGCAAATGCGGCAGATACCAAAATCTCTCATAAAGCCGTGGTTGCGGCCGCAGCGCCAGCAACGTCTGACGATTCTGGTGGAAAATTTCGGTTTTCTTTTTGATTTTACGATTAAAGCTGTTCTTGCCATATATACACTAAATTAACGAATAAACACGAAATAAACGAATCGCATATCGTGTTGATCGCTATTTAATTTTTTAATATAATTTATCATAATTTTCTATTCGTTCTTTTTATTTTTTTTCGTTTTCTTCGTCGGTTGTTCGTTTTCTTCGTGTTTAAACGGAAAGCCCATCAACCTGAATAATTCCAAGCCCTCCTCATAGGTTTTGGCGGTGGTGCTTAGACAAACGCCCAAGCCATGAACATTGTCGGTTTCGTCGGCTTTAATTTCCGGGAAAGCGATATGTTCCTTAAAGCCGACCGCCAAATTGCCGCGTTTATCAACCTGCTTGGCGCTGATGCCCCGGAAATCCCTGATTCTCGGGAAGGTTATATTAACCAGCTTATCCACAAAATCAAACATCCTTTTATTGCGCAATGTCACGGCCACGCCGATGATCATGCCTTTTCTGGTTTTAAAAGCCGAGACCGATTGCTTAGCCTTGGTCCGCATGGGTTTTTGCCCGCTGATTCTTTCTATGCTGGAAACCACGCCGTCAACAAAAGCTTTATCTTTGGCGTTTCTGCCCACGCCGGAATTAATCACCACTTTGGTTAAGCGCGGCACCGCCATCGGATTTTTATAACCGAATTTGGCTTTCATTTTCGGAATTATCTCTTTTTGATATTTTTCTTTTAAATTCATATGATAGACACTAATTAAACGAACAATAACGAACCTAACGAATTATACTCCAAATTAATTACCTGTTCCAAAATTACTTACAACATTCGTGTCTTTCGTTCTATCTTCGTTTTTTTCGTGTTTCTTATGTTTCTTTCGTGTATTCTACTCAATTACTTGTTTACATTTCTTGCAAACCCTGACTTTTTTCTCCCGCTTAACCTCATTTTTTACAACTTCAATATATTTATAGCCTACTCTGGTCGGTTTATCGCAGGCCGGGCAAACTAAAATAACATTTGACAAATCCATTGGAGCGGGAAATTCAATCCTCTGGCCTTTCTCGCCTTTTTTTCTCGGGCGCATATGCTTAATCAAAAGATTCAAGCCTTCTATGCTGGCGCGGTTATTGGATTCAAAAATCTGTAAAACTTTACCGATTTTACCTTTGTCTTTACCCGCTAAAATTTTTACTTTATCGCCTTTCTTTATTTTCATATAGAATACACTAATTAAACGAATAATAACGAACAAAACGAATTATACACCGAATTTTATTATGCTAATTTAATTTCTCATAACGTTCGTATCTTTCGTTTTATATTCGTTTTCTTCGTGTCTGTTTACAAAACTTCCGGAGCCAGCGAGGCAATTTTTATAAATCCCAGCTGCTTCAGCTCGCGGGCCACCGGACCGAAAATTCTCGTACCCTGAGGCTCTTTCTTATCTTTATCAATAATGACGCAAGCATTTTCATCAAAGCGAACATAGACTCCGTCCGGCCGCCTGACTTCCTTCTTGGTTCTAATAACCACGGCATGAGCGATATCGCCATCTTTAATGGCGTTATGGGGCTCGGCTTCTTTTATGACTACGGTAATAATATCGCCCACACTGGCGTAACGCCTCTTATAGCCGTTAAGAACTCTAATGCACATGGCTCTTTTAGCGCCCGTGTTATCCGCCACTTTTAATATTGTTTGTACCTGAATCATATGTTTAAACACTAATTTAACGAATAAAAGACGAAATATTTTACCAAACTTATTCTCTCATTCGTATCTTTCGTTTTTTATTCGTTGCTTTCGTGTCTTTTTAATAAACCACGCGCCAGCGCTTATCTTTACTTAACGGGCGGCACTCAATAAACTGCACTTTATCGCCGGTTTTATACTTATTTTTTTCATCATGAACTTTAAAATTCCGGTTGGTTTTATATCTCTTGCCGTATTTCGGGTATATTTTAGCCGATTCAACGCTAATCACCACGGTTTTATCCATTTTATCGCTAACCACCACACCATTAAATTTACGTTTGATGATTTGAATTTTTCCGGCTATATTTTTTTTATCATTTTGGCTTTCCATATAGTTCTAACAATTTTTAATTTCTAATTTTTAATTTCTAAACAATGCTTTAATTTTTCAATTTTTAATTAATTGATAATTTAATCATTGAAAATTGTTTGAAAATTGTGAATTGAAAATTGAAAATTCAAAATACTACTTTTTCACTAATTTATTAATATTTGTCAAAGTTAATACCTTGGCAATCGTCTTCTTTATCTCTCTGATTTCTCTGATATTTTTTAATTGCTTGTTGGCATCTTTAAAACGCAGCTCCCTTAATTTATCCCGGAACTCGTTTAAAATCTGTCTTAATTCTTTTTCTGTTTTAAGTTTTAATTCTTTAAGCTCCATAGAATAAACACTAATTAAACGAATATAGGACGAAAAACACGAATGATGTATTAAATTTGGCAGACTATTTCGTTTTTTTCGTTCCTTATTCGTTTCTTCTGTGTATTTTTATTTACTGATATATTTACATTTAACCGGCAATTTATAGCCGGCCATCTTCATGGCTTCTTTGGCTTCGGTTTCGGTAATGCCGGCGATCTCAAACATAATCATGCCGGGCTTAACTATGGCCACATAGTGGTCAACCGTGCCCTTGCCCTTGCCCATGGGAATTTCTCCGCCCTTGATTGTTACCGATTTGTCCGGAAAAATTCTTATCCAAACTTTGCCGCCCTTGCTGATATATCTTGATAAAACTTTTCTGGCTGATTCAATCTGCCGGGAAGTTACCCAACAAGCCTCTAAGCTTTTCAAACCGTAATCACCGAAGCTTAAATCAAGCATCTGACTGGCCTTGCCGCCTCGCTTACGCTTATGCATTTTTCTCCATTTTGTTTTTTTCGGTGTCAACATAAATTATAAACACTAATTTAACGAATACATAACGAATTAAACGAATTTTATCACCAGATTTATTATACCATTCGTACCTTTAGTTCTTAATTCGTTATTTTCGTGTCTCGCCTACCACGTCGCCTTTGGCGGTTTCCTTTTCTTTCTTAAAAACATCACCTTTATAAATCCAAAGCTTTATGCCGATAGTTCCATAGGTGGTTTGGGCCGCGGCTTTGGCGAAATCTATGTCAGCTCTTAAGGTGTGGAGTGGAACTTTACCTGAAGTCAACATTTCCGTTCTGGCGATTTCCGAACCGTTAAGCCGCCCGCCGATGATCACTTTTACGCCCAAGGCGCCGGCTCTTTCCACCCGGCTGATGGCCTGCTTCATGACTCTTCGGAAAGGCATTCTTTTTTCTATATCAATAGCCATGGCTTGAGCGACGATCATACTGCTTAAATTCGGCCGATCATATTCGGTGATATTCAAATTTATATCATTCAATTTAAAATTCTTTAAAAATTTATCGTGCAATTTCTTTTTCAAATCGCCCGCGCCGCTGCCACCGCGACCGATTATGATACCGGGCTTGGCCGTAAAAATACCGATGCTGATCTTATGGCCGCTTCTCTCAATCTCAACCCGATCGGTGCCGGCTTCGCGCAGCTCTTTAAATAAATATTTTTTTAACTTAACATCCTGCTCTAAGTTCTTAATTAAAACCTTGCCAGTAGCAAACCACTTGGACGGCCAGGTCCGGGTAATATTTAGTCTAAAAACTTTTGGATTTACTTTATGTCCCATATAATATACACTAATTTAACTAATTTAGGACGAATTACACGAATTATTTTATTAATTTTATTTTCCTTCGTGTTTTTCGTTTCTCTTTCGTTTCTTTCGTGTTTATCCAGATTTTCTCCTAAACATCTTACCGACGAAACCTTTACTGCCGCCGCCTTCAATTTTGGCGTGTCCGCCTCGGCCTTCCATCCTGGGATCAACGATAACTTTGCCCTCTTCTTTGGTTTCAACTTTTTTCTCCTGTTTGGCCGGTTCTTTGATTTTAACGGTTGAATCTTTCTTCGGTTGAGTCTCAAGCTTAATCGGCGCTTCAAGCTTCCGCTTTTTTGACTCGGTCACGCCCGAAGCCTTGATTTCGCCCAAAACCAGATTGATATGGGCGGTGCGTTTTCTAATCGGCGTGGCTCGGCCATGCGCCCTGGGCAGCCAACGTTTTAAGGTCGGCCCTTCGCCTACGGTAATTTCTTTTATAAATAAATTATCTTTGGCTAATTCAAAATTATGCTCGGCGTTGGCGATCGCTGACTTAATCAGCTTGGCGACCGGCCTGGCGGCTAATTTATTGATAAATTGCAATTGGTCCAAAGCCTTATCTACCGGCAATTTCGCGATCAAATTGGCGACCAAGCGAATTTTAGTAGACGACATCCGGATAAATTTTAATTTGGCTTTAACTTCCATATATATTATACACTAATTTAACGAATATTTACGAACTAAACGAATTATTTTACTAATTATATTTCACCATTCGTGTCTTTCGTATTTTGTTAGTTTCTTTCGTGTTTACTTAGATGCTTTAGCGGCCGGAGCCGGCGCGGCCGAAGCGGCTACCGCCCCCTTGGCCTGATCTTTAGCCATCTTGCCGCCATGGCTGACAAATTTTCTGGTAGGTGAAAACTCTCCTAATTTATGTCCAACCATATTTTCCACTATGAAAACCGGGGTATGTTGCTTACCGTTATGCACGCCAATCGTAAAGCCTACCATTTCCGGAGAAATCGAACAAGCCCTGTCCCAAACTTTAATAATGGTTTTATCGCCCGGGCGCAAAGCCTTGATTTTTCTCAATAATCTTTCGTTAACGTACGGGCCTTTTTTTAGTGATCTGGACATATATTATACACTAATTTAACGAATATAGGACGAAAAACACGAATGATATTATAAATTTAGCAGACTATTTCGTTTTTTTTCGTTCTATATTCGTTTCTTTCGTGTTTATTTTTTACTTCTTTCTCCGTCTGACAATTAACCTGTTGGATCTCTTTTTACTCTTTCTGGTCTTGACGCCTAAAGCATGCTTACCCCATTTAGTCTTCGGATACCTTAGACCGATGGACTGCTTGCCCTCGCCGCCGCCGTGCGGATGATCAACCGGATTCATGGCCGTGCCTCTGACCGTGGGCCTGACGCCCAATAATCTCTGGCGGCCGGCCCGGCCGATGACAATATGATTTCTATCTAAATTGCTAACCTGGCCAACGGTCGCTAAACATTCTTTATTAACT
>Ga0172379_10009642_pt1 | contig 11859 bp, 13 predicted proteins | sample GrowelOW334metaG_FD_119756 | JGI IMG/M metagenome (GOLD analysis project Ga0172379, IMG submission 119756) | Groundwater microbial communities from an aquifer near a municipal landfill in Southern Ontario, Canada - Groundwater well OW334 metaG | ecosystem: Environmental > Aquatic > Deep... | reverse complement strand
CTATCAGCAAAAGAAGCGAGATAGTTCCTAGGTGAGATTTCTCTGAAAGCACTCCATATCACACTGTTTCGAGATGTGTATCTCGACTGATGAGCTCAAAAGAGCGAAACAGAAAAGTTCTTTGAATATATTTAGATTTAATCATCAACAGATGAAAATTTAATGTGATAAAAATCGTATTAAATTTTCATCTGTTGAGTGAGACATAATGTCGATTCCGCCAACGCGGGATTTGTGAGACTAAACGGTCTCATGTCACAAAAGAAGATGAGTCTAAACATGAACACAAGCAAACTCAACATTCTGGTTATCGATGATGAAAAAAATCACCGCCGTTCGGCTGAAATGCTTCTGAAGGGTCACAACCTTCTGGTCGTTGGATCGTATGATGAAGCGGCGGGGTTTCTGACTTCCAAGATCGACTACGGCTTTGCCAACATTCTGCAAAAAGACAAGGGACTTTCTTATGCAGAGGCTATTGAAAAAGCCACGACTCGTCCGAACTTCGATGTGGTGCTCACCGACCTCATGATGCCCGCTTCGCGCTCGGCGCAGGGACCAGAAGGATTGGCATTTGTTGGAAAACAGATGCCTGTCGGGACGTTTCTCATCCTTCTCGCTTTGGCAGCGGGGGTGAAGAACATTGGGATGGTGACCGACATGAACCATCACAATCATCCGGCCAGTGCGGCGCTTGATCCGATTGGCGGATCGGTAATCACGGTTGGCGAGACCAAAATCTTCGCTACCAATAACGCGCGATTGAAATCCTTCGACGAAGTCACGGGTGAGCATCTTTCCTACGAATTCCTCAATAGTGAGGAAGGGAAAGAGAAATACCCGGAGATGGAGAAGTATGGGTCGCGCAAAGGAGTGTTTTCCGGTAAAGGCTGGGACACCATTCTCGAAACCCTTCTCGCCGGAAAAAGCGAGGAGTAGGTCGGCACCGAAAGCGACCCCGAGATAAAGTTTTTGCAGATTTCTTCCGAAAAAATCTGCATTTTTATTGAGTCATTCACATGAAGTGGATGGTTCATAGAAATAGTTCATTCAAATAACAAAAGGAGAGAAGTAAGTTATGAAAAAATTCATCGATTTCGAAAGCAAAGGACCTGTGGCAAAGGCCTTGGATGTCATCATCGGGATTCCCTCAGCGGATTGCCCGGAAGATGCTGATTTGATTCTCACTGACTCTGTCGACAAAACGCTGGAGTACCTTCAGCGGACAGAGAAGAAGGTGGTGCAGGTTTGTATCCAAGGACCAGCACTCAGTCACCTGGTGGAGGATTATCCGAATCGGTTCAGAACGGTCAACTTGGTTGATGCGGTCCTGGACACGAAGAGGAATAATCTTCTGGAGATTGTGAACTCCATTGCAAGTATCACAAAACAATCATGAAGAAAATAACTCTTCAGCTACCAAGCGTCAATGAGCTTACCCTCAATGTGCGCAAAACTCTTCCTCCAGGAGGACGGACCCATGCAACGCGTAAAGGCAAGGGTTCGTATAATCGAAAACGCGCAAAATCCTCTCAAGGTTCTATTCCTTGAGGGGTTTCTTTTTTGATAGAAACACATACTATATATAGATATGCAATTTCCTTTCGCTAAAAAATCACTCGGACAAAATTTTTTGAACTCGCCAAAAGCCTTGGCGGAGATTATTGATGTCGCAAAAGTGGGGATGGGTGATGAGGTGCTTGAGATTGGCCCTGGAAGGGGGGTGCTTACTAAAGAGTTATTAAAAGTGGGTGCACGAGTGACTGCTGTAGAGAAAGATAGAGAGCTTGTGGTGATACTTAGAGAAATGTTTGTAGAGGAAATAGAAAAAGGACAGCTCAACATTGTGGAAGGGGATGTTTTGGAATTTGACGTTGAAGAGTATTTGCTAGGTTTGAAATCGAATAGTGGTTATAAACTTATTGCGAATATTCCTTACTATATTACAGGACAGATATTTAGAATGTTTCTTGAGGGTGACAATGTCGGACATTGTACTCAACCAAACTCGATAACTCTTTTAGTTCAGAAAGAAGTAGCGGAGAGGGTGATTGCTCGAGATGGAAAAGAAAGCATTCTTTCGCTTTCTGTGAAAGCGTATGGCGAGCCGAAGTATGTTTCGACTGTGAAGAGGGGGTCTTTTACTCCCTCACCGAATGTTGATTCGGCTATTTTGCATATTGCGAATATCTCAAAGAAATTTTTTACTGACAATCAGATTTCAGAAAAAAAGTTTTTCGATATAGTAAAAGCAGGTTTTGCTCACAAAAGAAAAATCCTTTTCGGAAATTTAAAAGAAAAAGGATTTGTCTTACCAGAAACTATTGATCAAAAAATAAGGGCAGAGGATTTGAAGATTGGTGACTGGATTGAGATTGTGAAAGGGAATTAGAATTAATTAGGATAAGTTCCCATCAATTGAATTTTATAGTCTACGGTTTCTGAGTACTCACACTCAGAGTAGATGGTTTGGCATTCTCCCCCTTGTTGTGCAGCTCCTACTACAATTTTACCAGTTATCATTTTATAACCTTCGTATAGTCCCCAACCTAGTTGATAAAGTGGAATAAAATTTTTCCACTCGAATATAAATTTACCTTCGATAGGTGATTGGTGTTCTTCTTTTTTAATTTCCATTTTTATTCCATTGCAACAAAGTTCCATACTTTTGATAGTTCCTGTAAATGGAAATAAAATAAGGTCTGCCAAACTAAGAGCTTGAGCTTTTTGTGTTGCACCAAAGCAAAGAGTGATAGCAATTATGCAAGCAACTAAAACAAGTTTATTTTTTGAGATAAAAGACTTCATGTTTTAAAATTGTAGGAATAATTGATAAGCATTACTTATACCTTTTTCATTTTCGACTGTTACATAAAGAGGTGCTCCAGGAAGCTGTTGTTCTGATCCACTACTTGTCGATGTTGATGAGGTTGTCGACGAAGAGTCTGTTCCGGGAATTGAGAACTTCATATTATCTTGGATCTTTTTAATAATGTTATCTTTAACCTGTTTTTCTATTTCCTTGGTAATAGGGTCTTTTATGTTATCAAGAGCTTTTGATAATTGGTTTTCAAACATGCTTTGAAGAGTTGATGCTAAGGTCAGCTCTATAATCATTCCTCCCTTTGTGGTGGTGGCAACAGCTTTTTGATCGTTGTATGTTAGGTGAATAGTATTTTGTGTTGATGTTGAAAAGTTACAACCATAAATAGTCATCTTGGCTTTATCTGTTACTACGGGGGTAGGCATTCCTAGAAATTCTGTGCCTGTAGACATAACGATTTTCTTTATATAAGGAGCCGTTGAGGATGCTTTTACTGTCTCTTTGTAGGCAGAGTTTAGTGCTGACCATCTTTCTTCCATAGAAGCTCCTGAATCAGGTCTTAAAACATTTGCTATTTTTGTCGCTCTGTCTTTGAAGCCTTCAAATAGTGTGAGGGGGGTAGTGGGGTTGAATAAAGTATTGAAAATTGAGAATTTCGACTGCCCATCTGTATTTGTTTCTACTTTGCAATTTATAGTAGAATCTGTCGATGTGGCAGTAGTTGTGGCTGTTGAAGTAGCTAAAGCTTCATTGTTTAAAGCAGCTCGAGTTTTATCATCCAATGCTCCTGAAAAGATAGTAAATAAGCCATATTGAGTGCCTAAATTATTCTTTTTTTGATATTTAATAACTGCTTGTTTGGTATTTTCTCCAAAATAGGTAGTTTCGTTGCCAGAAGATCCGGCTCCAGAATCTGCGACTTTTGTATCACTATTACTATTGAGTATCCATTGCAACAACTGAACATCACTTCCTCTGTCACCTTTTTGAATATAACGGGTAAAAGCCTGAGTATCTGCTAAGACTTGAAGTGAACAAAATATGCTGAGAACAATCAAGAGTTTGGTGTATATTTTCATGTCAGAGATTATATCATTTAACAAAATTAATTGGTATAATTTTGTTATGAGTATAAAACTTCCAAGTAAAAAAATTCAGGCGCTTATTATTATAGTAGTAGCTTTGTTTGCTGGGTACTTCTTATATGTTGTTAATGTCCGTTCTCTTGTTCTTTCTTTTTTAACTAATCCAAAATCTGATCTGGGTACTTTGAGTATTGTAAAAAATCAAGATAATTTAGATTCTAATATTGACACAGACAAAGATAGCTTAAAAGATTGGCAAGAGGTTCTTTGGGGAACCGATAAAAATAATCCAGATACAGATGGAGATGGTACAAGTGATGGCGATGAAGTGGCTGCAGGAAGAGACCCTCTTATAAAAGGACCCAATGACAACCTCACTGTTACCAGAGGTGTTGCTACTTCTTCAGTCGCAGCTCTCTCTAAAAGTATTTCTGAAGACTCGACAAATGTTACAGCGACACTTTCAAAAACTCTTTTTACAAACTTCATGATGCTTCAATCTTCTGGAGGTCTCGATGCTGCTGGTCAAGAAAAATTGATAGCAAGTACTCTTGCAAACATAGACCCAGGGTCAATTCCTCCTAAATACAATATCTCTGATATTAATGTTGTCTCTTCCAACGCCACCACTTTTCGTTCTTATGGTAATCAACTTGCAAAGATACTTTCTGATTTGAATGCAAAAATGGTAAAAATTCCGTCAAACGATGTTGCCCTTACTTCTTATCAACAAATGATAGATACAGCTAAGAAGATCCCCGTGCCAAGCACCTTGGGTATTACTCATCTTCAAATACTAAACAATTTCAATATTTCATATCAAACTCTCTCAATTTTAAATGATTATCAAAATGATCCAGCCAAAGCGCTTATTGCCATGAATACTTTTAAGACAAATGGCGATGATGCGAAAGTGTTGTTTACAAGTATTGCAGAAGAATTGAAAAAAAATGGTATAATTTTTACAACTAACGAATCAGGAAACATATGGAACAACTATTAAAAAAATGTAAGAGATTTTTCGCAGTAAGTATTGTAACAATAGTTCTTTTCACGTTCTCTTTTGGTTTTACTTTGAGTGTGTCTGCTCAAGTTTTAACAGGCACTGAAAATTATGGTCAGGACACTCAGGCTTATGGATATACAACAGGCGTACAACCCTCAGGAAATGTTAGTGGTAAAGCTATCACTTCAGGCATTACCAGTGGTGTTACAGGGTGTGTCTCAAGTGTTGTTTCTGGTCTTGTTTCTACGGCTGTAGGAAGTCTTATTGGTTCAGCTACTAATATGGATAAATACCGCTGGGTTTCTGAAACAAATTTCCAAGTTGATACTCAATCTGGAGGTAGTGTCGGTTGGCCACCCAGTTTTGACTCTATCGCATACTGTATTATCAACGCAATGATTGAATATTTGGCAAATGCTACTATCGATTGGATAAACTCTGGTTTTGATGGTAACCCTGCCTTTGTAAAAGATCCGCAGACATTTTTCTCAGATCTTGGCGATCAAGCAGCTGCAGGACTTATCCGAGATGTGGTTGGTGGTGCAACAGGTATCGATGTGTGTCAGCCTTTTAGAGTTGATATATCAACAGGTTTGGGTGCGGGGTCGGGAAGTGGATATGCGGGTGATTTTGGAGGAAGGTCTCAATGTACTTTGGGAGATATTGCTGCAAGTGCACAAGATTTTCAGCTCTATACATCTGGAAACAGCACTCAATCAGGCAATTTTGATACTTTTTATAATATGTCACAAAATGATCAAAACAATCCTTACGGAATATACTTCATGGCACAAGAAGAACTTTCTCGAAGAGTTGCTCTTCAGCAAAACACTGCGCATGTGGATATGAGTTTGGGTGGAGGTTTTCTATCAGTTAAGAAGTGTAGTAAAGATAGTAGCTACACAGGAAGTGACGGCACAACGCATAATGTAAAAGGGGCTTGTGGGTACTCTACCCCAGGAAAGCTAATAGAAGAAGCTGCCAATACCAAACTAAGTATGGGAGATAACCGTTTGATAATGGCTGACAAGTTTGATCAGGTGGTGAGTGCTCTTATTAATCAACTTATTAAAACAGCTTTGAACAAATTGTTGGATAACACAGGAAAATGATATTTAGAATGACAAAAAAAAGTATTTTTTTAGCAACCCTTCTTTTAATTGTGGGAATGGGGTTGTTGGGAGGTGTACATAAAAGTTATGCCGAAGATAATAATCTTGGAATTCCAGGATCAGGGTATGCTGCTTTATCAGGAACTGCATCAACAGGATCAGGTTCTTCTTTGGGAATGACAAATGCAGAAGCGGCAGCGTTAGAAAAGGGAAACGCAGAAATAAAAGCAAAACCAGAAAATTGCCAAGTAAGTTGGCTGGGGGCTGTTACAGGACTTGGTTTTATTAACATGAGCTTCAACTGTATGATTGCTCAGATTTCCAATAAGGTTCTAGGTCTTTCTTCTTGGGTATTGTGGGCGGCAGGTTTGATATTTCAATTTACTCTTGGATATAGCTTGGACATGAAAAAGTTTATTGATAGCCTAGACATTATTACTGTAGGTTGGAAAATATTTCGCGATATTGCAAACATTTGTTTCATCTTTATTTTGCTTGCTATTGCTATTGGTACGATACTTCGAATTGATAGTTATAATGTGAAGAAAACTTTGGCAACAGTAGTAATTGCAGCTCTTCTTTTGAATTTTAGTTTATTTTTTACAAAAGTGGTGATTGACGCTTCAAATATTCTAGCACTTCAATTTTATTCTCAGATAGTTGTAAATGGTAAAGCTTTGTCAATAAACCCTGTCACTAACGCAGCCAATTGGGCAGACAATGGGTTGTCGAGTGCGATGATGAAGGCATTGGGTATTGAATCTATCTATAGCGATCCAAATAATACTTCTGGCGACAATTCTCTTTTAAAAAAGACAGAGACACAGGGGGTGACAGTAGCCAATATTATAATAATAGGATTCATGGGGTCTGTGCTTATCTTAGCTGCAGCGTTTGTATTTTTTGCTGGAGCAATTCTTTTTGTTATTCGTACAGTCGTGCTAATTTTCTTGATGATTCTCTCCCCACTTGCTTTTATGTGTCTTGCTCTGCCTTCTCTTAAAAAACATTTTTCTACTTGGCAAGGTAGACTTATGAATGAAGCTATTTTTGCCCCTGCTTATATGATTATGATTTGGATAGTATTTAAGGCTCTTGGTACAAATCACAAAACTATTGATGGAAAGACCATGAATTTCGCGAGCTTTATCACAGGATCAAGTGATGCTGTTGGAACAATATATACTTTCATCGTTCTTATTGCTTTCATGCTCGGTAGTCTGTTGGTGGCAAAACATTTTGGTGCAAGTGGGGGAGATTTTGCTCGAAATGTTGCGGGAAAAGCGAGTTTTGGTGCTGCTGGTTGGATGGGAAGGCAGACTTTAGGAAGGGCTTTTAATAAGGCTTCAAATAGCGAGATGATGCAAAGTTGGAAAAATAGTGGAGGTCTTGGAATAAAAAGTAGAGTTGCTGGATTTGTAGATAGTAGAGCAAAAGGAACTTATGACTTTAGAAATACTGGTATTGGTAAAGAAACTGCTTCAAGAGTCGGAGGTCTTGGTACTGCTGGGGGAGTTGGGGGATTCCAAAAAGCAAGTGAAGATCAGAAAAAGAGATCTACTGATGCTGCTCGACAGGGAATTATTAGGGGAAAGAAAGAGGCTCTTAATTCGGCTCTGGCTTCTGGAAATGTTGCTGGAATACAGACAGCTCTAAATAACTTTACTGATTCTGAGTACAAAGAGCTCGACAGTTCACTTCTTACAAACTCTCTAGTTGTTCAAAATAGTCGTCACAGTCAGATAAAAGCTGTTCTTGATGAAAAGCATGAGAAACTCAATGCTTCTCAGAAAGAAAAAATTCGAACTCATCGTCTTCAGGAGCTTAACGAAGCTTTGTCTGGACGCGGAGGAAGATCTGTTGGAGATATTCTTGATGGTATGGATGATGGTGAAAAAGCAAATCTTCCTGAAGGTCTTATTAGTAATCCACAGATATTTATACATCTTGGAAAGGGGGTACAAGAAAGTATTGCAAAAAGAGACGACCTCACCCCTATTCAGAAAAAAGCTATTGGAGATGCAAAAAATCTTGCTTTGGAAACTGCGGCTGCAGCCCCAGCAGTTGGTGGCAATGACAGAATTATAAAAGGTGTCATAAAAGGAATGGGATCTCGAGGGTTGCTATCTTTGCATAATAGGACAGGTATTCTTACAAATCCTGCTGTGGCGAAATATCTGTCAGTATCTCAACTAAAAGAATTGGGAGATATGGGTGGGGTTAATAACGCTTCGGTCATCGGAGGTATTATTGATGGGGATCAAACAGCTGCTGGTCATAAATATATGAAAACTCAAGATGCTAGAGCTTTATGGATTTAAAATAAAAAACATGATCAATTCAATTTTAAAAGCTTCAAAAGAATATATCGATTCAAAAGATTACGACCAAGCCTTGAACAGTATTAGAAGTGAATTTACTCTAAACGAAGATGATCTTGGTTACTTATCAAGTATTGTTAATAGTATTATTTTAGGGACAATTCCAGAAGAATCTTTTGTTGAAAGTCTTAAGGATATTTCTGATATTAAGATGGCTTTAGCTCAGGAGCTCTATAGACGATCAAAAGAGCTTATTTTTACCCCATTCAAAACAAAATTGGCAAAGACTGTTATTGATAAACAACAAGAAGCGGTAAGCGAAGGAATGTTAAAAGCTGATATGGTTATCGTCCCAAAAAGTAATTTATTGAGACAAGATCCTGAAATCATGAAGCAAGCTCCTATTGTTCAACCTCAGCCTCAACCAATTATTAGACAGCAACCTATTCAACCACAACCAGCTCCCTATCAAGATTCTCTAAACAAACACGACATACTTCATGAAATTGAAAATCCTCCACGCACAGTGATTAAAAAATATGTTCTAGAACACGAACCAATCACTGACCCAGAACATTTGATTGATGATAGTGTTGATGCTCGGACAAAATTAGAAGAACATTATAATAATTAGAAAGGTTGATATTTCAGTTGTCGACAAATTGTCGACAACTGAAAATGATATGGTGGGCGTATCAAAAAGAGCAAAAATCGTATCAATTTGATACGATTTTTGCTCTTTTTGATACAATTTTTTTAATTAAGACGTGAAAATTAAAAGGTTGCGATTTGATAAAAACTTTATTAAAACTAATTTAATAAAGCGTCACATAGAATTGATGTTCTTAGGATTATTTGTGTACAATGGTGTCATGGATTTTAAAGGAACAGCAGTTGCTTTGTTTAAAGGTAAAAAAATCAGAAAAACACTTCACAATAATGAATGGTGGTTTTCTGTTACTGATGTGGTTGAAGTACTTACAGATAGTTCAAACGCTAGGGATTATTGGTATAAAACAAAGACGCGACTAGAAAATGATGAAAAAGTTCAACTGTCGACAATTTGTCGACAGTTGAAATTGGAAGCGCCTGACGGTAAAAAATATAAAACAGATTGTTCAGACATTGAAGGTATTTTTCGTATTATTCAATCTATACCTTCTCCCAAGGCAGAACCTTTTAAACGTTGGCTTGCAAAGGTTGGTTTTGAGCGTGTTCAAGAAATTGAAAATCCAGAGCTTGCCACCAAACGAACCAGAATGTTATACAAACTAAAAGGATATTCTGATGATTGGATTGAAAAAAGAATGCGAGGCATTGCTGTTAGGGAAGAGCTCACTGATGAGTGGGAGAAAAGAGGAGCTAAAGAACAAAGAGACTATGAAATTCTAACAGCGGAAATATCAAAAGCAACTTTTGGTGTAACTCCTGCAGAATATAAAAATCTGAAAGGCCTAAAAAGACAAAATCTTCGAGATCACATGGATGATTTTGAACTTATTTTTACGATGCTTGGAGAACGCTCAACAACAGAAATTCATAGAAACGAAGATTCAAATGGGGTTAAAAAATTAAAAAGTGATGCTAAAGCTGGTGGAGATATTGCTGGAGGAGCACGAAAAAAACTTGAAAAAAGATTAAAGAGATCAATTGTTTCAAAAAAGAACTTTTTGAAGTAATGTCTGTTGCTCATCACTATAGCAACTAGTCTCTATCACATATATAATAGTGATAATGAAGTTCGCTTACAAAGCAACCAAACAAGATGGTGAAACTCATCAGGATGTCCGAGAGGCGACTGATAAGTTTGATTTATTTCGACAGCTTCGAAAAGAAGGGGAGGTGGTGATTTCGTGTAATGAAATTAAACCTGGAGTTGTTTCTGCTTTTCACACCCCTACTTTTCTTCAGGGTGTGAGTGCTCATGAGAAAATTATTTTTGCAAGAAATCTTGGAGGAATGATTGAGGCAGGTCTTGCAATATCCCGCGCACTCTCTGTGCTTGAACATCAGTCAAAAAAGCCTAAATTAAAGGGTATTTTCAAACAGTTGAATACTTCTATTAGTCAGGGAAAAACATTTCACCAAGCGCTCGAAGAATTTCCATCAGTTTTCAACTCACTTTTTATTTCAATGGTGAAAGCTGGTGAGGAGTCTGGAAACTTGGCGAAGTCTTTGAAACAAGTGGCAGACCAGCTGGAAAAAAATTATTTGATTCAGAAAAAAGTGAAGGGTGCGATGATCTATCCGGGAATTATTATTAGCCTGATGATTGTTATTGGAATATTGCTTTTGACTTTTGTGGTGCCACGTCTTGTCGATACCTTTAAAGATTTAAATACAGCACTTCCTGCAAGTACACAATTTATTATTTGGCTTAGTGATTTGTTTAAGTATCACTATCTTTTGGTTGGTATTACAATGACGGTCATTGTAATGGGGTTTTATTACGCTCTTCAGACTGCGGGAGGGCGACGGGCGTTTGATTATTCTATTCTTCACTTTCCTGTAGTTGGGTTGATTGTCCGTGAGACCAACTCTGCTCGCACCACTCGTACCCTATCCTCCCTTCTTTCTTCGGGAGTTGATTTGGTTTTGGCTATCAGGATAACTTCTGAAGTTATTCAAAATTCTTTTTACAAAAAAGTATTGGACGAAGCATCTCTTCGAGTGGAAAAAGGTCGACCAATCTCTGAGGTATTTATGGAAAATGAATTCTTGTACCCTATTTTTGTAGGAGAGATGGCGAGTGTAGGGGAAGAAACAGGGGAGCTTTCTCACATGCTTGCTGGCGTTGCTACTTTTTATGAAGAAGAGGTTGATCAGAAGACAAAAGACATGTCGACTATTGTAGAGCCAGTTCTTATGATTGTTGTAGGGATTGTGGTTGGTTTCTTTGCGGTGTCCATGATCTCACCAATGTATTCAGTTCTTAATACTTTGTAGTATGAATAAAGGTTTTTCACTTATTGAAATTATAATCGGAACAGCTATTATCTCGGCTACTTTTGTAGTGACTATTGGAGTGTATTCATCTCTTGTGGGACTTTCTGGAGATGCTCTTCCTCGTATTCAAGCTTCAATGATTGCTGATGAGGGGGTGCAAGCTTTGCATTTGATGCGTGATGCGGGATTTGCTTCAAATATTGCAAGCCTAACACTTGACACACCGTATTATCTTAGCTGGTCTCAAGCGAGCTCTACTTTTTTTGCTACCACGACACCCATTGCTGTGGATAATATTTTCTATCGTACTTTTACTCTTTCAAATATGTATCGAGATGGTTCTCAAAATATTGCTTCCTCAGGAACATTAGATTCAGATGGCAGACTTGCTACGGTCAGTGTATCTTTTCCAAAAAGAAACGGTACTTCCACACAAGTATTACAGACTTACATTTTAAATATATGAAAAAAGGATTTACTCTCATAGAAACATTATTTTATATCTCCATGTCGGTGGTACTTCTTGGTGTGATTATAAACTCAGTGGTGATTCTTTCTTCTTCAT
>Ga0172379_10009641_pt1 | contig 11860 bp, 10 predicted proteins | sample GrowelOW334metaG_FD_119756 | JGI IMG/M metagenome (GOLD analysis project Ga0172379, IMG submission 119756) | Groundwater microbial communities from an aquifer near a municipal landfill in Southern Ontario, Canada - Groundwater well OW334 metaG | ecosystem: Environmental > Aquatic > Deep... | reverse complement strand
GTCCTCGACGACGATGCCGGCATCCGCCGCGCGGCCGAGCACGCGGAGAGTCTGCTCGGCGCTACAGGAGCCCTTGCAGAGGCGCTTGAGCTGCGCCCAGTCGAGCGCCTTCCAGTTGCGCCGTTGCGTGCGCATCCGTGCCGCGACCTGCTCGCCGACGTACGTTGCGAGGCCGGGCGGCAAGGGGCGCCGCGGCGTAGCAAGCGCACGGTCGCGCAGCCACACCGCGCGCTCGGGGTGGCGGAAGCCCACGCGCGCACGGAACACAGACACGCTCCAAGGCATGATTCGCACACGCCAGTACGTCCGCCGCTCGCGCTGCACGAGCGCTGTCACAGGCGAGACGCGCGTGTCGATCCCGAGGCAGAGGAGCATCCGCGCGACAGTGCGCGCGTGCGCCTCGATGCAGGTCGTGTAGTTAATGTACCGCCCCGCGAAGCCTCCGTCGGTATCGAAGAGGCCGCCGAGAACGGCTGCCATCGTCTCGTCAGAGCATGTCTCGGCCCACGCCGGGAGCCGTTTGTCGCGCCCGGCCGCGAGCGGCAGGCCCCACACGTCCAAATGCGCCTTGACGCGCCGAGAGCCGTCCGCGCACACGCCGATCGTTCCATCAGCTGCCTTGCGGATCGTGCAGCGCACGTCCGGCATCGCGCGGCGCGCGACGCCGAGAAGGTGCTCAGCGTAGCCGCGCGACCCAGTCGCGATGTTGAACCCGCCCGTCCGGTAGTACCCGTTGCCAAAGAGGGCGCCGATCAGCTCGGCCTGATCGTCCGCTACAGGTGTGTACCCATCGTCCTGGCTTCGACCGGTCTCGCGCACCGCGATCCAGCCGCCCACACGCAGGTCGCCGAGGCGCTGCCACTCGACCTCGTCCTCGGTCGTGTACGTGAGGAAACGGTGCTGGGCTGTCGCTACGATCTGTCGGCCTTGCGTCTCGAGCTTGAAGACGTCCTGCAGGCCGCGCGTGTGGACACGGTAGCGCAGCGTCGAGCCCGCATGCTGCACGATCCGGTGTTCGTAGGATCGCAGCTCCTCGACAGGGACCCAGCCCTTCGTCGTGAGGACTTTCTGCCCTGCCGCGAGGCACTGGATTGGAAAATTGTAGACTTCACTTGGGCTTGCATTACCGAGAGGGAAGCAGCGCCGCCGGCCGTAGACGACGCTGCGCAGCTCGTTCTTGAGCTGGACCTCACGCATCAGCTCGTCGTGCCACCGATCGACGCCCGGCATGACCTTCTTCATCGTCTGCACCATGCGGACGAGGTCCTGCAGCTTGACGTCCGGGTGGTCGACGACGACGGACTTGTAGAGCGTCTCGACGTTGCCGCCATAGAACGCGCCGTACTCGGGGCGCTTCACCGTGTCGCGCAGCTTCTTGCGCCGGTCGGGGTCGAAGGTGTCGAAGTCGGGGAAGACGATCCTGGCGACCTCGGAGTGCAGATCGCGGCCCTCGGCGAAGACCCGCACGAGCCACGGGTCGCCGGAACTCAGTGCGATCCCCCTCGCCTCGAGCTGACTCTCGTCGAATCCGACGAAGATGCGCCCCGGCGGCGCGATGACCTGCGTGCGCAGGTTCGGGCGCCCCTTTCGCGCGTCCTCTTTCGACCAGTTCATCGCGGAGGGGTCCTCCGCGCCCCAGCGGCCCGTGATCTTGTGGATCGACCACCGCGAGTGGAACCGATCGTTCTCGTCGAGGTCCTTGACGATCTTCACCACGAACGTCGAGTAGAGCTTCGAGGCCTCGCGGTACTCGAGGAGCGCGCCGACCTCCGGGTGCGTCCGCAGGTCCTCGAGCAGGTCCTTCCTCGTCGAGATCTTGCCCTTCTCCGTCTCGGCGTAGAGCGGCACGCCGCGGGCCTTCAGGAAGGCCGCGACGTGCTCGCCGCTGTTGATCATGAAGACGCGATTCGGCTGCTTGGCGATCTCCTGCTCGCGGATCGTGATCCGGCTCGGGTAGTCGAGAGGGTCGCCCTTGCGGAAGCGCTTCGCCTGCTCCTTGGCGAGGTTCGCGATGAGCTTGGGCCAGGTCGCGTCGTCGTAGGCCTTCGCCTCGATCTCGTCGCGTGTGCGAACGAGCGTCGCCCCGAAGCGCTCGGCGAGCGTGCGGTTGATGTCGCGGCTCACGGGCACGCCGACCTCGGCCATACGGTCGGCGACGCGCGCCATGTCGAGGTCGACCTCGTACGTCTTGCGCGCGTCAGCGCGGTCGACGAACGCCTGCAGCGGCGCGTCGAGACGCGCCGTGGAGAGGACATCCCTAGAATTGTAAACTGTCAGCTCCTCGAGCGTCCCCTCGCCCTTGCGGAACTCGGCCTTCCACGGCGGCATCACGAACAGCTGCGTCGCGACCGCCTGGAGCCCGTGCGCGCCCCCGGGGAAGACATTGTGGTGCAGGATCATCGTGTCGTCGACGCGACCGACGATCGGGAAGCCGTTGCGGCGGAGCACCGGAACGTCGTACAGTGCGTTGTGGAAGACCTTCCTGACTCTCCCGTTCGCCATCACGCGCCGGATCCAGGTGCGCGTCGGTGGCGTCATGAGCCCCCAAGCGATCGAGACCGCACGAGCGGATGTCGCGAGGCCGATCGCCTTGAGCCGCGCGTGCCGTGGCTGCAGTGCGGACCAGCCCTTCTCGGTCTCCTCCTCGGTGACGTAGGTCTCCGTGTCGCAGGCGATCATGCCGACCCGCTCGGCCTCCTTCACGATCCCGATCACGAGCTGTAGCGCCCGCGCCGGGCTCTCGATCTCCGTCTCGACGTTGTCCGTCCAGACGTGCGCCGTGCCCGCGGCGAGCTTCATGACCTTCTGCGCGTCGTAGATCAAGTTCCAGAACAGGAGGTCGACCGAGTGCGCGGCGCCCCCGTCGCCCGCCCCGCCGCGCAGGATCGCCGCGGGGTGGACCGACGGGATGATCCCCCGCGGGCCCGTCCCGTCGATGTCGACCTCGTGGTAGGACCCAGCCATCTGCGTGATCGAGAACTTGTCGCCGAGGAAGCCTTGCGCGGCGACCGCTCCGAGGGCGAGCATCGGGATCTTCGGGAACTGCCCCAACTCGGCGCGCACGCGCTCGCGGCAGCACTCGCGCGCGACCTTGCGGTGGCCCTCGGGCGAGCTGCGCAAGGGCAGGCACAGCGTCGAGTTACCGATCCAGATCCGGTTACGGTCCGCCTTGATCAGCTTGAGGGCCTTGTTGACCATCTCGCCTGATGCGCCGACGAACGGGGTGCCGGAGCGCGTCTCGTTCTGTCCCGGGCCCTCGCCCCAGATGATCCAGGCAGGGTCAGCGGGGCCGATGCCGCGGACGGGCGCGATCGGCTTGCCGTCCTTGCCGAACGGGCACTCGGCGCACGTCGCAGGCGCGACAGGGCCACGGATGAGGTTCGCCTCGGTGGGCGCGAGCCGCACAGGCGGCGGGCGTGTGGTAGGGATTGCGGGCATCCAGTCCTCTTCTGCTCGCTACCATGCGGCGAGCACGCATGCGATGCGCTACGCCGACTTGGCGTACTTCGGCAGCACGTAGACGCGCGCGCGGCAGCCGCTCACCGTCTTGCGGTACTTGCCCGAGAAGACGATGACCTGCTGGTGGATCAGCTCCCAGATGCGCGGGCTCACGCTCTGGTGGGAGCGCACGAGCATCCGCTCGATCTCGTCGCAGGTCCGCCCCCACTCGGCCGACCGCCGGATGACCGTCCAGACGTCGAGGCGCAGCCCCGAGAGCGTCTTCTCCTCGTCGTGCTCCATGAAGCTCAGGATCTTCGCGTTCCGCATCACCGACCCCTCTTCGCGCGCAGGTAGCCCCAGTCACCGCACCAGCCGTCGGTGACGTAGACGATCTTGCGCTGTCGCATGAGCGCCGCGAGCGCTCGGTTGATGTGGCGTCGAGAGACGCGGCCGTACTCCTCGCGCACGGCCTCGCAGATCTCACGGCACGGCCGCGGCAGGCCTATGGACGGGATCTCTTGCAGGACGTACGTGCGGAGCCCCTCGCTCGCGCTGTACCGGTTGTCGACCTTGTCCGTCGAGAACCGCTTGATCGTGTCCGTCTCGAGCCCGACCATTGTCTCCTCCAGGCTCGGAGGAAGGGCCCGAAGGCCCCTCCTCCGAGAGGTGCGACGAGCTGCGAGTCGCTAGCGGCGCGCGGCCGGGGCGGCCTTCGGCGCCGCCTTCGCGGCCGGGGCGGCCTTCGCGGCCGGGGCCGGCGGGGCCGGCGGGGGCGGCGGCTCCGGCGCGGGGGCCGGCTCGGCGCCCTCGACGGGCATCTCCTGGACGATCTTGTGGAAGTCCTGCGTGACCGTCTGGCCGTCGGGCTGCGTACGCGGCTGCGGGTCGTTGATGACCGTGCCCATGAAGTGCGCCCCGGAGAGCGCCGAGAGCGGGAAGCCCGCGCGCGAGTCGAGCGGGACGCCCGTGGCGACGATCAGGTTCTTGAGGCGGCGCCGCGAGCCCATCTTGTCGGTGAGCGAGTACCAGGCGCGCATCGTGCGGCCCATCATCGGGCCCTCGGAGACGACCTTGTTCTCCGTGACGAGCGTCGGGTTCCCGCGCTGGCTCTGGTCCTTCGCCGCGGTGACGATCTCGAACTCGTAGGTCCCGCAGTCGACCATGCTGGGCGTGCCGTCCCAGGTGGAGACCTCGTCGTTCAGGTTCATGTCGATGTAGTCGTCGGTCGGGATGCTAGTGGCGTCGTAGTCAGCGGGCATGTCTCTGTCTCCTCTGGTTGTCGTACAGCTGTTGCCGTTCGTTGCGTGCTACTCGCTCGCGGTCTTCGCGAGCACGATGACGTCGAATCGGTTGAGCGCTTTGCGGCGCCGGATGCGGACGCGCGTCTCGAGCTTCTCCTTGCGCGCCCGGTCCTTCTCGGCGTCGAAGGCGACGCGCGCCGCTTCGTACGTCTCGAAGGATTCCTTGCTGATCTGCTTCACTTCGATCGCTCCTTTCCTAGCCTGCGTGTCGTCTGGTCGTCAGGGCCGCCGCGGGGCGGGCGCCGGCCTCGGTGCGGGGGTCGCTGCCGGACGCGGAGCCGCCGCGGGCGCGGGCCTCGGCGCGGCAGGCGGCGCAGCGTTGGAAGTCATCCGCGCGGGCGGCGGCTCGACGTACGCGGGCGCCGCGCCGATCCCGAGGTACCCGACGAGGTCCCTGTACGTGAGGCTCTCCATCGGGTCGGGCAGCGCGCCGCCGTCCCGCCCGCCGAGCGCGTAGGGGCGCCCGCCGCGGTAGAACGCCTTCGTGCGGACCTGATAGACGTGCCGCGGGTCCTTCGCCCCTTCCTTGGGCGGGAGGCACTCGTGGTAGAACACGTAGTCGCACGCGCCCGGCAGCTTCTTGCCCGAGGCCCCGACGAGGAGCGGGCCGCCGACCGCCCGATCGGCGTCGGGCGGATCGTCGAGCGCCATCCACCCGACGTTGAGACCGAGCCCGTGCAGCTCGATCATGAGCCAGAGCATATGCTGGTAGAGGTCGCCGTAGAGCGCGCGCGTGTCCGGCGTCGGGCCCGATCCCATGCGCAGTGCCGAGAAGTACATGTCGGCGTAGTACGTCGCGGAATCGAGCATGACCGACAGGTAGCGCCCCGGCATCGCCTTCGCGGCGGCCTTCAGGTCGGCGACCGCCTGCGCGGCGTCCTGCCGGTTCTCGATCTCCCAGACCTCGGGCGTGACCGTCGGCTCGTAGAAGAGAGCCGGGTCCATGTTCTCGATCGTCTCCCAGCCCTTCTCCGAGCGCGGCGAGAGGAAGACCGGACGCGGGAACGTCGCGCCGAACTGCGTCTTGCCGCCGCGGAACGGCCCGTAGGAGAAGAACGTGATCGGGCGGTAGCCCCGCGACTGCCCGTGTCCCTGTCGCTGTGGCGTGAACTTTCGCATGACCGGCCTCCTAGCCTCCGATGTCGCCGCCGGGCAGGGCCGCGCACTCGTAGTAGAAGTCGCACTTGCCGTAGCGGCCGATGCAGTTGTTCCGTGCGCGCTGCCACGCGCCCGTCGCCCGGTAGAGGTGCTCGAGCATCGCCCAGTGCTTCAAGTCAGCCTCGTGCTGTCGCAGGAGCGACAGCCGCACAGGGATGACCTCGCGGTAGAACGCGGGCGTCTTCGTCTTCGTCGTGATGTTGACGATCGTCCCCGCGAGCGCGCCGTACTTCTTCGCCAGGCCCGCCTTGCGGTAGATCAACTGCTGCCCGAGGACCTCGCCGTGCTGCCACCAGGCGTCGGTGTCGTGCCGCGACATCGTCTTGTGTTCGACGATGTAGACGCCCTCGGGGACGTCCGCGCCCGACGTCACGCGCGCGAGGAGATCCAGCCGACAGCTGTCGCGGTCCTTCGTGATGACCGGCAGCTCGACGGCGATCGGGTCGAGGTAGTCGGCGTCGTAGCGGACGTCGTAGCCCTGGTAGCAGCGCCAGGCTTCCATGAGCGGCGCGGCAGGGGCGCCCGTCTCGAGGAGCTTCTGGTAGAAGTCCTCGAGCACGAAGCCCTCGGGCACGGCGGCCCCGAGCATCACGAGGTAGCGCACGGCCAGGAACGCGTGGAACGCCGAGCCCGTGTCGAAGGCGTGCTTGCCTTCTAGCGCGCCTGCGTTGTCGACGTAGACGCGCTTGAAGTACCAGGGGCACGTCTGCAGCTTGCTGTACCAGGACCACCCGCGGCCCGGAGACGCGCCCGCCTTGAGCGGCAGGTTGAAGGCCTCGCACGCCGCCGCGATGGACTGCTCCATCGTCGGCACGGTCGGATCGCGATCGACCTGGATTCTCTCGTCGCTCACGCGAAGTCCTCCTCGAGAAAGACCGCCTGCAGCCGCGAGAGGTCGCCCTCGTCGAGCTGGACCCCGAGCGCGGCGCCGATGACCTCGACCGGCGTGTCCGCGGCCGGCAGGCCCATCCGCTCGGCGAGCGCGCACTTCTCGGACAGCGTCTCGACGAGCATGCGGTCGATCTCGTGCTCGGCGACGATGTAGCAGACAGTCATCGGGCGGTCGGGCGAGAACGTCCGCATCTCGGCCTGCGAGATGACGGCCGGAGTGAAGTCGACCTCGACGAAGACGCAGTGCCGCGCGGCCGACAGATCGATCGCGGTCTGGCCGACGCCGATCGTCGCCACGAGCGCGATCGGGTTGCCTCGGCCCTCGCTGGCGAAGGTCGCGACGACGGCCTCACGCACCGTTCCGTCGTCTTCGCCGGTCATCGTGAGCGCGCGGTAGCCCCGGCGCTGCAGCTCCTGCGCGGTCTTCGCGACGACGTCACGGTGCCAAGCCCAGACGACGACCGACTCGTCGTTGTCGAGCACGCGACACGCGGCCTCGACAGCCGCCTTGACCTTGTGCGCGCCGAGGAGACGCCGGAAGCGCGCCAGGGCGCCGATGACCGTCCCCGAGCCCGCAGCCTCGCGCAGCGCGAACGCCGCGACCTCGAGATCGTAGCCCTGCGCCTCGCTGATCTCGACCGTCTCGATCGTCCGCTCCGTCGAGGGCAGCTCGGGGCGGACCTCGCGCCAGGTGCGCCGGAGGAAGACCTCGGCGAGGCGCGCGCGGAACTCCTCGACGTTCGAGGCGCCGTTCGCCTCGTAGCCCCACGCGCCCGGGTGGCCCGCGCAGTAGCGCTCGGCGAACGGGAACCACTTGCCCCAGGCACCCGGATTCACCGTCGAGAGGAGCGTCCAGAGGCCCGCCGGACGGTTCCAGAGCGGTGTCCCCGTCGCGAGGACGATGCGCTCCGCGCGGCTCGAGATGACGAGCGCCGCCTCGGAGCGGTTCGACCGCCGGTTCGACAGGACGTGCGGCTCGTCGAAGACGAGCGTGCCGATCCCCGCGCGGCCGTAGAACTGCCACGTCGAGAGGATGTCGTAGTTCAGGAAGACGAGCTGCGCCTGGCCCAGCGGGATCTGCTCGCCGCGCACGGTCGTCACGGCCTCGGGCGAGTAGCGCTTGCCGCGGACGACGACCGGAGCCACGTCGGGCCAGCGCTTCGCGAACCAGTTGATCCAGACCGCGCGGGCGGCGATCGGCCCGACGACGACGAGGGGGCCATCGGACAGCTCGTGGGCCGAGACGATCTCGGCCGTCTTGCCGAGCCGAGGCTGATCGCCGATGAACGCACCCTTGCGACCCAGGATGAACTCGCGCGCCTCATGTTGGTAGGCGCGCAAAATCCAGTCGTGCTGTGCAGTTCGTGCGTCGAAAGTGGCCCGCTCAGCGTGCAAGCGATTGCGTAGCGTGACCCCGACGGCGTCCCAGGCAGGTGTCACGTCGGCGATCAAGGGCATATGCGATCGGTGCAGCTCGAGCCGGCCGTCGGACGCGACCTGGATCCCAGGCACGCCCGCGACGGTCGTGTACGCGAGGCCCGACACGGTGTACCAGTCAGGCCTCTTCGCCGTCACGACGGTCACAGGTGACACGCCGCAGGCGCGCTGCAGCTGCTCTCGCTCGCTCATCCTTCGCCCAGTAGCCCCTTGCGACTCCACCGGTTCTACACGGGACCCTTGCAGGGGTCAACAAAAAAGTCGAGAATCGCGCAAGCCTCGCACAGTACAGAATTTTCCCGTGAATAGTTGACAATGGGTGCGCAACCCGTGTAAGTGAGAAATGGGCAGACTCGCAGTACCACTTCCACGCAGTCTCCGTCGGGGCGATCAAAGATGGTGAGCACACCTCCGCAGGGGCCTCCGCCGTATCTATCAATCGTCCCGACTATTAAGCAACCAGCCGCACCGCCGCCACCGCCCACCGGGCCGCCGCCGATCGTCGTCAACCGCACCCGCGCGATGATCAGCAGCCTCGTGGCGATGAAGCAGCTGACCGAGCAACGCAAGCGCGTCGCGGCCTACAACGCGGTGATGCAGACGGAGCTGAACCTCGGCGGCCTCTGGATCTGCAGCGACGGGAAGCCGTACTGGGCCGACGGGATCTCGCGCCGCGTGATCCCGATCGATCCGAAGAACGCGGAGATGTGGGCCCTCCTCACGACGCGCTACGCGCTCACGTCGACGGACACGTTCTCTCGTCACGTCGTCTCGGTGCTCGAGGCCTTCACGATCGCGCAAGGCGCCCGGCGCGCGCTCACGCGCTTCGCGCACTACGACAGCGACAATAACGTGCTGCACCTGTCGCGCTACGACGGGACGAGCTACCGGATCGCGGGCGACGGTAACTTCGACATCATCCCGAACGGCGCTGGCGCACTGTTCGTCGACGACGACGGCGGCATCCCGTGTCAGCCTATCGTGGGCCCGCACGGCGTCTTCCTCCCGACGGTGATCAACGATCTGAACTACGCCGACCCTGAGGGGACAGGCCTCGCCGCGATCCACCAGCGGCGCCTCTTCGCGATCTGGGCGCTCGCGCTGCCCTTCGCGAGCATCATCCAGAACGGCCGCCCGGTCCTCCTCGTGACGGGCGAGCACCGAAGCGGCAAGACGTCCGCCGTGCAGCGCCTTCAGATCGTTGTCCGCGGTGCAGCCTCGGGGCAGCAGATCGGCGAGAAGTCCGAGGACGACTTCGGCGTGACGATCATGCGCGACGCGCTCGCGCTCGTCGACAACCTCGACACGCACCATGACTGGCTCGACGACGCGCTCTGCGCCATGGCGACCGGTGTCGGGTGGCGCCGACGCAAGAAGTTCTCGAACACGAAAGTCGTCGAGATCAAGCCGAAGGGCTGGATCGCGATCACGACCCGCCGCCCGCAGATCTTCCACCGTCCCGACGTCGCCGACCGCCTCCTCATCTTGAAGCTCCGCCAGCGCCGCGCGTTCAACGCCGACATGCTCGCGAGCGCGTTCGCTGACCGCTCGCGGCTCTACGGCGAGTATCTGTGGTACCTGAACGCCGTCGTCGCGCGCCTGCGCCAGCCGCGGACGCCGAACGCTGCCGAGACGAAGCACCGCTTGGCGGGCTTCGCACGGTTCGCCTTCATCGCAGGCGAGGTCCTCGGCTTCACCGAGGAGGAGATTACGGAGTCGCTCGACGCCGCGCAGATCGCACGCAACGTGCTCACGACCGAGGGCGATCCCGTCGCTGACCTCCTCGACATCTGGCTCGAGAACCTCTCGAACATCGGCCGCGAGGTCCGCCCGCAGGACCTCTTGAACGACCTGCAGCAGATCGGCGCGAAGCGCAACGTCACACTCCTGTTCCGCACGGGGCGGTCGCTCGCGCTACGCCTGCGCGAGTGCGCCGACGCGATGGCGAAGACCTTCGAGATCACCGTCAAGGATCTCGCCGACGGCAACCAGTCAATCGTGGTTCGACGCGCGGTGTGACGCGTGTCTTGGAAGGTACAGATGCAAGCACCGTGGCGCTGTTTCCAGTGTGGCGAGGCGTTCACCGACGAGGCAGCCGCTCGTGACCACTTCTCGGACGGACACGAGCGACCCGGCTGTGTCGACACGCTCCGCTCCGACGAGAAGGCGCGCCTCAAGGCGCTGGGGGAGGGGTGAGATGGCGGACGTTGACGTTCTACGCTCGTTGTGTGAGGCGCGTGACCGTGGCGAGATCGACGACATGGAGCGCGCCAGGATGCTGGACGCGATCCCGGACCTGCTCGCCTCCCTCGCCAAGGCCGAGGCTGAGAGGGAGCGGATGGCCGCGCATGCCACGGAGTCGATGCGGCTCCGCCTGGGCGCTGAGGACCGCACCTACACCGCCGAGGCCCAGGCGTCAGCGCTGCGGCGGGCACTGGAGTACTACGCCAACTCAGCCAACTGGATCGCCGAGGCTAGATTCGCCTTCCTGTCGAAAGCCGCGCTCGATAGTGGAGAGGTCGCTCGCATCGCCCTCTCCCTCGACGCCGGCCGCGAGCTGGCCGAGGAGGTGGCCGACCTCCGCGCCCGTCTTGATACCGGCGTCTGCTCATGGGACGCCGAGGACGGGTCCAAGGCCCACGAGTGCCCGCACGTCAAAGACGCCGTCGCCCGCGCCGAGAAGGCCGAGCGCGACCTCGCCGCCGAGAGGGAGCGGGGGCGGGGGATGGCGCGGTACATCGAGCGGGCGCCGCGCTGGATCCGCGAGAAGGCAGGTCCGCTCCACGTCCCCGCGTATCGCTGTGCCTGCGACGAGATCGCGACCGGCATCGAGGCCGACTGGCTCAAGCTCCAGCGCGGCGAGCCGCTGGGCGACCCGATCATGGGCGCCGCCCTCCGCGCCCTGGACCAGGAGCCGCGCCCTGCCAAGCCGAAGCGCCGATGCGGTACGCCCATGGGCGACAACGACGGCACCTGCCCGCAGCTCACCTGCATCCGCGAGGAGGGGCACGCGGGGCTCTGCGACAACGTGAGCGACGCCCCGGACGCGGATCCGAAGAAGTGATCACCCTCGCACGCCCTGCTGCGCAGCTCCCTCGCGCCGTACCGAAGTTCGTCCGCGCGCGCGTCTACTATCACGTCCTCGTGGCGCAGAAGCACGTCGCGCAGTGCCGTCGTGCGCGGCAGAGCACGATGAGGCAGCTGCGGCAGGCCGTCGCTGCGTGCATGCGGATCGTCGTCACGGGACGCGACGGCGGCTCGGTAGAGCCAGCCAGCCTACTCGTCAACCGGCTGAACGACTACCGCAGGCAGCTGCACAAGGCGTCCGGCTCCGCGTACGACGCGGTCACGGCGCTGATCTACGCCGCGATGACCGTCGACTACCCGATGACCGAGCCCGACCGCGCGCTCGTCGCTGTGACCGTCTTCCACGCGCACGCGCCGACGTACAGCGAGATCGATCGCGACGCCGAGACGCGCGCCGCGGCCTTCCACGCGACGGGCTACCTCACGCTGCCCGATCGCGTCCTCGACGCGTTCCGCCTCTACTGGCGCATCAAGGCCTACGATCAGGCCTACGCCTACGCGCGATTCTCCGTCGAGAATCCTCTTGACGCCTCGTCGGTGCCAGT
>Ga0172379_10009640_pt1 | contig 11860 bp, 10 predicted proteins | sample GrowelOW334metaG_FD_119756 | JGI IMG/M metagenome (GOLD analysis project Ga0172379, IMG submission 119756) | Groundwater microbial communities from an aquifer near a municipal landfill in Southern Ontario, Canada - Groundwater well OW334 metaG | ecosystem: Environmental > Aquatic > Deep... | reverse complement strand
TTAACTCCACGAAGTTTTATTGACAGAAAAAATGAGATTCGTAAAACTATTGTGAAAAAAGGCGCAACAATTGGTGCAAATTCTACTATCGTTTGTGGACATACAATTGGCAGATATGCAATGGTGGGAGCGGGAAGTGTGGTTACAAAAAATGTTCCTGACCATACTCTTGTTGTTGGTAATCCAGCTAAATTACATGCTTATGTATGCAAATGTGGTGACATATTAGACAAAAATCTTGTTTGTAAACGTTGTGGGAATACGTATCACAAGATTAATGATGATAATTTAGCTTGCGATAATATCGAGGAGTAAATACTTGGCTCTGGAGGAGTTATGAAGAAATATAATATTGCAGTTGCAGGTACCGGTTATGTTGGTTTAGTAGCAGGGGTATGTCTCGCAGAAAAAGGGCAGCATGTAATATGCGTTGATATTGATGAAAAAAAAATTGCCTCAATGAAAAATGGTGTTTCTCCGATATTTGAAGAAGGATTAGAAGAATTAATGCATAAGAATTATTATAAAGGTAATATCGATTATACAACAGATTATGCTTTAGCATATAAAAATGCTGATGTTATCATAATTGGTGTTGGTACACCAGAAAAGTATGATGGTAGTGCAGATTTGTCGTATGTTATGTTTGTTGCTAAGCAAATCGCTGAGAGTATAGAGCGCGACTGCATTGTTGTAATTAAATCTACTGTCCCGATTGGTACAAATGATTATATTGAAAAGTATATAAATAATTTGCTAGCACATGATGTTAAAATTGATGTTGCTAGTAATCCAGAATTTCTCGCACAAGGTAAAGCTGTTAAGGATATGCTTGATCCAATTTGTATTATAATAGGTGTAGAAAATACTCATGCTGCTCAAGTTTTAACAGAGATATATGAACCATTTGGAAAAGAGATAGTATCAGTTAATCGCCGTACTGCAGAGATGATTAAATATGCTGCAAATTCTTTTCTAGCATTGAAAATATCTTATATAAATGATATAGCAAATTTATGTGATTTGGTAGGTGCGGATATAGAGAAAGTTGCTTATGGAATGGGATTTGATCCAGGGATAGGCAGAGGATATCTAAGCGCTGGTATTGGCTATGGAGGGAGTTGCTTTCCAAAGGATACTAAATCACTTAGCTATATCTCGCATGAGCATGGGTATAAGCTTCTTACTGTTGATGCAGCAATAGCTGTAAACACAGAACAGAAGACAGCATTATTTCGCAAAGCTAAAAAACGTATTTTATCTTTCAATGGACTGAAAATTGCTGTGCTTGGATTGACTTTTAAACCTGGTACTGATGATTTGCGCGAAGCCCCCTCGCTTGAGAATATTCCTTTACTTCTTCAAGATGGAGCTAATATTGTTGCATTTGATCCGGTTGGAATAAAAAATTTTAAAACAAAATATGCTGAAGGAAAACAAAAAAATGGAAGCATATTATACACTGAAAATATTGAAGACGCACTCAATGATGCTAATGTGTGTTTCATATTTACAGAGTGGAAACAGATTAAAGCGATAAAGCCTTTTGAATATCTACGATTAATGAAGCATGCACTTGTATACGACGGACGTAATATCTACGATGTAAAAGAGATGAGATCTGTTGGAATTGAGTATTACTCTATAGGTAGAGATAATTCTTATTAAATAGAGTAAAAAATTCAATAATTTTCCAAAAAGGAGCATATTATAATGAAACATAAACTATGTGTAATAGGTTATGGTGGAATGGGTAATTGGCATGTTAAAAATGCGCTAAAAAGCGATGTAGTGGAACTTGCTGGAATTCATGATATTGATGAAGAACGTAACTTGCTGGCAGAAAAAAATGGTATAAAAGCATTCAGAACTTTAAATGAAGTACTAAATAATTCAGAAATAGAACTTGTTACAATTGCAGCACCAAATAATGTACATAAAGAAATTGCAATTAAATGTATGGAAGCTGGGAAAAATGTTATTTGTGAAAAACCGATTGCTCTTAACACAATAGATTTGCAGGAGATGATAGATGTTTCTATCAGAACTGGCAAATTGTTTACCGTTCATCAAAACCGACGTTGGGATATTGATTTTCTCGCTATTAAGCAACTATATGAGACAGGCGTAATTGGAGAAGTTTTTAACATTGAGTCAAGAATTCATGGCTCCAGAGGTATCCCGAGCGATTGGCGTGGTAAAAAAGAGAATGGCGGTGGTATGCTCTATGATTGGGGCGTTCACCTAATAGATCAAATACTAATGTTATATCCAGAAAATTACATTGCTTCGGTTCACTGTGAATTCGATCATATAACCAATAAAGAAGTCGATGACGGCTTTAAGCTTACGCTCCATTTCGATAACGGAGCAAGAGCATATATCGAAGTTGGTACATATAACTTTATTCAAATGCCTCGTTTCTATATACAAGGAATGAAAGGTACAGGCATTATTAGTGTTTGGAATGAACCATGTCATGTTGTAGAGTGTTTTGCTTGGAATGAAAGTGATGTGATTCCTGTTCAAACAGCGGCAGGCCTTACTAAAACAATGGCTCCGAGGGATAATATTACTACCAAAAGTTATATTATTGATTGTCCTGTTTCTGATGTTCATAATTTTTATAGGAATGTGTGCGCAGTATTAGAGGGAAAAGAAAAGCAAATTGTATCGCATATACAAATGATGAATGTATTAAAAACTATTGAAAGAGCATTTTCGTCTATATAATTATTTACAATTCTAAAGAGAGGTTCACGTATAGTATGTATAAAGACAAAACTCTATTGATCACAGGTGGTACGGGATCATTTGGAAATGCAGTCCTTGATCGTTTTATTAAATCAGATTTGGCACAGATAAGGATTTTTTCTCGCGACGAAAAAAAACAAGATGATATGAGACATGTATATCAGTCAGAATATCCAGATTATTCAGATAAAGTACAGTATTTTATTGGTGACGTTCGAGACATTGCTTCAATTAAAAATGCCATGCATGGCGTTGATTATGTATTTCATGCGGCAGCATTAAAGCAAGTACCTTCGTGTGAATTTTTTCCACTTGAAGCCGTAAAGACAAATATTCTTGGAACAGATAATGTTTTAACTGCAGCAATTGAAGAAAGCGTAAAATGCGTGATCTGTCTTTCTACAGATAAGGCTGCTTACCCTGTAAATGCAATGGGAACTAGTAAAGCAATGATGGAGAAAGTAGTTGTAGCAAAAAGTAGATCAGTATCACCACTAAAAACTCGAATATGTTGTACGAGATATGGAAATGTAATGTGCAGTCGTGGGAGCGTTATTCCTTTGTTTATAGAACAAATAAAGACAGGGAAGCCGTTGACTGTTACTGAACCTAATATGACGCGCTTTATAATGAGCCTTAATGAAGCAGTAGAGCTAGTAATATATGCTTTTGAGCATGCAAAAAGTGGTGATATTATGGTTCAAAAAGCGCCAGCTTGTACAATTGGTATTCTCGCACAAGCAGTAAAGGAAGTATTTCATGCAGATAATGAAATAAAAAAAATAGGTATTCGACATGGTGAAAAAATGTTTGAAGCATTATTAACGAATGAAGAGTGCTCAAGTGCAATTGATTTAGGTGATTTTTATCGTGTACCAGCCGACAATAGAGATTTGAATTATGATAAGTACTTTACTGAAGGTAATACAAATTGGACACCACTTCATGAATTCGATTCTAATAACACTGAATTACTTACGGTAGAGCAAGTAAAAGAAAAGCTATTGAGTCTGCAATATATCAGAGAAGAAGTAGCGATATGGGAAAATAGATAATATTAGTAAAATTAACATGGGGAATATCTATTTATAATATACTAGAGGTACTCAGTAACTCCTAACGCATAAAGTGTTAGGATGGTAATGTAAGAAAATACAGAAGGATCACAAGCAAAGATCGTGAAGAAATAGCAATTAGCCTAAACCTCGGTGGAAACCAAGCCGCTATTACTAAAAAACTCGGTTTTGAACAATCAACAATCTCAAGGGAACTTAAAAAGGGACACGATAGAGGGTTATATAACCCATTTCTAGTGCAGCGGACTACTAACAAACGAGCAAACCGTAGAATTCCGGAACTTAAAATAAACAAGCCAACATGGCAGGTGATCAATAATCATCTCTCAATCCGTTGGTCGCCGTTTCAAATAGCAGACTTCCTGCATACTTGCTCAAACGATGCTACAATAATAGCTGTGAGCGAAAAAACGATCTATAACTACCTTCATTTTCATATGAAGGTAGAACTAAAAAAGCTAGCAATCCAGGAACTTCGTCTTAAGGGCAAAAAGCGTAAAAAACGGGGTGAAGAAACACGTGGAAAGCTTGCAAACATTACGCTTATTGACGAAAGGCCTGAAGAAGTAGATTCAAGAGCCATCACTGGCCATTGGGAAGGCGATCTGATCATTGGTAAAGATCATAAATCAGCATTAAGCGTTATTATCGAACGACAAACGCGATACGTCCTCATTGATCGACTTGAAGATTATTCAGCGGAAGAAGTCAGGAAAAGCATTGAGAAACGCCTTAAAACAATAGAGCCAATGCTTGTAAAGAGCATAACCTGTGATCAAGGCAAAGATATGGCCGAGCATGAAAAGCTGGCTAGTAGAATAAAGATGAAGGTATACTTTTGTCACCCCCATTCACCTTGGGGAAAGGGAACCTGTGAAAATATAAATTTCTTAAATCGTGATATGCTTGATGGAGAAACAGACTCTAGGAATCTAACCCAACGAGATATTTCGCGTGTTGCTCGATTACTTAATGAACGGCCAAGGCAAACGCTTGGGATGGTACCTCCCAAGAAAAAATTCGATTGTTTATGCAATGAGAGTTACTGACAAACAGATGTATTAAATGAATGGAGAAAGTTAAGTTATGAATATCCTAATAACTGGAGCGAAAGGTTTTATTGGAAAAAATCTAGCGGAAACATTAAATAATATAAAAAATGGCAAGGATCAATCTTTCAACTTGACAAATAATCTTACTATATTCAAATTTGATATAGATACTGATCCAAAAATGCTTGATTTTTATTGTCAAAAAGCTGATTTTATATTCCATTTGGCCGGAGTGAATCGTCCTGAAGATCAATCAGAATATATGAAAGGTAACTTAGGTTTTACTTCTATTCTCTTGGATACCCTCAGGAAATATAAAAAAAGACCTCCAGTAATGTTGAGCTCTTCTATTCAAGCTGAAATGAATAATCCATACGGGCAGAGTAAAAGAGCGGGTGAAGAGCTAGTGTTTCAATATTCTATTGATACAAAATCACCAGTATATGTGTATCGCTTTCCGAATGTGTTTGGAAAGTGGTGTCGCCCAAACTATAATTCTGTGGTAGCGACGTTCTGTAACAATATAGCAAATGATATACCAATAATGGTTAGCGATCCAGCTATTGTAATGAACCTTGTATATATAGATGATGTTATTGTTGAGCTTATAAACTGCTTAAAAGGTAATGCTACTAAGGATAATAATTTATGCTCTGTCTCTGAAACGTATAAAATAGCACTCGGAGAAATCGTAGACCTTCTGTACAGCTTTAAAGCATCTCGAGACATGTTCTCCGATGCTAAACTTACTATACCAGATATGAGTAATACTTTTACCAAGAAACTATATGCCACCTACCTAAGCTATTTGCCTACTGATGGATTTTCTTACGATTTGAAAATGAACTGTGATAATAGAGGCAGCTTCACTGAGATAATAAGGAGCTATGATAAGGGTCAATTCTCTGTAAATATCAGTAAACCCGGTATAACAAAAGGTAATCATTGGCATAATACAAAGAATGAAAAATTTATTGTGGTAAGTGGAAGAGGAGTGATACGCTTCCGTAAAATTGGTATTGATATGCACGGGTGTAAGTACCCTATAATTGAATATTTTGTAGACGATGAACATCTTAAGGTTGTTGATATCCCAACCGGGTACACACATCATATTGAAAATTTGTGTAATAATGATTTGGTAACTCTCATATGGTGTAATGAATGTTTTAATTCGAATAAACCTGATACGTTTTATGAGGAAGTATGAATTTGTCAAAACTGAAACTTTTTACTATAATTGGGACTCGTCCCGAGATCATTCGGCTTGCAGCAGTCATAAAAAAGTGTGATATCTACTTCAATCAAATCCTTGTTCACACGGGACAGAATTATGATTACGAGCTTAACCAAGTTTTCTTCAATGATCTCGGACTTCGTGCTCCGGATTTCTATCTTAACGTAGCAGGTTCCGATCTGGGAGAGACAATTGGCAATATAATCTCCAAGTCATATAAACTTATGCTTGAAGAAAAGCCTGATGCATTACTCATTTTAGGTGATACCAATTCGTGCCTTTCTGCAATTTCAGCAAAAAGACTACATATTCCCATTTTCCATATGGAGGCGGGTAACCGTTGTTTTGACGAGTGCTTGCCGGAAGAAACGAATCGCCGTATTGTTGATCATATTTCTGATGTAAACATGTGCTATTCTGAACACGCTCGTCGTTATTTAAACTCAGAAGGAACCGCGAAAGAACGTACATTTGTCATTGGGTCACCTATGGCTGAGGTTTTATACGCTAACCTTAAGCATATAAAAGCTTCCACTATTCTTAAAAAATTAAATCTAGAAAAAGGCAAATATATTTTGCTATCTGCTCATCGCGAAGAAAATATCGATACTGAGAGCAATTTCTTCTCTCTGATGAACTCTGTAAACACTATGGCTAAAAAATATGATATTCCAATACTATATTCTTGTCATCCTCGTTCTGCAAAATATATTGAAAAGCGCGGTTTTGTATTTGATAAACATGTTATTCAAAATAAGCCTCTTGGATTCCATGATTATAACTGTCTACAGATGTATGCCTACGCTGTAGTATCAGATTCTGGAACTTTACCCGAAGAATCTAGTTTTTTTCTCTCAATAGACAATCCTTTTCCCGCAGTCTGTATTCGTACTTCTACTGAGCGACCTGAAGCATTAGATAAAGGGAACTTTATTATCGCCGGTATTACATCAGAGCAGGTACTACAGGCTATAGATACGGCAGTCATAATGAATAAAAATAGAGATTATGGCATTCCTGTACCGGATTATATCGATAAAAATGTGAGTAACAAAGTAGTGAAAATTATCCAATCATATACTGGTATTGTTAATAAAATGGTATGGAGGAAATCCTCTTAAATTAAATTGTTGAAAATTATTGATTCAAGATATTATTAGGATAATTTGAAAGCTTCTAATAAGTAAACTAATAAGTGGTTAAAATGTAATATGAAGATAATAATATTTTCTAGTCATACAAAATCTCTGTTTTGGTTTAGAATGGACATGATGCGAGAATTGGTAAGGCTGAATCACGAAGTTATTGCTATTGGGCAAGAGTCAACGAGTAAATGGAGAAAAATATTTAGATCTGAACAAATAAGGTATATATCTATAAAATTCGATAGAAATGGCTTGAACCCAATTAGCGATATATATTATTTCTTGAAATCATATATCATTTTACGAAGAGAAAAACCTGATAGAGTATTTTTATATCAATCAAAACCAATTATTTATGGAAGCATAGCTGCAAAGCTTGCTGGTGTTAAAAATGTTTATTCTTTAGTCGCAGGTCTAGGATCAATAATTAGAAAAAATAATAAATTTAGCATAATAAAAATAATATTATCAGTTCAATATCATATCGCTTTAAAATTAAATGAGAAAGTAATGTTTCAGAACAGAGATGATCTTTTAGAATTTGTTAGGTTAAAACTAGTATCAGAGTATAAAGCTGAAATAATTAATGGCTCTGGCGTAAATATGGAAACCTTTAAAAAAAGTGCCTTGGTAAATATGAATTCTTTTTTATTTGTTGGAAGAGTAATTCGTGATAAAGGAGTATTAGAATATCTTCAAGCTGCTAGGCAGGTTAAAAGGAAGTTCATAAATTCCGAATTTATTCTCATTGGCCCATTTGATTCTAATCCAACTGCATTATCAATGATTGACCTGAAACCATACATTGATGATGGAACTATAAAGTATATTGGAGAATCCGATGATGTAAGGTCGTATTATGAGAAGTGTTCTGTCTTTGTGTTGCCGTCGTATCATGAGGGTACTCCTAAAAGCATTCTTGAAGCTATGGCGATCGGAAGAGCTGTTATTACTTCAGATGCTCCAGGATGTCGTGAAACAGTGATAGATGGGGTAACCGGTTTCCTTGTAGAAGTTAGAAACGTAAAAGCTCTTGTATTAAAAATGGAGTTTCTTATTGAAAATGAGGAAACTTGTAAAAGTATGGGACAAGAGGGCTATAATTATTGTAAAAATAAATATGATGTAAGAGATGTAAATAAGCAAATTAGGAAGATCATTAGAATAGATGAAGAGAGATAGCTCCGGTATTGTTAATAGGCATCATATAATATTACTGGAACTTATTTTTAACTAAGTTCTTAACATTTTGTAGCAAGGCGGATATAAGTAAATCCATTATAAATAATTTAATAAATCCTTACTGAGGCGAAAATATAGGTGCTTAGAGAATTCTGGTAATTTATCGTATAAATACGATATCAGGCTTTTAAAATAGTCATTATGTGAAATCTGAAAAAAGAATATATGGTTTTATGGACGAGAAAGCCCATGGAAATTAAAGAAAAATATGTAAACGGTGTGCACATAATAGACAAAAATGTATAGAATTTTCATGTAGGCGCTTGAATTTGACCAATTTGATTTCGTGATAGACCTCATGGTATTAGCGATAATTAAGACGAAAGCTTTTTAGAGTCCCTAATTGATGCTCTTATTGGCATGGCTAAAAAGCAAGTAGTAATGCAAGATGTAGAAGTTAAGAGCTGCCAGAATGATCTGGGAGGGGATAATTTAGGAGCCCCTAAATACCCTTATGTCAAGGTGTAAATATGGTAATACGTTTTTTTGATATTGTCTTTTCTGGTATCGCGATGATTGTTCTCCTTCCTTTCATGATTCCGATTATGATCGGACTATGGCTAACTGGAGAGCATTATATTTTCTACTTACAACCGCGTGTCGGTAAGGATGGAGTGGTTTTTAATGTTTTAAAATTCGCCACGATGCTTAAAAATAGTCCGAATTTACCTGGTGGCTTCATTACACAGACTAAAGATCCTAGGGTCTTGCCTATGGGGCATTTCTTGCGTAAATCCAAGATAAATGAATTGCCGCAACTGCTTAATATTTTTGTTGGTCAGATGAGCGTAGTGGGTCCTCGACCGATTGTTGCTCAACATTTAGCGCTTTATCCGGAGAAGACAAGGGAAGCGATCTTGACAATGACTCCTGGATTAACAGGGATCGCATCTCTGATTTTCCGGGATGAGGAAGGTGTTCTTGATAGGATCGGTGGGGACAGGAAATATGTTCATGATAAGGTGATCGCACCTTTCAAGGGTGAACTTGAGCTTTGGTGGACGGAGCATCGTACAATTAACAACTATTTCATGATAATATTTCTCACAGCATGGTCACTATTCAATCCTCGCATATCCTTATGGAAAAAATGGTTCAAAGATTTGCCCGAGCCGCCTGAAGTATTGAAACTTCACGGAGTCTGACATCATATATTAGTTTTTCAATCCGCTTGAATCTTGGAGTGTTCATGGATTTTATTCTTGATCTTATCGGAAGAAAAAGAGAAATCTTTGCATCGGAAATGGCGTCCTTCGAAGGCGAGCTATCCCGGCTCGTCAAAACTTCGCGCTTTCTTGTCATCGGCGGTGCTGGTTCTATTGGACAGGCGGTTACGCGCGAGATTTTCAGGCGTGATCCGAAATTGCTCCATGTGGTGGATATCAGTGAGAACAACATGGTCGAGCTGGTGCGGGATCTACGCTCGTCCATCGGCTATTCTTCGGGCGAATTCGCCACCTTCTCGATCGACGCGGGAAGTGGGATTTTCGATGCTTTCATTGGGAATGGTCCTGGCTACGATTATGTGCTCAATCTTTCCGCATTGAAGCATGTGCGTAGCGAGAAGGATCCTTATACCTTGATGCGCATGGTCGACGTCAATGTGTTCAATACCGACAAGACCATGAAGCAGGCTGCCACGGCGGACGCAAGGAAGTATTTCTGCGTGTCGACGGACAAGGCAGCCAACCCCGTGAATATGATGGGCGCCAGTAAGCGTATCATGGAATATTTCCTGATGCGCCGGAGTCTGGACCTGCCCGTTTCCACCGCACGTTTCGCCAACGTGGCTTTTTCGGACGGGAGCCTCCTCTATGGTTTCAATAGGCGCTTGGAAAAGGAACAGCCCATTTCCGCTCCCAACGACGTTAGGCGCTACTTCGTCACCCCCAAGGAATCGGGTGAACTCTGCCTTATGTCCGCCCTGCTGGGCGAAAACCGCGACCTCTTTTTCCCCAAGCTCGACGCGGAGGCGAACCTCATAACCTTCTCTGAGATAGCCCAACGCTATCTCAAGTACCGCGGCTATGAGCCTGTTGAGTGTTCAAGCGAAGATGAAGCTCGCGCCCGCGTGGGCGAGTTGAAGACGCGGGGCAAATGGCCGGTCTACTTTTTCGCGAGCGACACCACGGGGGAAAAGGACTTCGAGGAGTTCTACACTGATAAAGAAAGCCTCGATATGGAGCGCTTCGAATCCATCGGTGTCATCAAGAATAAACCGACCTATGACGCTTCCGCCCTAGAGCGCTTCGAGTCCGAGATACGCGCCATGCGCTCGCGTGGGCGCTGGACGCGGGCTGAACTTATCGATCTTTTCAATGCCACCATCCCCGAATTCGCGCATAAGGAAACAGGGAAGTTTCTCGACGGGAGGATGTGATTTTGCTTATTCGACTTATCGATATCCTCTGTTCCGGGCTCGCGATGCTCCTGCTCTTTCCTTTCATGATCCCGATCATGATTGGCCTCAAGCTCACGGGCGAGCACTATATCTTCTATCTCCAGCCCCGCGTCGGCTCAGGCGGCCGCGATTTCAATGTTTTCAAGTTCGCCACCATGCTCAAGAATAGCCCTAATCTTCCGGGAGGAGTGCTTACGCAGAAGAATGATCCGCGCATCCTTCCGATGGGCAATTTCCTTCGCAAAACAAAGATCAACGAACTGCCGCAGCTGGCGAATATCTTCATCGGGCAGATGAGTTTTGTAGGGCCACGCCCCCAGGCTCGCAGGCATTACGAGCTCTATTCCGAGGCCGTCAAGGCGAAGATCGATCAAGTACCGCCGGGGTTGACCGGAATCGGTTCGGTCGTGTTCAGGGATGAGGAATCCATTCTTGATGATGTTCCCGGCGACCGGGATCATTTCCACGATACCATCGTCGCTCCTTATAAGGGCGATCTCGAAGTTTGGTGGACACAGCACCGCACAATTAGCAACTACTTCAAGCTTATATTTCTCACGGCCTTGGTGATTTTTATGCCAAGGACCGATGTATGGAAGAAGTGGTTTGCAGGCTTGCCTGAACCACCAAAAGAACTGAAGCAATTTATCTAACTCGACAAAGGACTTCGGCCGTTTAAAGCGTATCGGCGCGAAAATGAGACCTCGAAAGGCTTCATCTGTTTCTTGTACTGCCTATCAATTGGCCGCTGTGATATCATTGAGGAAAATGGAAGATGTATGTTGAAGAATAAACACCTCGTAAATCGGAGTGAAACCGTGCCTACGCGCAATAGAAAAGCCTTTTCATACGTTCTCGCGCTGGCTTTTGGCGCCAGTCTTATTTTTAGCCTCGATGCCCAAACGGTCGACCAAGCCGCCCTCGCGCAGGCCTTGGCGGCGAGCCAGGCTTTG
>Ga0172379_10009639_pt1 | contig 11860 bp, 9 predicted proteins | sample GrowelOW334metaG_FD_119756 | JGI IMG/M metagenome (GOLD analysis project Ga0172379, IMG submission 119756) | Groundwater microbial communities from an aquifer near a municipal landfill in Southern Ontario, Canada - Groundwater well OW334 metaG | ecosystem: Environmental > Aquatic > Deep... | reverse complement strand
TGGGACGAAATTTCACGCGAGGAGGTATTGAACGATGAGCAGGCAGGATTATCTTACTCCTTTTTAAATCTAGAGCGAAAAAGGTAGTTTAACATTGAGACCATAGAAAGTCAAAAAGAGAGGGCCGAAAGATTTCGGCCCTCTCTTTTTTTCAACACAATTATTTTTTCCCTTCCTGAATCATCTTTACCAATGATTCCAAGTCTTTTGCAATTACCACTCCCGGGATGGATATGGGGGCAGCGACTTGTGCCAGAAAACTTCCCTGCACATCACCAACTTTATAGGTAGTAAAACCTATCCGGTAGAGTCCGATCACGAGTGATTTCAGAGGATCGTTTATGTCGCTGGTTATGCGCATCAGCGAGTTGTATTTGCTTCCTGATGGTTGTGCGGGCATCTCACCAGAGTCATCGTTCTGTCCAAGATTCATCCAACTTACCGAACCGGCTTTTGGAAGAATATCATCAACGGAAACAATACCATTGGCTCTTTCAAATGAAATCCAGGTGTCAAAGTAATTTGTTTTGTCTGCTTTGTTATCGGTAAAATCAGCAGTAACAAAGTCTGTCTTTTCAGGACTCATTTTTTCAGGCACAGGTGATGCCATTCTAACCCCAATTTCAGGTGCTGCCACGGGAATCCAGATATATAAATAAAAGAAGTTTTTGCCCTCTCTTACTTCATCGGGTTTACACCCAGGCTTTACATAGCTATAATAGCTAATCACTTCAGTGTAAGGAACACGTACATCCTTACCCATTACAACTTTTTTGCCCAGATCGGCTGTAAATTTGTCCAATTTCTGTGCTTCAACTCCAGTACCCAAATAGAGGGTCAGAAATGCGAAAACAACTACTTTTGTAATTTTCTTCATAACACATTTTTTTATGAAAGCAAAATGTACAATTACCCTTGTGGGGTAACCGACCTATATTTACTTTAGTTAGAGAACTGCATTTTGCTTCCGGGTTATACTTATATAGGTTTTGAAAATTCACTCATCTAAAAATAACGTATAAATTTCAGAACTACGGAAATTAATTATAGGCAACATCCTGAACATTCCCGCGTAGGGACTTTTGAAATCAGTTTTGAGGTTAAAAGGGTTACGAAATGTTAAAAACATTGTTTTTTAGGGCGGATACAAATATAAGCTATTTTTTTTAATGTGCAAGTATATTAATTGGATTCCAAGTAATTAGGATTTTTTAATTTATCAAATTCATTTGATTCCTGTACTTAAGACTTTTCGGAGGGTAAAAGGCAATAGCCATACAAAATATCGGTGCAAATTGGTTTATTTCCAACGATCCAAGTGGGCAAGTTAGAGTTTGGGGAAAAATTGAAGAATCCGTTTATTATAGACACTGATTTGAATAGCATCCGCGAACTGAAATTCCTTGAATCCCCCCTATTGTCAGGTCAAAAATAAAAAGTCGGGTAATATTCACCCGGTGACTTTTTGATTATTGCATTATGCCTTATATTCACGCCCGGAGTCACCGGGTGAATTGATGCAAACGCATGCTTGACTTGACACTAGAATGTTTTTTCCATGCAGATGCTGTCGCTGAAATTTACGTAAGGGCCGTAATTGGGGATGATCCGGTAACCCAGTTTTTTGTATAGGTTTTGAGCCTCCTTTTGGTTAATCCCTGTTTCGAGCATGGCCCCGTGGATGGAATGTTCCATCGCCCAATGTTCCAATTCTTTTAAAATCTGTTCCCCAATTTTTTGCCCTCTGAATGATTTTTGAACAAACATGCGTTTGATTTCGGCTTTTTGGTCCGTGAGTTTAAATCCACCGCAACCAATAGGCTGGCTGTTGTGGTAAGCAACAATTACCCAATTTACCTTATCCACTTTATTGAATTGCGCAAATTTTGCCTGCTCACTACCATTGGTCACGCTTAAATCGGAATCCAACTGGTTGATGAGGGTCAGAAAATGGGGATCATTATTATCGGTCCGTTTGAAGGTGAACATAATTTTGATAAAGTTTCAGATTTAAGTATGGCAAATGTAATAAATGTCAATACATAAACCAATGTGGGTTAATGAATAAACCCCCTGCCTGCGGTCGGGATTTCCCCGATCTGCCTGTGGTAAGAAGATTATGAGGGCTTCAATAAATGCCGATGATACATAAACAGTAAAAAACATCGGGTTATAGCTGTAGGTGCAAAATATTTGCCGAACAAAAACATCCATATCCGCCGGTTACCGTCGAAAAACGGGGGCGGTAAGCATTGGGTTTGAAAAACGTGTTCGAGGTTGATATGTATTTTTCATAGTTGGCATCGTAAGCAATGACATACAACACACTACTATGAGTTCCTTGGTTGACTATAGCATTGATTTCAACTGTTGTTGGGGTATCGGGAATGGGTATCAAACGTTGAAAATCGTAGGTATTAATGCTATAGTAATAAACATCGTACATAAATGCTGTAGAGTCGGGCGTGATATTAAAACGTATCTTTTGATGTGAAAATGTCATCGAACCTTCCTGAATTTTAGGTGTTTGCGGGACTATGGTACTGGACGTAATTAAAAAGGTGTCGTACAAACATTGATATTCCCAGCGATCGCCACCCAATGTTGAGATAAAAGTATTGCTATATCGCCCTTCTGAAACGGAATTCAGCGTGTAATCCATGTTGGGTGAACCTGTTCTGATTCTTTTGAGTTCAATGGTTGCATCATCTACTTGCATGGTTTGCGAGGTATCGAAAACGTGTAATATCTCGTGTACCTCAAAAAAATGGTTGATGGTATCGAGCGATGGTCCGGCTTTTATTATCCCAAATATGTTAAGTCCCGGTTCAAAAACGGCATTAATGTTTTCAGGTTGCATGGGCAGCCCCAAATAAGCTTCAAAAGCTTTTTGGCAACCGGAGGTTAACCCGGTTAAAAACAGCCCGGTTATTAAGTTTCTAAAAGTCCTCATCTTTTTTTGGTTAAAATTTTATTGTGTATCCAATGTTTACCGAAGGCAAATAATCGGCTCCTAAAGGAATGTATTTATCGAATCCCATCATGGGAAGATAATACATCACATTGCGCCGTAAAAAAAGCACATTCCGTACATTGACAATTAAATACGATTCATCGGCATGGAAGAAGCCGGCAAGGTCTTTCCCAAACCCACGGACAATTTTCTTCTCAAGGCCTAAGTTTATTTGCATAGTCCAAGGCATGCGCGAGCTGTTTTTTTGGTCGATGGTAAATTGTGGGCTGTAAATCATCTGCCCGGTTACCGGTTCATACATGTAAAACATTTGCAGGGAATTCTCGATGGAACGCGGAACGCCGCTTTGAAACATAAAATCGGCACTATACGAAATACGTTCGGTTGCCTGAAAATTAATCACCCCTTTAAACGTGTGCAGGTGGTCGTAATCATACAGATATTCTTTCCCATCCATAATGTTTGGAAACGAGCGGGTAGAACGTGCCAAAGTGTAGCTGGCCCACCCGGAGAATTTTTGTACCTGCCCTTTGACCAATAATTCAGTGCCATAAGTTTTCCCTGATCCTGCAAAAACCTTTTTCGACAGGGCAAAAGCCTCAAACTGGCTTTGCAACAAATCGAACGTGTAAGTACGGGCAATATCCTTGTAATATACATCGAGCGAAACCTCCAGATTTTTACCGGTTTTTTTCTCCAACCCGGCAATGTAATGGTACGACAAGCTTGGGCGGACTTGCGAAAGCGGATAGTAATAATCTAAAAACTGGTTAAATTCCAATTCTTGAGTATTCATACTGATAATGTATTGATAATAGGTCCCGTAGGCGGCTTTCAGTTTCCAGCCTGTGCCAAATCCGAGCATCAGGTTAACGCGGGGTTCATAATCCAACTTTTTTTGGTTAAATTGGCTGATACGGATTCCGGGGCGTATTATCACCTGTCGTATCTTAATTTTATCTTCTATAAAAAAAGAGAGCAAACCTGGGGTTACCTCTGCACTGACACCATCGACACTGTTTATTTGCGAACCATTGGCAAACAAATAGCTGCTATATTCGGCTCCCAGCTTTAGTTCGTTACCGAAAAAAGGGGTGTAATTTAACGATGCTTTGGCTGTATAATCATAGATTTTGCTCTTAAACCGGGTGCTGGTATTAAAGGCAACATCTTCTACTTTCATTTTAAACGCGCTGAAGTTGTCGGCATCGTGTAGCGATGCATAGGCTTGAACCCTGAAATAGAGTTTTGGGGAGATAACCGATTTCCAAATAAAAGTTCCAATGTTGTTGTGCCATTGGTTTTCCCAGGTGAAATCCAAATCGAGGAGCGATTTGTAAATCAATGTATCACCCATCCGCTCCAGGCTGTATCCCATAAGTTTATAAAGATTGTTAAAATTCATGGAAGTATGGTCTTTGCTGCCAAAGTATTTAATATCCACGCGGTTTCGGGCATTGAACCGGTGGGTAAGCGATAGGTTTACATCGTAAAAATAATTGTTGCTGTTCAGAATAAAATTCCCGGCAATATCATAGTTTAACCTGCCACCGACCATCATGGTGGTTTTGTTGTTCACCGGAAATTCCAGAAACATACGTGACTCTACCGTGGTGGGTTTTACCTCGCCATGAATGCCCTCTTCGTTCCCATCTTTGGTTGAAATGTGGATGACCGATGCATTCCGCCCACCATATTCGGCACCAAAACCACCTACCAATATATCAATGTTTTTTACGGTTTGCATGTTAAAAATCCCCGATGATGAGATAAAATGGTAAGGATTGTAAATGGTCACTCCATCGAGCATAATGAGGTTCTCACCGGGATCGCTGCCTCGGACCGACACCAGCGGCGACAGTGGTTCAGTAGCTTCTACCCCGGGTAAAAAGCGCATGGCTTTAAACACGTCGTTGCGCGCGGTTGGTATGCTTTTTATTGATTTTGGGGTCAACCGGTGCTGACTTGTTTCAACCTCGCGGTCGCCAACCTGATTGGCCGAAAGTTCTACTATGGTTACCTGTCCGAGCGCTACCGACATCGGTTTTAACCGTATTTCGAGGAATGATTTGTGTTGCCCGTTAAAATTGACTTGTATTGTTTTGCTTTCGTAGCCTATAAAAGAGGCCATAATTTCAATGGACATGGGTTCGATTCCCGGAAAGGAGAAGAACCCGTTTAAATCGGTTGCTGTACCTTTACCTTCAAGCGAGGTAACTTGGATGGTGGCTCCAATCAGGGTTTCGCCGGTTTGCACGTCATAAACAATCCCCGACAGAGTGTTTTTTTGTGCCGAGCCCAGCAAAACAACCATGATAAATGCGGATGTAAGTAGGTATTGTTTCATGGGTTAAAATTTATAGGCACAATTGAATAAAACCCCAACACTAAAAATGGGATCGTTATATATGATGTAACTCGCTTCTTCCATGAGCCCCACCCCAAAAATAAACCCGCTTTTATTAAGCGGATTGTAAACAATCCGTTGGGAGAGGGCATATTGAAACAGGAAAAGTTCTTCGAAGGTGCGTTTGGCTTCATCCACATCGTTCCATTTGTTAAAGCCAAAAATGAACCCATGTTTGTTTTGAAAAAGCCAGGAGTCGTTTATCCGGTAGTTCAACAATGAAATTTTGGCCGAAAACCCTACCGATTGTCGGTTTCCGTAATTCAGGTAACGGAACATCCGTGGGTTCCGTTTAAATTTCTGGGCCATTTCGGGTTCTGAAAACCAAATATCGGCATCGATGCCCCAAAAGGTGTATCCATAATATACATCGGTAGATATATAGAGATTCTTTTTAGCCGCTTTTTGACCTTTTCTGAAATGATATCTGGTTGTTTGATGGTTCGGAACCGAGTCGCTGACAATGACCGATAAATCGGAATAAAAACCACTGGCAAAGCGGTTCCACAAGTTGTTATAACAGTACGCGATGGAGTTTTTCTTTTTGAATTTTTTTGATTCTTCGTAATAAAAAATCCCCAGATAAGTGGTATCGTTCCGGGCATCAATTTTGGACAACCCCATGTAAGCATTCAATTTTACTGACCGGTTGAACCACGATTCGTTGTAATGTAAATAAAAATCATGTATGTCTAATTGATAGGCCGGGTACGTGTTCAACTGCAAATTGTTTTCAAAGTAACAGGTAAGAGGTTTTGGTGTTAATACAATCTGATCGATCGGGAAAAACAGGAATTTCTTTTTCTCGAACACGGAAACAAATCGGGGATTTTCATCTCTAAAATCAAGAGTTTTTAATACAGATGGGAATTTTTTCAATATGCCGCTCGAAAAGTTTATGGTGAGGGTATCGGCCACATAGGATTGAGCAAAGGTTGGTTTTTCCAATGCAAGAAAAATGAGGATGTTGATAAAAATGAAGAACAAAAATAATCGCATATAGTAAAGTTGGGCTTTTTAATATTACAATAATATGGATTATTTCCGGTTTTGCGAAACATGGAATGCAAATCTGGTAACGATGGACACCCTTCTTTTTTTTCAGGTGTTTCCATAACATGCCGCATTTATGTCAACTTATTTTTGGATTAAATAACTCCAATAAAAAAACCAATGATGCTATGTTAGGATGAGTTTTGCTTTATGTTTTGCACTCAAAAGTTCCCATTTTTTCTTTACATTTTACAACAGGACCTCATATGTTAATAACAAACAACTGTTAAAATCAAAAACCATGTTAAAATTAGTAAAGGTTTGCGTTTAACCCAAATTCAGCATTGGAAATACTGGATGTGGGTTCATTGCATCATGGCATTCTTTTTTTGATAGGGGCAGTTTTTCAAAAAAATGGGGGGTTGTAAAATAAGAAGCATCATTATTCAATGATGCTTTGGTACACCTGATACCGGCGCAGCACATCGTCCACGTAATCGCAGGCTAATTCCCCACGGCAGGTTCCAAATTTGACCAATTCGCGACTAAAGTATTTGGGGTTGTGTTTGTTTTTAAGGAAGTAATCTACCTGACCCTCCCAAACATTGGGATTCCGTCCATTTGCCTGTGCCAACCGCCGGGCGTCCATCACATGGCCTAAACCGATGTTGTAAGCGGCCAATACAAACTTCACACGTTCGTTGGCATCCGGAACCGAATCGGTCAGTTGGTTATCGAGCCATTGGATAAAGCGTATCCCCGCTTTGATATTGGTTTCAGGCGATGATTTGGTTGAGGCTCCAAAACGTTCCGCGGTGTTGGGCATCAGCTGCATCAGGCCATAGGCTCCTGCCCATGATTCCACCTTTGGGTTAAAGCGCGATTCCTGATAAATCATGCTGGCTAATAAGCGCCAGTCCCAACCAATTTGTGAGCTATATTTTTGAATGTATTTATCGTACACCGATATCTTTCCCCCATTCAATGAAAAATAGGGGCTTTGGCTTCGTTTGGCTGCCTTTGGGTCGTTGTAATACTTGTTGTAAATAACGGCATGGTAATCGGAAGGTAACACCATCCGCAACCAACCATTTACTGTTTTTAACAACTCGGTGGCATTTTTATTCACAGCCCAGGCGTGGTTCTGCGGGAAGGAAATGGGTGTGGAGATGTCAATATTTGGATAATAGGTTTGATTCAGCAAGGCCACATTTTCATCGGCTACGGTAAATTCAATTTCTCCTTTTGATACCTTTTGGATAAGCTGTTCTACATCGGCGTCCTGTTCTTCTACAATGTGAATAGTGTCGCCAATTTCATCCGAGAGGTGCATTAACCGCTGCACATAAACCGAATTGTTAATCACATGGATGGTTTTTCCGGCCAGGTCCAACTGGTTTTTGAGCAAAAAATTATCGAGGGTGTAGTTGGCCATCACCTGCCAATTTTTTGGTTTCCGCTGTACCAACACCTGGTGGGTTTGCCCCATGGGAATGGTAAAGGCAAGCTCCTTCTGCCGTTGCTGGGTAATGGTTAATCCCATTGCCAAAATGTCACATTCGTTATTCTGAAGTTTTTCGATAGCCTTGTTCAAATCGTTTTCTACCACAATCTCTAGTTCCACCCCAAGGTAGCGGGAGAGCTTTTGAAGCATATCGTATTGATACCCCATTGGGGTTCCATTGTAGATAAAATAGCTTGATGAATTATAATCGGTAACAGCTACCAATTTTCCTTTGGAACGGATTTCGGCAAGATCATAAACAGGTTCCGGTTCTGCTTTGGGCTTATTGCATGAACTCAAACCAACCACTATCAAAATCATCCACACAGTAATCCCTAACCAATTCTTTCTTTTACTCATTCTTGTTGTTTTGCGTTACTTCTTCACACCCCATCATCTTTTTTTACTGGGGGGGGGCTAAAATTTTTCGGTAGCCCGGTGTACAAAAGATATTCCAAAAACTATGGTTTTTGTATTTGATTGATATTGTGATTCTTCAAGACATGACACGCCAAGAAAATTTTGTTGTTTATTATCAATAATATTATTGTTCAGATTGTTACTTCTTTTAAGTCGATGCTTAAACATCAAAATTGGGTAAAGTGTTTTTATTTGGGTATAAAACTTTTTCAAGGGCGCAAAGATATGAAATGAATAAAAAAACCAAAGAAAAATAGGATTAAAAGAACGTTTTATTACAGGAAGTAATGAATTCATTGGGCAAAAGGCAGTAAAAACCGGGTATAGTCCTTTATCATAATAGTTCGTTAAATTTTATAAATAGGCTTGCTGAGAACCCAATAACAAACACATTTAATGCGATTTATAACATATTGTAATGTTTTTGGTGCAAGCTTTTCAAAACAATTTAATAAAAATGCTGCATGTGAAATCCTGAAAGGATTTAAGGTGAATAGCCCCGTATGGCAATGCGGGGTGTGGTATCAGGGATGAACCCGGAAGGGGTTCAATTTAATCGGTTTCAATTATCTGACCCACTTCGGGGTCAATATTGTATTTGTGGTAGATGCACGGGTTACACCCGTGGTTATTACTTACGTGAGGGCTTCGCCGTTCAACTTCAACTCTTTCGGAGTTTTTTAGCAGGTCCTAAGTAAATGATAATCTGTTATATGTAAAAAACATAAACAAAAACATTAAGTGATGATTTCCAATAAGGTATGTTTTGTCTTGTGTCTAAAAATTTGCTGATCTATTGTTTTAAGAAATTCAACTTTTTTACCTTATTTTTTAAGATTTAAAAGTTCATCGGCGGTTAAGCATTTGTCGGAATTAAAAACCTCAATCAGTTCTTCAATTGAATTTGATTTGTAGCCTAAATCGCTCCAAAGCATGAACCAGCCATAACCCGGTTGTGCTTCCATTTCTTTTAGGCCGGGCATTTTGCTGCATTCTCCAATGGCAAACGGACGACTGCCGGCGAGTGTTTTTATTTCATTGTACCATTCTTGCCTAAAAACTACATTGGTGTCTTTTTCGGGATAAATGTCCATCGAAACAATATCGACAAAATCATCACCCGGATAATATTCTTTCAGTCCATGCCAGGGTTTGTCGGGGCTCCAGACCCAAATCAGGTTGTTCAACTGATGGTGATTGGTGTAATAATGATACAGCATTTTCCATAAAGCCGGAAATCCTTCTTCGCCGCCGTGGCCGCCCCACCAGAACCATTTGCCGTTCATCTCGTGGTACGGACGGAAAAGCACCGGGATGTTTTTTCCCTGAAGCACTTTCAACTCAGCCGCCAACCGGTCCATGTAAGTTTTCCAGATAGTATTGATTTGTGTTCCGTCGGTCAATAGTTCTTTCCATTTTTCATCTGTCAGTTTGGTTTGTACTCCCCCAACAAACTGGCAGGGTTCCCCCACCAAAGGACTAGCCTGATGATAAGTTAGCGTTATAATGCTTCCCCGCCCGTGTTGTTTCACAATTTCAGGGACCAATAGCGGGCGGTATTTAATGTTATCAATGTCGTGGGTGGAATCGGAAAAACCATAATCGCAGCCCCAGATAGCCGGATACTTACCGGTTAAAAGGTAGATGGAATCGGTAAATACTGACATTTTGCCCAAATAGTTGTGCTGTCCGGTAAGTACCTGCTTTCCCTGAATGTTATATATAAAACTGAGTAATTCCTTTGCTTCTTTTGTGGCATTTGGGTTCACTGGTTTGTGATTGTCCGCTTGGTTTGATTTGTTTGGTGCCGTGCAACTTGTCAGTACGGTAAAAAATGCCAATAACACAAAATTGAATCCGATTCTTTTGTTCATTTTATTTCCTTTTAGTATTTTCTAAATAAAAATTCAATTAGTTAACAGTGAACAGTTTGCTTTGTAATGAAACCGAACTTGTACCTACAAAAACCTCGAACTCACCAGGTTCAACCACTTTTTGCAGATCGGGATTGTAGTATTCCAGTTTTTCTTTGGTGATTTGAAACAAAACGGTTTTGGTTTCGCCAGCAGCCAGGGCGACCCGGGCAAAATCTTTCAATTCTTTTATAGGCCGGATACCTGAGCTAAATTTGTCGTGGATATAAAGCTGTACCACCTCTTCGCCGGCCCGGTTGCCTGAATTCGTTACCGGGATCGACACGGTGATGGTATCGTTGGCGGTCATTTGGTTTTTGCTGATGGCCAGCTCACCGTAACTATAAGTTGTGTATGAAAGCCCATGACCGAAGGCAAACAAAGGCTCACTACCCGCGAAATAAATGTAACTGCGCATGCGCGAAGGTTTCCGGCTGTAATAGCAAGGCAGCTGGCCTACCGATTTGGGAATGGTTATGGCAAGTTTTCCCGAAGGATTCACTTTACCAAACAAGATGCTGGCAATAGCTGTTCCGCCTTCTTGTCCGGGATAAAATACCTGAACAATGGAGGGGACTTTTTCGGCCACCAAATTAAAACTCAGAGGGCGGCCTCCAAACATCAAAACCACGATTGGTTTGTCGGTTTTTAAAAGTTCCTCTACCAGTTGATTTTGCCTACCCAACAGTTCCAGGCTTTCACGGTCGCCCAAATGGTTTTCGCCCCAGGCTTCGCGGCAAAAAGAAACCGTTTCGCCAAGAGCCAACACTATTGCATCGCTTTGCTTAGCTGTTTTCACTGCATCGGCAATCAATTCCTGATCTGCTTCCAGATCGTTGGGCGCATGAATTTCGTTTCCCCAAAATGAACTTTCCTCTTTGGCAATTTTACAGCCTTCGGCATAAAGCACGTTGAATTTTCCTTCGGCAATGTTTTGTATCCCTTCCAGCACATCAACACCATCGTACCTAGGTTCGGCAGTGTATCCTCCGTAATTGACGCCTTTGGCCAACGGCCCAACAACGGCCAATGTTTTTATCTTTTGTTCATTGAGCGGGAGAAGGTTATTTTGGTTTTTTAACAATACCAATGATTTTTCGGAGGCTTCCAAAGCTAGTTTTTTATGAGCATCGCAGTTGGTTAGCTGAAGCATCCGGTTTGTGTCTAAAGGTTTGTTGTCAAACAGCCCCAACTGGTATTTCAGGGTGAGAAGCTTTTTCACCGATTGGTTGATCTGTTTTTCGTCCAATTTCCCGTTTTTTACCAGCGAAACCAGTTCATCGTAGGTTCCATAGGTGTATCGGAGATCGACATCCACCCCATTTTCGATAGCCAGTTTTGCAGCATCGGCAAACGAGGGGGCAAATAATTGTGTCCGGTGCATTTCGTCCAGCGCGTTTTGGTCGGAAGTTATCAACCCCGAGAATCCCAATTCATCGTGCAAAATATCGTGTAAAAGCCATTTGCTTGCATGGTTGGGTACGCCATTCATTTCGTTATACGAGGGCATGATGCTTAAAACACCAGCTTCAACACCTTTGGCAAAAGGCATCAAATGTTCGTTCATCAAATCGTATTTCGAGAGATTTACCGGAGCTACATTTCTACCGCCTTCGGGAATTCCATGCCCCACAAAATGTTTTAAGGTG
>Ga0172379_10009638_pt1 | contig 11862 bp, 10 predicted proteins | sample GrowelOW334metaG_FD_119756 | JGI IMG/M metagenome (GOLD analysis project Ga0172379, IMG submission 119756) | Groundwater microbial communities from an aquifer near a municipal landfill in Southern Ontario, Canada - Groundwater well OW334 metaG | ecosystem: Environmental > Aquatic > Deep... | reverse complement strand
TTGAAATAGCGCTTGCCCGCGCCTCTATGTGGCGTTGTTCTTCTAGAATAAGTTCCCGTTCTTCCCCCACGCGGATATTGCTTAAGCTTAAAAGTGCGTTTCCGATTTTGTCGATTTTCTTTCCGATGTGTTCCGGCTGAAGATTCAAAAAACGTTTGGCAGCCGGATTCGCGTACACAAGGATGGATTCCCGATCAAAAATCAACACCGCGTCCCGTAATTCTTCCAAGGCTTTTTCGCGGGCGGCCCCGACGAAAGGCAAAAAACGGAAGCGTTTCAAATTCACAATTAGGAAAAAGGCGGTCAAGGAGAACGCGATCGGCGTTGGATCGATATCGGAAGCCGATGAAAAGCCGATCACGTAAACAAAATTGGCGATGGTCGGAAAGAGCACGCCGACAACGAGAAAAGTGACTTGTAGTTTATTGGTCTTTTCCTGCGCAAGAATTCCTCGGAGGATGAAGATGATCGCAAACACGACGAAAACGTATGAATACACCCACATGACCCAGAAGCAGGGGCCGTAGTCCTTCATGATGTATAAAAAACCGTTGTATTCAGCTAAGTGGATATTATTTCGTACTAGGCCGATAAGTGGATCAAACCAAACCAAAACCGCGGTGACTCCCGGCACGATCCAGATTGCCCAATGCGGATCACGGCCCCAACCGCCCGCGCGCTCCTCACGATCAAACGATCGCCCAAAGGAATACCAAAGAACAGGGATAGTCGGGATCGCCATATACTGAAGATTTGTAGCGAAAAGTTTAGGACCCAAGCCCGGGATTATATATTCAAACGCGTTCCAGAGAGCCCACCAAGCGCTCGCGGCTAAAAAAAGAGTCAGGTAGAATAAACTGCGGGAATTGTTGTTCTTGCCGCGCAAATATAAAAATAATTGTAAAGACACCGCAGCCGTTATGAATAACGCCCAAACCGCTAGCGCATGCACCATATCCATTTTATTCGGTGTCTCTGTTTTGCGATGACATTAAGGAGAATCCTTAAACTTGGTATTATGAGAATGAGTCCTGCTTATGTTATATGCAAAATTTCGGATATGCCAAGTTTTATGAATTCAATAAAGTATACGATCTTCATATTTTAGATAGATTCTTACGAAATTCAGACGGATTTGTTCCCGTCGTTTCCCGGAATATTTTAGAGAAATTGTTGGGGAGAGAGAATCCGGTTGCGGTCGCGACAGCCCGGATGGAGAGGTCAGTGTTGCGAAGTAGTTTTTTAGCTTTTTTTATTCGGATTTCTCGGAGCGTTTCAGAGAATGATCGCCCGGTTTCCGTTTTAAGGAGTGCCGTCGCGTAGCTCGGACTTAAGCCAACAGCGCTAGCCATGTCACCCAAGCAAATAGGTTTTGCCATGAAACCTTCAATATATGAAATCATTTTTCGCACTTTTATAGAATTTTTTGCTTCAAGAAAATAAGAGATTTCCCACGTGAATTCCTCAAACAACCGGAAGGCTAAATACCCGAGCGTACCCAGATCGTCCGCCCTGTTTACAAGGAAAATATATTTGTTAGTGAGCGACATAACCTTTTCATAGTCAAGGCCCGACTCCAAGGCTATTTCAGAACAGGTACCGCAGCTCGTCAGGTATTTCTCTCGATAAAAACGGTAGGTTTCACCCGGATCGACTTTTCCGGGCAATAAAGTGACATCGCTCTGCAGCGCTCTTTTCAGACCTTCAACGTCGCCTGATCTGACGCAGTCCCGGATTTTCTTGGACACATCGCCGAGAAGCACTTCGCTGGTGTCGTCTTTTTTTTGAGCAAATACCGCCCCGGAGCCACCGACCGCCGGTGCCAAAAAGAGAGTGATCGGGACAAGCGGAAAACGAGCGGAAACGCCGTGAAGCGTGAACACGGCTATCTGTCCAACGAAAAAAAATCTATCCTCGCCTGAGGCCGGAAACGCGTCGGCGGCCGCAGTCACTGGAGGAATATCGTCACGCGCACACTCTATTTTTGCGAACGGTCCAGCAAGCAGAACCCACCCTTCCGTCCAGGTGGAACCAAGCCGGAGTGCAAGCCAGGAACGCCCTTTCAGACCGACAACCTTAACGATGAGCGAGTCCCTTTCAATCTGGTCTTTTAGAGTTCCAATTCTTCGGAAAATATTACTCAATTCTTCGCTGATTTCGTTCGGCACATTTCCGCTGAAACCTGGTGTCTCAAATTCTCCGTTTGAAGCGGCCATCAGCGAGACAATCCCAACCTTGCATCCAATATACAGGCTTCGGGCCAATAATCGATAAGATTCAAGTTCTACTGTCATCGTAATTTAGTATATAATGATTCAAACAAGGCGCAACGGCGCGACATCCGAATTCAGTCGAACGACGGGTTCATTCCGCCCATTCAATCCAGCGACGCGTAAAGCGCCGCCCGCATCGCCTCTACTGGAGGCTTTTTCCCCGTGAATAGTTCGAACTGAAACAGGCCCTGATAAAGCAGCATGGTCGCTCCGTCAACGCACACACAACCCGCCGCCGCCGCTTCCCGCAGAAGGCGTGTCGAACACGGCACGAACACGGCGTCCAGCACTATCGTTCCCGGCTTCAACGCGGACCCCGGAACAGGCGCGACATCAATCTGCGCGCCCATTCCCGCGGGGGTAGCGTTTATGACGATGTCGTACTCGTTAACCGCGCGCGGAAGATCAGTCAGAACGCCGCCGAAATCCACGGCCGCGTCCCGGGCCAGCGCCGAGCCTTTTGCTTTGTCGCGGGACCAGACCGCGACAAGCGCTCCGCGTTTCCTGAAACCGAACGCGATGGCGCGCGCGGCGCCTCCCGCCCCGATAAGGCAAACCCGACGCCCGGCCGGATCGGTTTTCTCTTCAACGGCGCGCAGAGCGCCTATCCAGTCCGTGTTGTAGCCTTTGAGTCGGCCGTTGTCGTTATACACGGTGTTGACCGCGCCGATTTCGGCCGCGGTCTCATCCAGCTCGTCCAGCAAGGGGACGACGGCCTGTTTGTACGGCTGCGAAACGCTGAAGCCGCGCGCGCCCAACGCGCGCAGTCCGTCGACAGCCTTGGCCAGCATGTGCGCCTCCGGCTCGAAAGCCAGGTATACGTACTTGAGGCCGAGCGCCTCAAACCCCGCGTTGTGCATGACCGGGGAACGAGCGGCGCGGTTCGGACGCGCGATCGTCGCGCACATAATGGTTTGGGCGTCAATGCGCATCGTAGCGCTCCTCTTGAATCGATTATTTTCCGGCGCGCTTGGCGAAGAACGCTTCCAGGCGCTCCATCGTGTCTCCGGTCGTGACGCAGGCGATCGTGGAAACCGTCTCGGCATAGCGGACGAACTCCCGCGCGCGGTTCTCTTCCGCGTTCAGGACGCGTTTGATCTGCGCGGTAGCCATCGCGCTGTTCTTCCGGATGCTCTCTAAGGTTTCGCTTAGTCGTTTTTCCAGTTCCGCCTGATTTCCCGCGACCAGAGCCAACCCCAGGCGTCCGGCCTCCACCGCGTCTATCACGCGGCCGGTGAAAAACAATTCCCGCGCCGCCGCGGGGCCGATCCGCGCGGGAAGCCGCGCGCAGCCGCCCCAGCCGGGCGTGAAACCGAGACCGGCCTCAGGCTGGCCGAAATGAGCCGTATCGGCGGCCAGGATGAAGTCGCAGGCCATGGCCAGTTCAAGGCCGCCGCCCAGCGCGAATCCGCTGATCTTGGCGATCACCGGAAACGGCAGATCGGCGAGCCGATTGAACACCTCGTGACCGCGCTCGATCCACCCGGCGACGCTGTTTTTGTCCACGGTCTTGAGCACTTCGATATTTGCGCCAACCACGAAATACTTCTGGTTTGCGGACTCCAGCACCAGGGCGCGCACTGAATCGATATCCCGCGCGACTAGGGCGGACAAGCTTTTCAGGTGGGCTTCCAGCCGGTCCAGCACCTCGTAATCGATGGTGGCCGGTTTGGAAGGGTCCTCGGCGGAAAAAACCAGCCGGCCGATGCCATCGGCCAGCGTCAATTCAATATTCGTTTTCATGTGTCGTTCCTCAGCTGAAAAGCGCGCTGTCCATGGTTTTTAGCCCCGGATCCACGATCGGCCTGAAATCCATGTGCGCCATAACGTCCTTCTCCACGTCCAAGCCGGGCGCTATTTCCGTCAGGTGCAGACCGTCCTCTTTCAGGCAAAACACCGCGCGCTCCGTGATGTACAGGACCGGTTGTCCGGTACGCCGGGCGTATTTGGCGCTGAACGTGATCTGATTGACCTTGCCGACGAACTTGCGCAGCTTGCCTTCGTTTTCAATCGATAATTTTCCACCGCCGACGCGGCAGACGAAATCCTTGGCGGTGAACGTGCCGCAGAAAACGACTTTCTTGGCGTTCTGGGTGATGTTGATGAAGCCCCCGCAGCCGGCCAGCATTCCGCCGACCTTGCTGGAATTGACGTTGCCCTCGCGGTCGGTTTCGGCCATGCCGAGGAACGCGACATCGATGCCGCCGCCGTCGTAAAAGGCGAACTGCGCGTCCATCGGCACGATGGCTTCCGGATTGTAGGCCATGCCGAAGGTGACCCCGCCCACCGGCGTTCCACCGACGGCGCCCTGCTCTACGGTCAGGGTGAAGTCGTCGATAAAGCCCTCTTCAGTGGCCACAGCGGCGACGCCCGAAGGTTGGCCCACGCCCAGGTTTACCACCGCGCCCTTGAAGATTTCCTTGGCGGCGCGCCGGGCTATCACCTTGCGTTCATCCAGAGGAATGGGCGGGATGCTTTCCACGGGAACCTTGATGTGACCGCAGTAGGACGGATTGTAGAAATCAAGACAGGTCTGCTTCTGCTCGGGATCCACCACCACGTAATCCACGCAAATGCCGGGGATCCGCACCAGGTGGGGATCGAGCGATTTGGCCTGCGCCAGATATTTGACTTGCGCTATCACCACGCCGCCCGAACTCTTGACCGCCTGGGCGATGGAGATACCCTCCAGAAACGCCCCTTCCTCTTCGGAGGAAATATTGCCGCGCGTATCGGCGGTGGTGCCGCGGACAAAGCCGACATCGAACTTGAAGCGCGGCCAAAAAAGCCACTCCTCGCCCTCGATCTCGATTACTTTGACCAGATCTTCCTTGGTCACTTCATTCATTTTCCCGCCTTCAATGCGCGGGTCGATATACGTGTCCAGGCCGACTTTAGTGATGACGCCCGGAGTGCGGGCCGCCACGGCGCGGAACATGTGCGCCAGGACGCCCTGCGGGAAGTTATAAGCCTCTACTTTGTTTTCCTGGATGAGCTTGCCCATTTTCGGCGCCATGCCCAGGTGTCCCGCGACATCGCGCTTAACCAGCCCTTCAAAGGCCAGATAGTCGAGACCTATTTCCTTCTTGTCGCCGAGGCCCGTGGAGTGTACCACGGTGATGCCGCGCGGCGAGCCCTCTTTTTGGAAGCGCTCGCCGAGAGCCTTGATGAGAGAGGTGGGCTCGCCCACCCCGCCCCCGGAACCCTGGCTGACCAGGCAAGATCCGTCCTTGACGAATGCCGCCGCCTGGGCGGCCGTGATGATTCCTTTCATGCCGATACCGAATCAGAAAAGGCTGGGCATAAGCAGTCTGGGTATTCCCAGCGTGATATCGGGAATGAAAACGCACAACAGCAGGACGACCATCATCACCGCGAGGAAGGACCCGACCTCCTTTAAAGGCTGGATCACATTTATCTTGGCGATCTGGCAGCTTATCAGCAGACACAAGCCGTACGGAGGAGTGATCAGACCATAGGCCAGCGTGATGCAGCCGACGATGGCGAAATGCATCGGATTGATGCCGACGCTCTCCGTCAATGGTTTGAGCAGAGGCGCGAAGATGATGATGGCCGGTACCGCGTCTATGAACATGCCCACGATCATGAACACGCCGACGATCAGGAGCATCATTATCTGCGGGTTGGAAGTCATCGCGCTCAAAGAAGCGACAAGGTAGGCGGGTATCTTGTAGTAGGCCATAACCCATGAATAGATGGAAGCGCAGCCTACGCAGAACAGCACGACTGAGGACAAAGTCAGGGTATCGTAAAGAATCTGAAGGAAACTCTTGACGTTGAGACTTTTGTAGACGAAAAAACCGAGGAAGCTTGCGTAGAGTACGGCTATCAGAGCGGCTTCGGTCGGCGTCACTAAACCAAACACCACTCCGCCGACGATGATAAGCGGAGTAAGGATCGCGGCAAAGGACTCTTTGAGAGCTTCAAGCAAACCCTTGAAAGAGAAACTATCCATGCGCGGGTAATTGCGCTTCTTCGCGTAGTAGTAGACCAAACCCATTTGGCCGAATCCGATCATGAGCCCCGGAATGATACCTGCCAGGAAAAGGCCGGAAACCGAGGTATTCATGACTCCGCCCCATACCACCATGATGATGCTGGGAGGGATGATCACGCCCATGACCGCGGAGCAGGCGGTGACGGCGACCGTGAAGTTCACGTCGTAACCGGCCTTGACCATAGCGGGAATAATTATCGAACCTTCGCCCGCGGCGTCCGCGTTGGAGGAACCCGAGATGCCGGCGAAGATCATGCTGGTGACGACGTTGACGTGTCCCAGTCCGCCGGGAAGATGCCCGACCATCGATTGGGCCAGCTTGAGAAGCAGATTGGTGATCCCCGCGAAGTTCATGAGGTTCGCGGCCAGCACGAAGAACGGGATGGCCAAGAGTATGAACGATCCGTACTGCATCATCATGCGGTGCAGCAACATGATCGGGGTCACCGTCGGCGTCATGATCAGAATGGGGACGACGGAGAAAGCAAGGGCGAAAGCTATCGGCACGCGTAAAGCGATGAGCACCACCAAGGTCGCGAACATGATGAAGAAAACGGTTCCTGCGCCGAGCATCAAAGCGCCTCCTTGGATTCGATTGCATCTTTCATGATGAAATCTTTATAAAAGTCCTCAATGAGGAATAGGAACCAGAGGAATCCGGTAACGGGAACCGAAACATAGAGGAAGCCGAGGTTTACCATCAGAATATCAGAAGTCTGGATCATCGCCCATTTGACGAGGAAATCGTAACCGAAAAATATGAACGTCAAGGTCACGAGGCCGACGAAGACGTAATACACGAGTTTAAGAAAGATATGAATAATTCGGGGAGGGGTTTTCCCCATGAACAGATCCACATTGAAGTGCTTGGCTTCTTTAACTCCGAGCGCGGCGCCGATAAAAACCATCCAAATCATTGCCCAATTGGCGATTTCCAACGGCCAGAGCCAGCGGGGAATGAACGGAACGTAGCGCCCGAGCACCTGTAGAGTAACGGCGCCGAGGAGAACAAGGCCGAGGGCAATCAGGATATATTTCAGGATCTTGGCGATCGAGTCGCAAAAAATCAAAAAAGCCATAGCGTTTCCTTCTATTTTATGTGGGTAAAGAAATGCGCGGGCGGGGTTTCCCGCCCGCGGATGAAACGCTTAATTGATGGCGTTGATCTTCTGGAGAACCGCGTCGGCGTTGTTGTCCTTCGCGAATTTCTCGATGGAGGGCATGGCACGCTTTCGCATCTCTACGTTATCGAAGGGAATGACCTTGAGACCGTTCTTTTCAGTCAGGAGCTTCACGATCCCGTCGCCTTCGGCCACTTCGGTCTTGCGGTGGTAGGCGGAGGCGGCCAAGCCGGCCTTCAGCACTACGTCCTGCAGGTCCTTGGGGAAGCTCTGGAATTTCTTCTCGCTAATGGCAAGAATTCGGGTGGTGATCTGGTGCGCGGTCTGGATGTAGTAGGGCGCGACTTCGTAGAACTTCATGCCCTGGAGTCCGGCGGGCTCATTTTCAAGGGCGTCAAGAACGCCGGTCTTGATAGCGTTGTAGACTTCCATGTAGTCCATCGGGGTGGCCTTGATGCCGGTAGCGGAGAAAGCCGCCTGGTGCAGGGGGGAACCCTGAACGCGCATCTGAAGGGTCGGGAATTGGTCGATGTTCCTGATTTCCTTCTTGCTGATGATGTGGCGCACACCGCCGCCGCCGTAGCCGAGGAAACGGACGCCCTTGCCGATCATAGTCTTCTGGATGGGCTCGAAGACGTTGGCTTCTACGCATTTATTCCAGTGGTCCACGCTCTTGAAGATGAAGGGCGCGTCGATGAAGGTGGCGGTTTTGTCCCAGTTGGCGATCCAGGCGGGGGAAATGATTGAGAAGTCGATCGCGGTGCCCTGGGTCATGTATTCGATGGCGTCTTTCTCCGTGCCGATATCGCCGGAGTGATGAAGATCCCATTCGATCTTGATCGGGCCTTTGTAATTGGCGGTGACCTCATCGCGGAATTTTTCAAGAGTGCGGAAATAAACGTGCTCCTTGGGGAGCATCGTATGGCCGACCATTTTGATCGTAGTCACGGCCGCGGCCTTGGGCGCGTCCTTAGGAGCTTCCTTGGCGCCGCCGGCAAATAGAGACATGGAAACCAACGCGGCAGAGAGCACAAGAGCGATAGTCTTCTTCATGCAAAACCTCCTGGAATCTATTGGATCGTTCTAGTGAGGATAGCGCCAGGGGTAAAGCTTTGTCAAATCTTTTCACTTGACAAAGCAGCGATGAAAGCCTCACATAGATTAATCATGGAAAAGAAGGAAAAGATCGTACGGGCCGAAGGCAGGATCACGCTAAAACACGTGGCCGAAGACGCCGGAGTCTCGCGGTCTACCGTTTCGCTGGTTTTGCGCGGAGGAACCAACTTAGCGGATGAGACCGTTCAACGGGTTATTGGATCGATCCAAAAGCTAGGCTACGTGTATAATCGCGCCGCCGCCAGCCTGCGCACGAACCGTTCGAATACGGTCGGCCTTCTCGTTCCTAATATCCAGAACCCGGTCTTCGCGGAAATCCTCGTCGGGGCTGAGGAAAAATTAAACCGCATCGGCATGACGCTCCTGCTCACCAACACCGGAGAAAGCCTCGACCGACAAAAAAGAGCTCTGACCTTGATGCATGAACACGGAGTCGAGGGTATTTTGATCTGCCCCGTCCGCGGAACGAAAGGCCGAGACATAGCCCCGCTGCTCGCCGGAACGCCAACCGTATTCCTCACGCGCTACCTCGACGACTTTCCCTGCAATTACATCGGTATAGACAACTCAGGCGGCATTGCCGCCGCCATGGACCACTTATTCAACCTCGGGCATCGACGCATCGCCTTTGCCGGAGGCTACGCGGACACGTCATCCTTCCGGGATAGATCCGAGGCGGTGCTGACGGCACTGCGGGAAAGGGGCTTGCCCGCCGAAACCGGGTTGCTCTTTCCATCGAACATCTCAACGGAAGGCGGCGAAGAAATGGTAAACGGCTTGCTCGCGGTGAAGGAACGACCGAGCGCGATCGTCTGCTTCAATGACTTGGTCGCGCTCGGTCTTATGATCGGACTCAAGAGACACGGACTCCAGCCCGGACGGGACATTTCGGTTATCGGTTTCGACGACATGCCCATATCTTCCGCGCTGAATCCCGCGTTGACCACCGTTCGCGCGGAGACCATAGCCATCGGCCACAGCGCCGCGGAGCTGCTGGAAAGTCTTATTGAGGAAGGCGAAGCGGCCCCCCGCCGCATCATACTCCCCACGACGCTGGTCGTGCGCGAATCCACCTGGTCATGCCGCAAAGATTGATCAACACTACGCGTAAACGGCACGAAGGCCTGTCCCGAAGTGTTTGGTTGTAGCGATCGGAATCCCTATCGCTACATCAAATCAGACTACTATCTATCCGAATAAATGATTCCATTGCCTCTTGTTTAATTATTTCAATAAAATCAACTTCAAGCGTCTTGTTCATAAATTTTTCTTCAAGCCTATATGCGGTTTCCTCAAAAGGATTCTCATCATAGCCATTACTGATTACATATTGAGCATAGGCCAAATGATATTTATCATACCCAATGAAATATTTCTGACACACATGAACCAATTCATGGAAAACCAGCGGCTCTTCAATGGTATTAATGAATATTAAATTCCCGTATGTTATTCCTTGTAATTTGACTTGCTTCCAATACGCTAAATCTGAAAGGCCCATTTTATCGAATGGCGGATATGGAAAATCTTGTGCTATGACAATTCTCACATCACGGATAATTTCCTTTGGAAACCTGGAATTTACAAAAAAGAAATCTTCGTGATTTATTGATTGACTAACCGTTGCGTATTTATTTTTTGTTTCAATTATCCAATTATTATATTGCGGAAGCGCATTTTCAAAATAAGAACCAAGCCGTGAATTCATCATTTTATTATCTCCTTTTTCGGTAACCCCAATCAATGGGTACCGCACATCGACCATCTAACAATACTTCCGCTTCATCTCACAGACGACCTGTTCCACCACTCCTTTCGCGGCGCCCGCTATCGGACAAGCTATGGTGACCGCGGCCGCGAACTGGCCGAAAAGCATAGCGCGGCCGTCGACGACCCGACCGGAGGACAGCCTCCCCGCTTCCGCGGCTGCCTGAGCGAATTCGGCAGCCGCGCCGTAGCGTGCGTCGGCAAAAACAGTTTCAGACGGTAGCCGCGCAATTCCCTCCGCGTCCAGGGGCGTGCCGGCGCTGATGGCGCTGACGATTATTTCGCTTTCCCTCGCCGCGGCGGGAATCAGATCCCAGCCGCCGACTTCAATTGGACTCTCGGCGTATGGCGCAAGGCGCGCGGCCAAGAGACGCGCATCCGCCTCAACGATGTTTACGATGGTCAGCCGGGCGCCCATGCGGACCAGTTCCCATCCGATCGACGCCGCCGCCCCGCCGGAACCCGCCAAAAGAATTCTCCGCCCTGCCAGTGGAGATTTCCCGCCGAGCGTCGAAGCCCCCGCCTTCGGCGATCCGAGAACGTCCTCAAGCGCGCGGCACATACCGATTCCGTCGGTGTTCTCGGCGATGAGGCGCCCTCCTCCACGGTCGACGATCAGGTGATTGAGGCACCCGAGCGCCTCGACGCGAACACTCACCTCAAGCTTCAGGCCCGTCGGCAGCGTGAGTCGGGAAAGAGTGTCCCACGCCGGAGCTTTGTAAGGGTTGGTGATCGTCAGGTCCAGCGCGCCCGGTTCGTCCATGAAAGTCCGCAGAAAATTCGGTAGGTCCTGGACTCTCGGCAGGTCGAAGGCGAGAAAGACGGCGTCAAGGCCGAGCCTTTTGAAAAGCGCGTTCCATAAGACGGGGCTTTCGGAATAGCGCGAAGGTCGTTCTCCGCCGAGAATGCCCGATATCCAGCGTGGCCGAGGCCGGGCGAGCGCGGCAAAAGGATCGTTTTCCAGGTATTCGATCAACTTTGCGCCGGCTTCCTCTGCATCATGACAGTGTGCACTCATTTGGGACCGAAGAAGCGCAACGCGCGGCACGGCTGATCACCTGTATTACGGAGGACCGCGTCATGAAGCGATGCGGGCAAAAAGAATTGATCACCTTTGGAAAAAGCGTGGACAACTCCCTCGACGTCGATGGAGCCTTGACCGGACAGCACGTACAGCCCCGAGAAAGCGGCCCGTTCCTCCAAGACGAAGGAACCACCGACGATCAATTCCGTGAGCCGAAAGTAGTCTGTATTCCGAGAACCGATCAACTCGATTTCTCGGCCGCCGTTCTCCTCACGCGTCGTCGTCGCCGGGATTTTCCAGCGGGCGGCTGTCTTTTCGCGGCTCAGCCCCCGATACGCGAAACAATCAAACATCCGGTCAAAGCCCAGTCCCTGATGGCACATGGAGTCGGCCAAGGTAAAGCCTGAAGGCGTGGTGCGTTCCACCCGCACGGTAAAATCCGTCGGCTCCTGGATTTCCACCAAAAAACAGCCGGCGCCTATGGCGTGCGGAACGCCGCCTTCGATTAAAAATGTATCGCCCGGCTCGGCTTCGAAACGATGG
>Ga0172379_10009637_pt1 | contig 11863 bp, 9 predicted proteins | sample GrowelOW334metaG_FD_119756 | JGI IMG/M metagenome (GOLD analysis project Ga0172379, IMG submission 119756) | Groundwater microbial communities from an aquifer near a municipal landfill in Southern Ontario, Canada - Groundwater well OW334 metaG | ecosystem: Environmental > Aquatic > Deep... | reverse complement strand
AGCCCGGCCAGCTTCTCCATCGGCATATCCCGGCGCATTTTCATCAGTGAGAATTCTATGAAGCCCACCACCGAAGGGGTCAGCAGCCAGTAAGCGCCGCCTTCGCCCAGCCGGTAATCGAACACCGTGCCTTTTGCGGCCAGGGCCTCCAGCACGGTCTCCACCCTGGCTATGTCCCAGCCGGCCGCCTCGGCCAGCTCATAGGCGGTAACTTCTTTAAAAGGGAACACCGAGGCCAGCTGCGCCTCGTCGGGAGTCAGAAAGATATTGAAGAATTCCCGGAGCTCCGGCGCGTCGGGCAGGCCGACCGGGTAAGAGTCCAGGCGGTCTATCAGTTTGACCAGGACCTTGGGATCTATCATTAAGGGAAGGTGTTATTTCCGCTCGATAAGGTGGAAGAAGCCGTTTATCACCCACAGCACCAGCGCGAAGGCCAGCGCCCAGCCGAAATTAGCCACGCGGAAGCCCGGCACCAGGTAGCTGACCAGCTCCACCAGGCCGCCGATGATGATGAAAGTGAAAAGCCCCAGGCTAAGGATGTTGATGGGCAGCGTAAGGAACAGCAGCACCGGCCGCAGCACGGCGTTCACCACGCCCAGCACCACCGCCACCAGCAGCGCCGTGGCATAGCCGTCCAGGGTCACCCCCGGCAGCAGCCTCGCCGTTATATAAACCGCCAGCGCGCTCAAAAAAAGGTGTATCAGTACTTTCATCCCCATATAATATCAATAAATATAAGTGCGGTTATCTCTTATTTTTGCCGGCGGGTCCGGATGTCGGAGGTCTTTTATAGCCGCAAATCCGCGGGCCGCCCGGCTCAGGCCTTCGCCTGGTCGGCGGGCCCGTCCAGGACCTCGCGCACCTTAACCGAAAGAGCGTCGATCGCGAACGGCTTATACATGAACGTGACTCCCGGCTCAAGAACTCCGTGTTTTACTATAGCCTCGTCCGTATAGCCGGACATGTATAAAGTCCGGCGCACCAGTTTCCGGCGCGTCAGTTCCAGGGCCAGTTCCCGCCCGCTCATGCCCGGCATTACCAGGTCCGTCAGCAGCAGATCCACCGGTTTACCGTAAAGTTCGGCGGCCTCGAGGGCCGCCTTGCCGTCGGCCGCGCTTATCACGGCATAGCCGCCGGCGCGCAGCACCCGCTCGCCCAGACGGCGCAGGCTTTCCTCGTCTTCTACAAGCAGGATCGTTTCACTGCCGCCTTTGGAGGCCTCTTCTTCCCTGCCGGCGTTAATTTCCGGAGCCGCTTTTTCCAGCAGCGGGAAATAGAGTTTAAAGACGCAGCCCTTCCCCGGCTCGCTCTCGACCGCGATATCCCCCCCGCTCTGCTTGACGGTCCCGTAAACCATGGAAAGCCCCAGCCCCGTGCCTTTGCCTTGCTCCTTTGTGGTATAAAAGGGCTCGAACATGTGCTTTTTCACTTCGGGGGTTATCCCGCAGCCGTTGTCCCTGACGTTAACGCATACCAGCCGGCCGCGGGCGAGGTCGGGCCGCGCCAGGAAGAATTCCTCCGGAGGAAGAATGACTTCCGTCTCCATTATTATTTCCCCGTCCTTTGACACCGCGTCCCGGGCGTTCAGCACCAGGTTCACGACCACCTGCTCGATCTGGCCGGGGTCCACCTTTACAAGGCAGGGCGCGGAAAAGAGTTTTGTGGTCAACTTGATATCTTCCCCTATTATGCGCCGGAGCATCTTCAGCATATCGCTGATCGTCTTGTTCAGGTCCACCACTTTCGGCGCCATTATCTGCTTGCGGCTGAAGGCCAGGAGCTGGCGCGTCAGGGTCGTAGCGCGGTCCGCCGCGTTCATTATCTCGCGCAGGTCCTCGCGGCTTGGGTCCTCCTGGATAAGCGCGTTATCGACCAGGGAGCAGTAGCCTTTAATGGCGGTGAGGATATTGTTGAAGTCGTGGGCGATGCCGCCCGCCAGGAGTCCGACCGCCTCCATTTTCTGGGCCTGGCGCAGCTTGAGCTCGCCTTCGCGCGCCGCGGTCTCTCCGGCGCAGCGCGCCTCTTCCATCCCTATGGCGGAGGCGATTATCCCCAGCAGCTTGTGATCCTCTTCGCTGGGGTCGCTTGTCCGCTTATAGAGAACACAGACCACGCCTTTTCCGGACTCGAACTTTACCGGCAGGCCGAAATACGATTTAAACCCCTTGCCGGCCAGGCAAGAGGCTTCCGTGAACGACGACAGGTCCTTGAACACAAGCCCGCGCTCGGCCTGCGGTGAGGCCAGAACCTTAGAACACGGGCTGCCTTCGGCTTTAAACTCGGTCCGTTCCAGGCAGTCGCCCCAAAAGGCGCGCACGCTGAAGGTTTCCCCCTCAAGGCGGTTGTACATCGCGCAGTCCGCGCCCAGCATGCTGCCGAAGAGTTCGACCAGCATCCCCAGGTTCTTTGAAGCGTCCGGCCCCAGAGCCAGCAGCGCGGAATTTATTTGCTCAAGCCGTTCGGCGCTTTTTTTCTTTTCGGTGATATTTCGCTCCACCGAAATTATAAGCCTTTTGCCCCCGATACTCACTTCGCGCCCGGACGCTTCTACGGTAAAGACAGAGCCGTCTTTGCGCTTATGCCTGACCTCAAAGACCACGCCTTTCCCCCATTGCGGCCCGAAACTATTCTTCAGCCTTGAAACCGCGTCGTCACCGCTCTCATGCAGTATAGATACGGGGCTGCCCACAAGCTCTTCGCGCGAATAGCCGAGTTCCTGCAGGGCGGCTTCGTTCAGGTCCCTGATGACCGGGTCCCCGGCAGGAACTATCTCCAGCACCAGGATAGAATCCCGGGCCTGGCCGAAGAGCGTCCGGTACCCGGCCTCGCTGTCGCGCAGCGCCTCCACCGCCCGCTTGCTGCCGGTGATATCCTCGGAAATGCCCAGCAGGTATTTCGGAACCCCGTCCGGCCCGTTGACGCAGACCTTTTTTGTATGCAGCAGGCGCCGCCCTTTATCCGCCGTTTCGACGGGTTCCTCGGAAATATCCAGGAGCCCGCCGCTCTTAAGCACTTCCCGGTCCTTGGCCATAAAGAATTCCGCCTGCGCGGGAGGAAAGAAATCCTGGTCGCTCTTTCCCAACAGGTCCTTGCGGTCATGCCCGAGCAATTTTTCCCCGGCGCGGTTGAACAGGACGAAGCGCAGATCCACCGCGTCCTTAAGGAAGATCATCAACGGCACATTTTCCACCACGCTCTCAAAAAGCTTTTTTGATTCCAGCAGCGTTTCATCCAGCTGCCTGTTGGCGCGCTGATGGATAAGGATGATGCTGAGCAGCACCGTCCCTATTGGATAGACGAACAGTACCGGCGCGCTGATATGGCGCAGGACGTCAAGCGCAAGAGGCCAGGGCATGATCAGCATGCAGGCCAACATGCTCAGGTGCACCGACAGCCCGAACAGGTACAGTTCCAGCAGCCCGCCCTGCTGCTTCAGGTCCGGGCGCAGACGCCGCCATAGCAGGCCCAGCCCGGCGGAAGTGATTATAACGCCCAGCCCGGCCCACACCCCGGCACCGCCGGAAAACAACCGGAAGGCGCCGGTTATAACCACCGCCAGCGCCGTGGGGAGCGCGCCGAAGAACAGGCCCGTAACGGCAAGGAGTATGGAGCGAACGTCGAAAACTATGCCGGATCGCAGCGTCCACGGGTTGGCCATGACCGCCACGCCGATAAAGCCGATCAGCAGGCCGGAAAAGATATCTTTCAGGCTGGAGGGATGGGCGAATTTATAGGTAATACCTGAATAGATGGCGACCAGCACCAGGAGCAGGCTGGTATTATAGATCAGGCTTATAAACAGTTCATTGGCCATTACATTTCCTCATATTTGCGCGCCAAAGGCTGAAAGTACCCGTGTGGCTATGGCCTGACGGAAGTTGCCGCCCTGCGGAACAGGCCCACGATGTTTGTACAAAATGCCGAAGGGCTTTTCAATGGCAGGGAGCATGTTTATGATCTGCTTTTTGCGGGTTGGGTTTTTGAAGAGGCACTTGCGGGGTAAAACGGCAGGTGTGCGGCTGGCAGGCTTAACAGCCGGAACCCCGCCCGCGCGGGAAGACACCCTTTCTTCAGCGCACATTACCCCCCCTAAAAACCAGTATCGCGCTAAATAGCCGCAATAACCCGGCGGCCGAACCCGTCAAGCGGGCGTCGGGGCAAGCTTACGCAAAAACTCTCCCCGGCTCACGGCAGGAAGTAGCCTGACAGCGGCATAGTTTTATAATATTGAAGTATAGTATAACCCAGGCGCTGCCCCAGCCGGCATTTAAACTCAAGGCCCTATGAAATTTCCAGGAAAAAGAAAAAGCGAACATTACTTCCCCGTCACCGACAAAGGCCGGGAGAGCGCGGACCCGCGCTTCCTTCAGGCCGAGCCTTTTTACCTGGTAGGCATCGACCAGCTGCTGGTGGACATCGAGTGCGCCGTGGAGCCGGAGTTCCTGGACCGCCACGGGCTGAAGAAAGGCGAGTCGCAGCTTCTGAACGACCAGGACGCCGAGAACGTCTACCGCGAGCTGAAAGAGCAGGGCAGGATCCTGGGCGAATACGCCGGCGGCTCGGTGGGCAATACCCTGAACAATTATTCGGTGCTGTCGGAAGAGCGCTCGGTGGCGCTGGGCGCCATCTCCAGGAACATCACGGTGGGCGATTACGCCTTCAAGTACATCCGCAATACCAGCGCGAAGGTGGACCTTTCCTACCTGCAGCCTTCCGAGAACCGGATGGGCCGCGCCATGTGCTTCGTCACCCCCGACGGGGAGCGGACCTTCGGCATCAACAAGGGCTGCATGAACGACCTGGCCCCGGAATTCATCCCCGCCGAGGTCATCGGGAAAGCCTCGGCCCTTTTAATTTCCGCCTACCTGCTGCGCGAGGAGGACGCCCCCATCTTCGCCGCCACCGCCAAGGCCTGCGAGATAGCGCTGAAGGCGAACGTCCCCGTGGTCATGACGCTGGGCACCGCCTCGCTGATCGAGTCGAAGAAGGATTTCTTCCGGGAGTTCATAAAGAAATACGTCACCTGCGTGGCCATGAACGACCAGGAAGCGCTGGCGCTCACCGGCCTGAACGACCCGCTGCTGGCGGCGGAGAACACCCTGGAGCTGGCCGACCTGGCGCTGCTCACCGTGGGCGCGCACGGGCTGTACCTGGCCGGCTACGTAGACGAGGAGCACGCCAAGAAGACCACCTACGAACTGCACACCAAGTCCATCGTGGACTACAATATGTACGAGTTCAGCCGCCCTATGCGCAAGCGCGACTGCGGGAAACCGGTAAAGATCTACTCCCACATCAACCCTTTCCTGGGCGGCCCCAGGATCATCAAGAACACCAACGGCGCCGGCGACGGCGCGCTGGCCGCGCTGCTGCACGACCTGGGCGCCAGGAAGTACCACCAGACCAAGGTGCCCAAGTCCCCCAAGAACCTGGTCAACTCGCTCACTTACTCTTCCCTGTCCCAGATCTCCAAGTACGCCAACCGCGTGAGCTACGAGGTGCTGGCGCAGAATTCCCCCCGCCTGCTGCGCGGCCTGCCCGAAAAAGAAGACAGCCTGCAGGAAGCCTACTGGGAAGCCTGACCAGGGCATAAAAAAACGCCGGCCTTCCGGGGGCCGGCGTTTTTTATTTGCGGCGTTTAAGCCGTGAGCTGGTAAACCTCGGCGGGAACGCTGCAGCCCTTGAACTCCATGGCGCCCAGGCTCTTGTAGCTGTAATCCCGCTCCGTCCTTTCCCGCGCCTGCGCCGAGACGTAAACCGCGCCGGCCGGGGCCCTGCCCTGCAGCCGCGAAGTGAAGTTCACGGTCTCGCCCATCACGGTATAATCCATCCTGGACTGCGAGCCCACGTTGCCGGCTATGACCGGCCCGCAGTGCACGCCTATGCCCACGCCCAGCGTTTTCTTGCCGGCGGCTGCCTGCGCCAGGTTGAAAGCGGCGATCTCGGCCTGCATCTCCGCCGCGCAGGCGATGGCGCGCTTCTCCGCGTCCGGCTGCTCGAAAGGATCGTTGAACACTACGATCAGCGCGTCGCCCACGAACTTGTCCAGCGTGCCGTTATGCCGGAAGACCACGTCCACCATCCGGCTGAAATAGGCGTTCAGCAGCTTCACCAGCTCCTCGGGGCCCAGCTCCTCGGACATGGGCGTGAAACCCCGGATGTCCGAAATAAGGATGGCCGCGTGCGTGCGCCGGCCTTCCCGCATGATCTCCCCGCCGTCGGGCGAATCCAGGATCTTCCTGGCCACCTGGTGGGAGACGTAGCGCAGCAGCGCGTTCTCGGCCAGCTCCCGGCGCACCAGGTTCTCGGCGAACCTGAAGACCAGGCCGCGCATCTTCCGCACCACGTAACCGGCTATCACGCCCACCAGCGCCATGATAATAATGGTAAGCACCGCCACATAGACGGGGATGGGGGTAAGCCGGGGGTTGCCGTAGGAGAAGTACCACACCACCGCGTAGCCCGCGGCGGAAAGACCGGCGGAGGTCATGATAGCCCTGCCGCTGTAGCGCAGCGCGGATATGATGATCAGCACGTAGTACATGGAGAGCAGCGGGCCGTTATTCCCCTCGACGAGGACTATCACCAGGGTAAGGAACACGGCGTCCGCGGCGGCGGCGGCGTATTTCATCCAGCGGGCGTAAAGCCCCAGGCGGTTGACCGCCAGCCACGCGGCCCCGGCGAACAGTTCCCAGATCAGGAGCGTCCAGGCCGCGCGCACGTGCAGGGCATGGTCCACCACGCCCAGCGCGTAGCGGTTGAAGAACTCGTTGGCGTAGAACACGGCTATGAAGATCAGCCTTACCAGGTTCATCTTCTGCTCCCCGGAACGCTCCTCCGCCGCGAAAAGCTTGTTTATTTTTTCTTTGGTCATATTGATGCCGGCACGCTACATAATGATTTTACACGCTTTTAAGCGCATCTCAAAGCCCCGCCCGCCCGAAAAGAAAAACCCCGCGGCCGGCCGCGGGGTTTTCATGGGCCGCCGTATTTATTTCACGGTAGCGTCTATCAGTTCCAGGACTTTTTTAGTGTCTATGCGCTTCGCCCAGGCCTCCACGTCGGCCGCGGGCCCCTCAAGTTCCACGGTGATGGAGGAAACGCTGGTCTTGCCCGGCACCGCGCCGGCCTTTATCTCCACCTGCGAAAGGGTCTTCGTCTCTTTCAGCGTAACCGGCTGGAAATACACGGTCACGGTCTCCTTGGGGTCCCCTTCGTCGCCCTGCTGCGTCTTGAGCGCCAGCACCCCTTCCTTCTCGAAGACCACCAGGTCCGGGTCTATGGCCTTGTACTCGGACTGGTTCAGCTCCACCTTCACTTCGATAGGCAGCTTTTTTTCTTCCTGGGCCTGCACGGCTTTCAGGGTGGTCTGGCTGTTGCCCTTCTGCATTTCCTGGGTTACGCGCATCATCTCCTGGTAATCGCCCTTGGCCTGCGCCTCCAGGAGCTTCTTCTGGTAGTCGACGCTGGCCTGCTTGGTGGCGGCCTCGGCGTCCTTTACCCCCTTGATGGCGAACTTGCGGTTGGCGTAGGCATGGTTCGAGACCAGCGAGCCCTTCTCTTTATACCACTCGGTGGGCAGGCTGAAGTCGTCTTTCTGCTTGACGAAACCGGCGGGCGGCAGCCCCAGGGCGTCCAGCACGGTCACCAGCTTCTTTTTGAAAACCCCCACCTCGTCGCGGGTGAGCAGCGTCTTCTTGTCGTCCCCGGCGCTGCAGAGCGCCGGGGCAAGAATGGCGAGCGCCAGCATTACCTTTAATACTTTTTTCATTTTCCCCTCCCTAACCCTAAGATGGGAAAATGATAGGAAATCGCGCGAGCCTCCGCAAGCGTCAGCCCTTGAGCAGCTTTACCCAGACCTCGCGGGAGCGGGGACCGTCGTATTCGCAGAGGTAGATCCCCTGCCAGGTGCCCAGCTGCAGCACCCCTTCCTCCACGAAGACGGTCAGCGAAGAGCCCACCAGCACGGCCTTTATATGCGCCGGCGAGTTGCCCTCGGCGTGAAGGTACGCGGAACTCTCCGGCACGCTTTCGTCCAGCTTCGCTATAATGTCGCGCTTCACATCTGGGTCGGCGTTCTCGTTTATGGCCAGGCCGCAGGTGGTATGCGGCACGAAGACGTAACAGACCCCGCTCTCCAGGCCGTTCTCGCGGACTATCCCGGCCACCTCCGGCGTTATGTCGGCCATCTCCGACTTCCACGCGGTCTTAACCTTGAATTTATGCGTCATTTTCCCTCCCCCTGTTCCGTTAACTGTTTTACCTGTCCGCCTGGCCCGGCCGCAGCGTGAGCAGCGGGATCTCCGAAGCCGTGAACAGGCGCATCGGCGGCCCCCAGGTTCCTGCGCCCGAAGAAACGTAGAGCAGGGTGCCGCGGTCCCTATACAGGCCGTAAAAATATTTATACAGCGCCCGCTCGATAAGGTTGAGCGGGAAGATCTGCCCGGCGTGCGTATGCCCGCTCAGCACCAGGCCGGGCGCGCCGTTCATTATGGCGCCCCAGCCTTGCGGCTGGTGCGACAGCAGCAGGGCCGCTTTCCCGGGCCTGATAAGTTCCCCGGCCAGCGCCGCCGCTTGCGCCGCGGAGAGCGGAGAGCGCTTGAGGTCGTCCACGCCGCCGACCATAAGGCCCGGCGCCGGCTCGTAGACCGCGCCGCGCAGCACGCGGATGCCGCAGCCGCTTAAAAAGTCAGCCGCCTTGTCCTTGCCGGCGAAAAGATCGTGGTTGCCCAGCGCCGCCGCCAGGCCGTAGCGCGCGCGGACGGTTTTAAGGATGGCGCAGGCCCCCTCCGGCACGTTCTCGCGCCGCTCCGAGAAGTCCCCGGTCAGCACCACCAGGTCCGGCCGCAGCGCGTTTATCCGCTCCGCCACGGCGCGCAGTTTGTCCCGCCCGTTCAGGCGGCCAAGGTGCAGGTCCGTGATCTGCGCTATTTTAAAGCCGTTCAGTCCGGCCGGGAGACCGGAGACGGGGACCTCTATTTGTTTCACGCGCGGCTTCTCCGCCCCGCCCATTACCGCCAGGCAGATAAGCGCCCCGGCCGCGGCCAGCGCCGCCGAGGCATAGGGCCGCGCGGGGAGCATGACGCCGCGCGCTTTCAGCGTTCTGTGAGCCGCGTCGGCCAGCAGCAGCGTGTAAAGGAGGATAAAGCAGGCCCCGAGCCAGAAAAAGCCGAACCAGAGCAGGGCATGGCCGAAAGCCCCGCCCGCGGCGCTCTCCAGCGGATGGGCGGCGGGATAGGCGAGAGACAGCGCGAGAAAAACCGCCGCTATAGCGCGCGCGGCGGAGCGGCCGGGCTTAAAATAGCGCAGCAGCCACCAGGCGGAATAAAAATTCGCCGCCAGGTAAAGCCCGGTCAGCACCGGCCCGAAAAAATGAAAATTGCGCATACGGTTTATTTTTCGCTCTCCACTGGGATTATATAAACAAAGACCCGGGGTCTCCACGTGCTTTAACCGCGCCTTGACAAACCGGCGCGTGCCTGTTAGGCTATGCTTTGAACTATACGCTTTACAGGTATTCCGGGCCGGGCTGTTTACGGGGGGATCATGAAAGTGCTTATTGTGGACGATAACGGCAGCACCAGGGAGGTGCTCCGCGCTATCCTTAAGAACCTGGGCCACGAGGTGGTGGGCGAAGCCGAGGACGGCAAGGGCGCCCTTAAGGCCTTCGTGGAGCTGCGCCCCGAAGTGGTGCTGCTGGACATCATCATGCCCGGCATTTCCGGCATAGTGGTGCTGGAAGAGATCAAGCGGATAGTTCCCGCCGCCAACGTTATCATGCTGACCGCCGTGGACCAGGACGACGTTACCGCCGACCTGATGACGAAGGGCGCCGCCGGCATAGTATTCAAGCCGTTCTCGCACGAGGACCTGCGCAAGGCCCTGGCGAAGCTTCCCAAATAAACGCGTGACCACGATGAACACCACGGACCAAGACACGCTCGCGCGGCTGACCGCCGCCGGCTTCGAGAAATGCCTGCTCAGGATGACGGCCGTCTGCCCCGGCTCCTGGCAGCTGGCCGGAGTCCGCGTCTACAGCGGCACGGCCCGCGACGCTTTCAGGCGCGATGAAAAAGGCAACGCCCCGGTCGGCGCCCTGCGCGTAAAGATCAAGGGCGACAGGCCTTTCATCACCGCCTTGCTCTTCAGGCCCGAAGATACCGTCCATATTTCAGGCTGTTTCGCCGAGGGCGGCTTTTACGAGCAGGCTGGCGCGGACCAGACCGACTCCACCATCGTAGAGATAGGCAATATCGTGCTGAACGCCCTGGCCAACGCCCTGCTCCGGGCTTTCAGGAAGACCGCCATCCCCTCCGTGCCCGCCTATTTTAAAGGCGACCCCGGCGCCGTAGAGGCGTGGCTGGGCGCCGGCCCCGGCGACTTCGACATAGTCCGCGTCACCTTCAATATGCTGCGGGAAGGGCGCAGCGTCTCCGCCGAAGCCCTTGCTTTCCTGCCGCCGGCCCTCGCCGCGGAAACTCCCCTGAACCAGTAAACCGCCCGGAGCCGCGCCCCCGCCCCGTCAGGCGATTTGCACAAATCTTCTCCTACCGCTATAATGATATCTGATGGCAGATATCAAAGGCCGCGTACTGGTGATCACCACCGGCAAGGAACTCCTTGACGAGATGACCCCCTCCATGTCCGGCAGGGGGCTGGAGCTGGTCTGCGTGCCCACCCTTAAATACGCCGCCGCCAGGCTCGCCACCGGCGACTGCTCCGCCATGGTGGTGGACTTCGTGCAGGTCCCGCCTACCGAGCGCGAAGGCTTCCTGAACCTGCATAAACAATTTCCCAAAGTGCATCTGTTCACGCTGGAATCCATAGCCAGCCTGGCCCCCGCCGTAAACTCTCCGCTGCGCCGCCTCAGCTGGCCGTTGCCCATGGGTTTCGCGGACCAGGTGCGGGTTATAGCGCGCCCGGTGATCATCCTTACGGACCAGGTGCTGTTCACCACCGGGGCCGTGCAGAAGGCTTTTCACGACGCCGGCGTACAGCCCGAGTCCCTTGAATCCACCCGGGACCTGCCCGAGTTCATCCGCCGCCAGGGGGAAAACCGCTCCACCGCCCCCGAGCCCAAGAAAACCAAGCATTTATGGGGCCTGCTGGCCGCCGAGGAAGAAACCGCCCCGGAGCCCGCGCCTTTACCCGGCAACGTGGTGGTAGTGCAGTTCACCGGGACCCTGAAGGAGACCGCCTCGCTCGACGCGGGCATCCGCAACGCCATGCCGGAGGCCGTCTGCTATTACGTCTCCGGCGTGGACACGGACCGCTACGGCATACAGGCGCTCAAGGAAGGGCAGCCCGTGGCCCTGCCGCGGGAGCTGGCCGGGCGCGCGGCCGGCATTATAATAGAGACCAGCGAAGGCGGCGACGCCCGCCTTAAAAAGAGGGAGACCGAGCGCGTGCTCCTGATCGAGAATTTCAAACCCGCCCTCACCGCCCTGGGCCAGGCCCTGACGGGCAGGGGCTACGAGGTTACCACCTCCATGGACGGCGAGGAGGCCCTCAAGCTCTGCGTCAAAGGCGCCTTCCACCTGGCCGTCATCAGCACCTCCATCCCTTTCGGCCAGCATAACGGCGCCGAACTCGCCCAGAAGCTGCGCGAGCACGACCCGGACCTGCGCATCATCTTCATGGTGGACCAGTACCCCCTGCAGGCGGCGCTGAAAGGCGTCAGCCAGGTGGTGGAGCTCGGCCTCGACGACGCCATCCTGAAACCCATCGAGGCCTCGCGCCTTATCTTCTCGGTGGAGAAGGCGCTCGAGCGGCGCTTCCTGCTGCTGGAGAACGCGCGCCTGCTGACGGAGATGCAGGACCTGAACCGGCAGCTGGCCGCGGTGAACGGCTTCCAGAAAAATTT
>Ga0172379_10009636_pt1 | contig 11863 bp, 14 predicted proteins | sample GrowelOW334metaG_FD_119756 | JGI IMG/M metagenome (GOLD analysis project Ga0172379, IMG submission 119756) | Groundwater microbial communities from an aquifer near a municipal landfill in Southern Ontario, Canada - Groundwater well OW334 metaG | ecosystem: Environmental > Aquatic > Deep... | reverse complement strand
CCTTATCGGCCGAAGAAAGATTTCTCTTCAATCCTTCGGTGTCATATCTCTCGGCAGCGGATATGGCGGCCTGAAAATCATTGAAAGTCGTTTTAGCGGTTGCGGTCAGACTGTCCTTCATATTCAGAAATCCGATACACGAGAATATCAGGATCACCGCCATCATGGGCATGGCGTATCTCATACCCGCCCTGCGTTTCCTTGAGGCATTGACCTGTTTCAACTCAAATCTCCTGTTCTGTTGCTTCGGAGCGCTCTTATTATCTTTGTGTTCGATGGGCTTCTGGGAAGCGCGCGGTGAATTATGAGGGGAGTAAAAACGCGAAACGGACGGATGTCTCACATCCGCCAAAACAGGAGAAATATTTTTCTTCCTGAATTCTTTTTTCGGTTCTTCCTGTTTCTGTCCTCGTATCATCCTTATGGATTTATTCTTCGTAAGAATTATAACAGCGGAACAGAAACTATGTAAGCAATCCTTATCCCCAAGTGTCGGTTACAACCGAGATCATGCGATTTCAGCCATCTCCTTCATCTTCAACAACTTCAATAAATCTCACGCCAGTGAGATGATCCATCATTTTAAACTATCCTCACCTACACTCCCGTCGGATCGGAAACAAAAATATTTATAGTTTTCAATATCACCCACAAGTCCAACCCCACCGTTCTGTTCCTCACATAAAAATCATCGAGCGCTAATTCATCGAGCCATTTGAGCGATGAAGCCCCCAAAACCTGAGAAACGCCTGTTATTCCGGCGACAGCTGAAGATATACGAGCATATTCTTTCGGGTATTGAGATACTTCAAGAGGTTCATGGGGGCGAGGTCCTACAAGGGCCATCTCTCCTTTCAGTACATTCAGAAACTGAGGCACCTCGTCCACCCTTAATTTTCTCAGCAGCCTCCCGACCCTCGTCACCCGCGGATCATGCTTCATCTTGAAAAAACATCCGTCGCTCCGTTCATTCATGGACTTCAGAGCGTCTTTCTGAAACTTCGCATCCTTCACCATTGAACGGAATTTATAAACCTTTATCACCCTTCCTGCCGATATCCTATCAAGCCTCACGAAAACAGGGCCCTTGGTATCGATCTTTATGGCAAGAGCTATGAACGGAAGAAATGGAATAGTTAAAACTATTCCGAGAATAGAGCCGGAGATATCCATCAGACGCTTCCAGGCGGGATAGGACAAGTTATCACCCATTTGATAATATGGATTATATATACATCGGATAAATCCCGCCAGAAATTACGGAAAATATGAAGATCGCCCTCACACACGACTATTTGAACCAATTCGGAGGCGCCGAAAGAGTATTAGAGATCTTCACCGAGATGTATCCCGAAGCTCCTATCTATACGCTCTTTTATGACGGAGTACCCCTTGCCGACCGCTTTAAAGACAAGATAAAGAAGACCAGCTTCCTCGACAGGCCGTTCATCAGAAACAATCACAGGACATTCATCCCTCTTATGCCCTTCGCCGCCCATTCAGTGAACCTCGGGCGAAAATATGACGTGGTGATATCCAACTCCGTCGGATTCGGAAAGGCGATGTCCCATCGGAACGCAAAACATATCTTTTACTGCAACGCGCTTCTGCGTTATGCATGGGATCCCGAAACCCATCTTAAGGATTTCTTGCCCGAACCCCTTTATACGCTCTCTCGACCGGCGACCTGGATGATGAAGAAGTGGGACAGGTGGACCGGCAGAAAAGCCGACATCATAGTCGCCAACTCCGAATACACCAGAGAAAGGATCAGAAGATTTTACGACCGGGATTCCGAAGTGATATATCCTCCGGTCGATACCGATTTTTTCAGACCCGAACCGGATACCGAAAAGAAATATTACCTTGCTGTCGGCAGACTTATTCCCTATAAGAAGTTCGATATCATCGTTGAAGCCTTCAATGAATTGGATCTTCCCGTGAAGATCGTCGGTGACGGTCGGGAATATGAAAGACTGAAAAACCTCGCAACCTCTCCGAATATCGAGTTCACCGGATTCATCCATGACCCCGAAGAACTGAAGAATATATACAACGGAGCCAAAGCGTTTCTTTTTCCTCAAATTGAGGACTTCGGACTGGTGGCGGCGGAAGCCCTTGCATGCGGAACTCCTGTTATCGGATATGCCAAGGCAGGCGCCAAGGAAATGATAATTCCGGGAAAGAACGGTCTTCTTTTTGAGGAACAGACGGCACAAGCCCTCCGAAAAGCCGTCGAAGAATTCGAGCTTCTTAATATTAATGCTTCCGAGGTCGCTGCCTCCGCCGAAAAATTCGGAAGAAAAGAATTCGAAAAAAGATTCAGAAAATTGATCGGAGAATAAATAATGATATGGTCATGACGCACCTCAGTAAAGCCTCAGCGAGACGAGCGTCACAAATCACTAACATCCTAAATTATTAACACTTTTAGACGGCCGTCCAAAAGTGTTAGCAATTTAATAAAATAAAAAACTCGCCTTTAAAAGCGAGTTTTTGTTTTGTTGAGCGTTATTTTTCTTCGAGATTCCAACTGTTGAACCTATGTCCATATATGTCTTTCTCGAAGACCTTATATTTAGTTCTCTCCCAATCGGTGGGAAAAACTTCGGTGACGACCTTCTTCTCGATGATGAAGACCATGTCATTAAGCTTCCAGTTTCTTATGAAACCGGCCTTTCTGAACTTCAGGGATAATTGGGTCATGAGTGCCTGCGCCTGCCAGAGCATTCTCCTGATCTCTTTTCCTGAATAGCCGAGTGACTCCGGATGTTTTAGGTCCCAATAGGACATAAATCCTATTTTTTCCATCACCAGAAGATATTGTCCGTCCTGCTCCACTCGAGCAATGACTTTGGCGGCAGGTAATCCCGCTGCCGTGACAGCTTCCATTATGCGGGCCTCATAGAAAGGATCTCCGGATTCTCCGACTTTTCCTTTAGCGGGATTTATTCTTTTCGCGACGACTTTTACGCCATCGTTCCATGGAATTATCTTGACCGCGGTCGGATCGTCTTTGATCTTTCCTTTTTTATCGGTCTGTTTTTCTCCCGGCTTTATATTCTTCCCCTCAGATTCAAAATAGCCGAAAGGGTCTTCCATAAATCCGGCCGGAGCCGTTCCTGTCTTTATCCCTATTATCTTCATTGCGACCACCTCTTTCCTTATTTTTCCGCTCAATATTATTGTAACGTACTCCGAGAAGATTAGCACAAAATACCCGTTTTGTCAATCAAAACACCTTTTATGATAATAAAAAACCGCTCAATTGAGCGGATTTTTGAAAGCGGCAACTTTCTGTATATCAGACGAGGAGAGGTTCTTATTCTGCCCAATGCCGTAAACATGATTTACGGGAGGTGCATTTACCCTTTTAGGTCCGAATCGGACAACCTTGGCCTGTTTTAATTTTTATTTTCTGACTGTCTTAAAGCCTCTTCATAGAGACTCTTCATGATCTCGGCGGAAAATTGCTCAAAAGCCTCTGCTGAAACCCTGATCCTTGTAGCCATCAGAGCTCTTGCTCTCTTAGCTTCTTCCGGACGAAGTTTCTCCGCATTCGAATTATACTTGCATATAAGCAACTTCAAAGCGATATCACGTTGCTCCCTGTCAGTTAAAATAAATACAGGGATCGTGTCCCATTCAGCGGAAACAAGGTCTTTCGCAAAATTTTTAAGATCCTTTTCCGGTACCTTACTTTTTTTGGAAAGATTACCTATTTCCCTTACTATTTCCGCCGGAGGAATTCTCAATCCCAGCTCCAGCATGATCCTGAACGCAATTTCCCCCATTCTCTCTTTTGTAAACTTCTTTATTTCCCGATGGTCCTTCATTTACATCATCCTTCCTTATTTTGTTTTGGAATTGCCGCTCCAAAAACATATAAATGTACTGGAATCAGTAAAACACAATAAATCAATTTTGTCAACATAGACCTGCCGGAAACAGTAGGTCTGATCTTAAAAAATCCACCTTTCGGCGGATTTTAAAATATTATTTAACTTCTCTTTTCCACTCCTCCCTCACCCCCTTCTTCAACTTATCTATCATCACGAATTCCTCATATATTCCGTCGAGAAGATCATAATTTTTCGATTCTTCGGTGCTGACCCACTCAAAAGCGTCGGTCTCCCCCTCCTGAAGCTTCACCTCTCCCGAGATGTGATCGGCGATGCATGATATTACGAGCGACGGCGCTCCGTCATCATGAACGGTCGCAAGACTTGTGAGATATTCCACGTTTGTAACCTCGAGTCCGACTTCTTCTTTCACTTCTCTCTTCAATGTTCTTTCGAGAACATTGTACCAATAAAATTCCGTATCTTTCGGAAGTGCGAGATAATCATTCGTTTCCATCTTCCCTCCCGGCACCGTCCATTTGCCCGGAAATCGCTTCTTATCAGGCGACCTGCGGGTGATGAGATACTTGCCGTCCTTGATGATTATGGCCGTAATGGCGACCTCATGAAGATATTGGTTTTCCATTTTATTTTCTGAATATTTTTATCGTCTGCCTGACCTCCTCAGGAACACCGTCGATACACTCGTAAGTTTTCACTTCTTCTTCGTTCACCCAAGCGTGATCGACAAAACCGCCCGGTTCGAGAACTATATCTCCTCCTTTGTATCTGGCGGCGAATTTCACGAGAATGACGGGAATACCGTCCGGCCTCACAAAAGCCACGCTGTTTATATAATGAAAAGGTCCTTCGATATCTATTCCCGCCTCCTCTTTGGCCTCTCGAGCCAGAAGATCTTCGACGGCATTTTCAAAATCAAGAACATCTCCGTTCATTCTGGTCGGCTTAGCGATATCAAGCTGACTCCACTCCAGCTTTCCTCCGGGAACTCCGTATCTTCCGGGATGCACTTTCTCACGCTCATCACGTTTAAGTATCAGACATCTTCCGTCACTCTCTCTGTAAGGAACGATGTTGGCCACGAAATAAAAGAGCTTATTCTCTTTGGCGTTCTCGAGACTTATTTTTTCAGCTGACATTTTACCTCTTTATTATGTCGGATATCCTCTCGACTGTCATCCACGCCGCCCCTGTTCCGAATCCTTCTTTGCTGACTTCAAAAGACTTTATCAACTCGGGATCTTTAAGCCTCATAAGCACGCAATATCGCGGAATTTTTCCCCATTTCTTGAAGTCTGTCTCCACGAGACATATCTCTTTCCCGTAATCATTAATTACTCCGCGTATCTCTTCATCGCCTAAGAATTCAAATTGAATAACCTCCGAAACCGTCGCCTTTGCGGTCACCGGCTCGCCTGAATTTTTAAAAAAGATCACATCGCCGAAAGACGCCCTATTCCAGGGCGTTCTTCTCGTCTGGTACCAGCGCGACTCGATGGATTTCTCCCCCGAAAGTATCTTCGGGATCAGTTTCCACGATTTATTCATTATCGCGACGTGATGCATTGATTATTTATAGAATCTCTTATAAACCTCCGGCACCATCTCCTTGATTATATCCCCGGCAGGGTCCCTCTTATCAGCATGCTTTAACTGCAGGCCACCTCTTCCGCCCTCCTTAACTTTTGTGATAAAACTGCTTAACAATTTGGAACACTCCAAAGCAAGACCGTTTAAATATTTAAAACTTTCAATATTTAAATAGCCGATATCCAAAGCGGCATACAGCTGAGCACGAACCTCCCCGGCCGACGCCTTAGCAATATAAAGATAGTTTATCAGCTCATTCTTGGTTCCGCTCTCAAAACCTTCGGCAATGTTGCTCATTACCGACACGGAAGCTCGCTGAATTTGGTCTTTAAACCCGTTATCGGATAACCCCTTAAAAGCGCCGTAAACACCCTTAGTTAGTTCACGTGACCGCTGCCAGCACATAAGATCTTCGAATCTTTCGATTGTCGCCATCTTATATTTTTTAAATATTTAAACTTTTAAATATTCTACGCTCCGTGGTGCTTCTTGAACTTGATGGGATTACCGTTCTCGTCCTTCGCTCCGCAGGGACAGGGATCGTTCCTTCCCACTTTCGCGAGATCCTCAGGAGAAAGATCGAGCGGAGGCAACTGATTGGCTTGTATCTCTTCAGTCGGTTTGATCTCGACGGACTGTATCCTCGACATATTATCGAAGATCAGAGAATCGAAGTTGGCCAGAAGATCGTTATAGAGAATATGTCCCTCCCTTCTGTATTCAACGAGCGGATCATGCTGTCCGTAAGCCCTTATTCTGACCGACTCATTAAGAGCCTCGAGATCTTCGAGGTGGTTCATCCAGAGCATATCGACTATTCCTAAGACGGGTCCTTTGACCCATTCAATTCCCATAAGTTCGGCTATTTTTTTCTTTATGGCCTCGGGATCGTGCTTTGCCATCTCCTCCTCGGAAAGTCTGGCCGTATGCGCATCTATCGAAGTGTTGAGTATCTCCAGGAATTTATCCCTGTCAGCTGTCAGTATTTCCTGTCTTCTCCTATATATGGCAAGTCTCTGCTTGTTGAGGATATCATCGTATTCAAGCAGATGTTTTCTGGAATCGAAGTGGAAGCCCTCAACCTTCTTCTGAGCTTCGACTATCGATGCCGAGACGAATTTCGATTCTATCGGCATATCTTCCGGGATCTTCAGCGACTGCATGAGAGCCTTTAGTCTGTCGCCGCCGAATATACGGGTCAGATCATCATCACACGAAAGGAAAAAACGCGAAGAACCGGGATCCCCCTGTCTGCCAGCGCGTCCTCTCAATTGGTTATCGATACGTCTCGCCTCATGACGCTCCGTTCCTATGACATGCAGACCGCCCAATGAACGAACTTCTTCGGCAAGCTTCTCGTCATAAGGACTTCCCCCAAGAATGATGTCGACGCCTCTTCCTGCCATATTGGTCGCGACGGTTATCGCCCTCTTTCTTCCGGCCTGAGCGATTATCGCTCCTTCCCTTTCATGATTCTTGGCGTTGAGGATCTCGTGAGGCAGATTTGCCTTTTCAAGATACTTGGAAAGCATTTCATTCTTCTCTATGGAAGCTGTTCCGACGAGCACGGGCTGACCCTTGTCGAACTTTTCCCTTATATCTTCGATGATCGCCTTATTCTTGGCCTCCATCGTCTTGAATATGAAATCAGGAAGGTCCTTTCGGGCCAATGGCTTATTGGTCGGAATGGTCACGACATTCAATCCGTATACTTTATGGAATTCTTCCGCTGAGGTCTGAGCGGTTCCCGTCATGCCGGAAAGCTTCTTATACAGACGGAAATAATTCTGGATCGTTATCTGGGCATAAGTTTTGGACTCCTCCTTTACCGCCACATTTTCTTTGGCTTCGATGGCCTGATGTAATCCTCCTGAATAACGGCGACCCTGCATCATTCTTCCCGTAAATTGGTCGACGATTATCACCTCTCCTTCGCGTACGACATAATCCCTGTCGAGCTGAAAAAGAACACTCGCCTTAAGACACTCCTCGAGATAGTGGACGAGTCTCAGATTCTCGGCGCTGTAAAGATTTTTTATGCCCGTCACCTTCTCAATCCTATCGATACCGGCCTGGCTTATCTCCACCGATCGGAGCTTCTCGTCAACGGTATAATCCTCTCCCTTTTGAAGATGGGACACGGCCCTCGTCATTATTTTGTAGTATTCGCTCGAAGATTCATCCGGAGCGGATATGATTAGCGGCGTTCTCGCCTCATCTATGAGAATGGAGTCCACCTCGTCGATGATCGCGAAGTTGGGAGCTCTCTGTACCTGAGCAGTCGCGTTATGCGCCAGATTATCGCGAAGATAATCGAATCCGAATTCATGATTGGTTCCGTGGACTATATCCGCCACATAAGCCTCTCTTCTTGAAATAGGTCTCAGAAATTTATGCTGAACGAGAAAAGAGCCTGTCGCATCTCTTTTTTCATCAGCTTCCTTCTCCTGCTCGTCGGTCATCCTGAAATCAGGATCATACATATAAGCTCCGTCATGCACCAAGCAGCTGACCTTGAGTCCCAGGGCATGATATATCTGACCCATCCATACGGCATCACGGGTTGCAAGATAATCGTTCACGGTTATCACATGAACTCCTTTTCCGGTGAGCGCGTTGAGATAAGCGGCAGGAGTGACGGCAAGGGTCTTTCCTTCTCCTGTCATCATCTCGACGATATTGCCTCTATGAAGGCTTATGGCTCCGTGCATCTGTGTGTCGAAATGTCTCTGTCCGAGAACTCTCTTTGCCGTCTCCCTGACCATTGCATAAGCCTCGGGCAATATCTCGCTCAATATATCCTCCGAAGAAGCTCTTTCTTTGAGAGCCAAGCTTCTCTGTTTTAATTCCTCATTACTGAGAGCTGAAACAACGGCTTCAAAGTCGTTGATCTTCTTCAATAATGCATCCTTTTCCTTATCTGATTGTCCGAACATAGCTTTCCAAAACATGTGGCCAATTATCCTATTTTGAAGGCTTTATTACAAGAACAACCCGAAAAATTGATTTCGGGCCGTATTACGTATTTCTGCCCCTTTTTCATGCGAATTTACTGTTTTGACGACCGTCGGAACAGTAAACTGAAAGGACCCAGGTATTCCGGGTCCTTTTTTAAAAAATCATCTTTTCTAGACTCTTGTCTGCTCCTTATATTCCTTCACCTGTTCGGCGAGTATATCCTTGACCGCATCTATCGCAACATGAAGATCATCGGCATTTCTCTCCGCCCTGATAGTTTTTCCGGGAACTATCAGATTCGCTTCGGCATAATATATATCTCCTTTGTTATGATGATTGGTTTCCTTTGCAGCTTCGAATTCCACCTCCACGCCGCCTTCGCTGGCCCAATCAGAAACAAATTTATCCAGATAATCCATTTTGATCTGGACGTACTCGCGAATCGCCTCCGTAAGCTCGAAGTTCTTCGTTTTTATATTAACCTTCATAGCTGTATTTTAACTTCTTTTACCGCCCGGGTAAATCCATTCCGTCTGAAATGAACCCCTGATCTCAGATGCGGATCTAGAAACGCAAGGAAAATAAGACGAGCGGTATAAAACATACCGTGAGTCTTATTTTACCGAAGCGTGACGACGAGCCGCGCTGAGATCGCGGGTTCATAAAAAAAGCCCGCCCCGCAAAATTGCGGGACGGGAGAAAAAGCTTACCTAACTATGAATACTAACGAGACTTCTTCTTAGCGGCCTTCTTCACAGTCTTCTTGGGAGCGGCCTTCTTGACGACCTTCTTCACGGTCTTCTTGACGGCCTTCTTTACGGTCTTCTTTTTTGCTGCCATTGTTTAAAATTTTTTTTATTTGAGCTGATGAAATTGTCGACCAATCATTCTCACCAACTTCTGTATTTATATTAGAACAAAAAAATATTTATTGATATGTGGATAACTAATTTTTAACGTAACTCCGAATAATTTTTTTTGAAAAAAATATTTTTCATCGCAAAAATTATTTTTTGTCGGAAAATAAATTTTATTTTTTATTTTTCCGTCTCTTTTTTGATGGAATTTATCCGGATAAAAAAATCAGCATCGCTATGACGCTGATTTTTTTATTTATCCTTACCGATCTGTATTGATCCGTGTCTAAACTATCTGCACTTCCGGCTCGAGATCGATACCGAATTTCTCCTTTACTCCTGCTTTCGCGAAATTTATGAGCTTTACGACATCTTCTGCGGTGGCGTTATCATAATTGATGAAAAAATTAGGATGTTTTTCTGAGATCATCGCTCCTCCGATACGCTTTCCTTTCAATCCTGCCTCATTAAGAAGAAAAGCAGCGGGAACGACGGGAAAAGGATCGTTCTTTATGACGGTCACCCACTCCTCCTTCCGCTCATCCGTGACGAGACTCGCATCGACATTCTTAAACGTACTTCCGGCGCTCGGATATTCCAGAGGTTGATGGTCTTCCCTGTATTTGATGTATCCGTCCATTTTATCGCGGATATTCTGTTCATCTCCGGGAATAAGATTTATCACCGCCGATAATATTATTTCCTTTCCTTCACGCTTGAAGATGCTTGTCCGATAATCAAATCCGCACTCTTCATTATTTCTTATGATGATCTCCGTCGGGTTCAAAAGATCGATGCTTCTGACTTCGACGATAAGATCTTTCATCTCTCCCTTGAAAGCGCCCGCATTACCTCTTATTGCTCCGCCGAAAGAACCGGGAAGTCCCGCGGCCCACTCCATTCCGGAAAGACTTTTTTCCGCCGCGAACTCGACTATATCCTTCATCGAATCACCGGCGCCCGCTTCGATCACTCCCGGCTCGATCTCCTTTATCCCCTTGGTCGTTATTTTTATGACCAATCCGTCATAACCGCTGTCGGAGAAGAGAACATTCGCGCCTCCTCCTAGAATGAATATGCTTTCAGGATCACCTCCGAGATTTCCCCACTCAGCGACGGCTTTCTTGATATCATCCTGATTTCTGGCCTCGACGAAATAAGAAGCGGGACCGCCTATCTTATAACTCGTATATTCCTTGAGATTTACTGATTTATCCATTTTATGGGCGATGTATTTATGGTCTATCTATAATATAACAAAAACGGCTCGTAGAACCGTTTTGAAAATAGCTTAGAAGGACGGTAGTGGTGACCCCGATTAGACCATTTGTGTTTAGCGAGTGCGCATCCACCGTCCAGACTTAATATTAACACACCCTTAAGTAGGGTAATCAAGAGTCTATTAAAAATTAATATTCCGTCAGGAATATACAAAAGCGGTGACCCGAAAGCTTTCGGGTCACCGCCTCCCTCCACCCCTAGTTTGGCGACGCTATTTAAGATAATACTCCGACCTTATTAAGAATCGTATCGGAGACCGAGCGGGCATGGTTCCCCGCAAGCTTGCGGGAAGAGCGAGGTTGAGATCGAGTGCGTTTTCCTCGCAGGGGAAAACGACGCGTATTCTTAATAAGACCGGAGTATTATCTGGCAACTTCCTCAGCCGATCCAAACGCCCTAAATATCTCTTCTTTGTTCTTCGGTGAATAAACCTTCCTGTTTCTGAAGGATCTGATCATCACATCTTCTATCTCTCTCAGCTGATACTGACTCGGAGCGGAAAAAAGCCCGAGGACGCTGATCTGCTTTTCCGACGCATTCGGATCCCGAAAAAATCTCACGACCGCTCCCTCCCCTATTTCATTCACATCCGAAAGATCGACATCGGTGACATCCTTCCCGATGAAATCCTCATCCGGTATCACGACTCTCACCGCGTCATAAAAACCTCCGTGATGAAAAACGAGATAATCTTCCGATCTTGTAAAAGCTTTATCCGACCAGATATCTCTTATAAGCTCTTCGGCCTTGTCGGCATACTTTCTCTCAACTACCACATAATCCTCCCTGTCCGAACCGATGTGCTGCACCACTATATCGAAAGCTAAGGGAAAAGTTGCCGACTTGAGAAGTTGAACCGCTTTCGGCTCGTCTTCTTTTTTTAGTTCTATCTTGAATACGACGGCATCACCCCTCTTTCTGTCCATTCTCTTCACTACGGATAACGCGAAGAAGATCGCTATTGCCGCAAAAGAGGCAAAAGTCACTATGGCGAATAGTAAAGTTATTTTATCCATAATAGAATTGGTGTATATGAAGAAAACTTTGTTTGCCGGACTTATTGTTTTAATTATAGCCTCGTTCTTCAGGTTCTACAATTTAAACAGCACCCCTCCGGGACTTTATCCCGACGAAGCGATGAACGGATCGAATGCCCTTGAAGCTATTCAGAAAAACGACTTCAAAGTATTCTATCCCGAAAACAACGGACGCGAAGGAATGTTCATCAACATCCAAGCGATGTTCGTGCGCGCCCTGGGAGCCGAACCATGGGCTCTGCGCGCGGCAGGAGCGGCCTTCGGAGTTCTTACCATT
>Ga0172379_10009635_pt1 | contig 11866 bp, 10 predicted proteins | sample GrowelOW334metaG_FD_119756 | JGI IMG/M metagenome (GOLD analysis project Ga0172379, IMG submission 119756) | Groundwater microbial communities from an aquifer near a municipal landfill in Southern Ontario, Canada - Groundwater well OW334 metaG | ecosystem: Environmental > Aquatic > Deep... | reverse complement strand
GGCGCTCAACCCGATCGAAGCGCTCCGATACGAGTGAGCAGGATCTCCGCGGCGTGCGGACTCGTTGGTACTTCTGCGCACGGTGCCCGCGCGGCTCAGGGAACGTACGCGATGCAGTCGATCTCGACGCGCAGCCCGTCGCTGGGAAGCGCCGACACCTCGACAGTCGTGCGGGCGGGCCGGTGATCCCCGAACATTCGCTCGTACACGGCGTTCATTTCCTTGAACTCCGCCATGTCGATGAGGAAGACACCGCAGCGAAGCACGTGCTGCAGGTCGGTGCCGGCGGCCTTCAGGATCGTCTCGATGTTCTTGAGACACTGTTCCGTCTGCGCGGCGGTATCGCTGGCGATCGCGCCCGTCGCCGGATTCTTCCCTCCCTGACCGGAGACGAAGACGAGGCGCTCGAAGCCCATGCCCGGCGAGTAGGGGCCGACGGGCTTCGGCAGGTTTGGGGCGTGCACGGGGCGGTGTGACATGGCGATTGTGGGATGATAGGCGGGAGTTCCTTCGACTGCCCGAATATCCCGCCCGTCCGCTGCTCGTGCCAGCGCCGATCACGTCGCTTCGAAACCCGAGACAGTGCCCCGCCACGTTCCCGAGGGGCGTACCGAACAATCGGCCGACCGGAACGGGTGCGGCATTAGTTCCATTGGGCGATGGTTGCCTTGAGTGGGGCTCGGTATGCATTCCATGTGAACACGCGCCCTCGCGGGCAAAGTCGTCCACTCCAATGCGGACTTCGCAATGAACTTCTGGATCTTCTTGGCGGGAAGCGCGATTGTCATCGGCGGCGTTGCGTGGGGGCTTTCGGTTTCGGGCGTGCCCACGACGTACGTCCTTATCGCGAGTGTCATCCTGCTTGGGCTGGCCATCGTGGTTGCGGTCACGCGTACGCGAACGAAGGACTCAACGTCATGAGCGCCGTGAGCGCCTCGTCGGAGAGGCGCTCACGGGACTGTTCAGTGCGTCGCTTGTCGCCGCCGCCGAGACCTGTCCGCGCCTACCCTTTGCGCCCAGCCTTTCCGCGGTCGCGATGCGAGAGTGGCTGCCCGTCATTCGGCTCGGCCGCGAGCTTCATCCGATCGTTGGCGTGGTCGAAGGCCGTTGATGTGACGTCGTGGTACGGCTCGCTCTTCGGCGGCACGGGGCTGGCGTCAGCTTCGGGGAGCGGGGACGGCACGGGTGCGTGCTTCTTGGTCATGGCGGACTCGAGGGCAGTGAGGAGTGATCGCGCGGGGCGTGTACTGGAGTATTGGTGCCCGTGGGCCGTGGCCGGTATCGCGCGATCGGAGTAGTCCCACGGTTCACCGCGCCCCACGCACCTCGGTCGCCGGTGCGCTCGCGGCGGCCGCTACTTCTCCTCCACCCGCACCGTGACGCGCACCATCTTGCTGACCGCCGGCCACAACGCGCCGAACTCCGCGTCCGACATCGCGCGGACGGGGCGTCGTTCGGGATCCCCGGCATGCGAGGCGCCCTGTCGCACGCCCTGATTGCGACCGAGCCCCGGCTCTTCGTTCACTTCGGTGCCGGCGTCCCAGAGGAAGAGCTGCGCCGTGATATTGCCCGTCACGGGACGGTTGTTCGCGTCAAAGAGCGCGATCCCCTCAGGGCCGGTGGCAATAAGCCCGTCGTTGGACTGGCCGATCATGGATGCCAGGGAAAGTCGGTCACCGGGGCGCGCGTCAACAGTGAATTCATAGTAGCGCCCTGACAGCAGCATGCTGGAGCCGTCGGCCGTGCCCGCCATCGGTTTTCTCGGGTTCATCCCGCCAATCGTGATCCGGGGAATCAACGACTTGTCGAACGCTCCGGCCGCTCGCACGCCCGCGACGCTCCAGAGATTTGCCGCGAGTTCGCGCGCCATCCCCGCTTCGGCGAGCCCTTTCAGGCCGAGTCCGGCGTCGAGCTTTCCGGGCGTGAATATCGGGCTCCCGGCGGTATGCACGGTCCACACGACGGCCGACAGCGGGATCGCGACGGCGCGACCGGTGGAGAGCTTAAGCGTCGAGGGCTTTGACACATTCTCAAAGCGCACGGTGAACTGTGTCACGGCCACGGCCGGGCCGCCGCGCGCGGCCGTCTGCGCACCGGTTGCAGGGGCAATGCCGATGGCCGCGCACGACAGCACGACCACCACCGCTGCGCGATGTCCTACCACATGAGCCGCACGCCGGCCGCGATGGGGATCATCCCGCCACTCTGTCCCGCGCGTCGCGCCTGCATGTACCGGCTTTCGACGAACCACCCCAAAGTGCCGGTCTGCACGAGGAGTCCACCGCCCACCTGCCACGCGAACGACGTGGCGCTCCCCGCGTAACTCGCGCGCACCAGGCCGATATCGGCCAGCGTGTAGGGAACGAAGATGCCAATGGCGATGGGGGTCAGCATCACGCCGGTCATGATGCTGGTGGCCGTGGCCGTGCCGCCATCCATCGCGGTCACCTCGCTCCGCCCGTAGGTGCCCCCGATACGGAGGTTGATGATCCCTCCCGGAAGCGTCACGCCGCCCATCGTCTGGATCAGCCATCCGTTCTTCATCGTGTCCCCCGACGTTCCCGATGGGAGCGAAACGCCGGCGCCGATGTTCAGGAAGTGTCCAAGTTGCGCGGCGGCCGGTCGGGGCGACACCGCGCTCGCTGCGGTCAGGCAGACCGCCGCCAGTACGAGCTTCCATCTGAGCGCATGTGTCATGGGGTTCCTCTCATTGCCACACCTCACGGCCGGCGTGGCGGCTTGAAGTCAGGATAGCAGTCTTCCGTCAGATCGCCGCTCACACGCCGAGTCTCGCCGCCGCTCATTGGAGCGGTGTAGAGGTGCATCTTGCCGTTCGCTGCCCGATTGCTGCAGAAGAAGATGTCGCGTCCATCGCTTGACCACGTGGGATGCATGTCCGTCGCCGTGGTCTGGCTCACGCGCATCTGGCCGCTGCCGTCCGCGTTCATGACGTAGATGCCGTTGTCCATGCCGCCGCCGGACGCCGGACGCCACACTTCGAGCGCGAGACGTGTTCCGTCGGGAGACCACACCGACTTGCCATTCGACTTCAGCGTCGTAAGCTGTCGCACGTTTGTGCCATCGGGGTTCATCACGAACACCTGCCACGCGCCGCCGTTGCGGCTGGAGGCGAAGGTGATGGTCTTGCCATCGGGCGACCAGCGCGGATAGGCGTCGTCCGTGTTCGTGGTCAACCGCTGCACGTTGCTGCCATCCGCGTTCATGACGTAGAGGGACGTCTCGCAGCACGCGTTCGGCGTCAGGTCGTGCCGGTTGGACTGAAAGACGATGCGCTGGCCGTCCGGCGACCACGCCGGGCTGTACTCGAGCACGTTCGCGCGGTTGCTGATGTTCCGCGGATTGCTGCCGTCTGCGTCGACGATGTAGATCTCCGCCAGCACGTCGGAATTGTCAGCGAACTTGGCGAAGGCGATGTGCGTGGCATCCGGCGACCACGTCGGCGACCACGCCCTCCCGTGTGTCGTCACGGCCTTGAGGTTCGTTCCGTCGGCATTCATCAGATAGATGTCCGCGCGCAGCCACGTCGCATCCGGCGACCGCAGGAAGAGCAGCCGCGGCTCGGCCGGGCTGGGATCGAAACAGACCGGCATCAGCGGATTGCCGGCCGCGCAGTCGTCGCTGGAGGTGCACGTGGTCGCGACGAGCGGCGCGGCCAGCGCGCACGTCAGACGAACCAGCCGCGCACGCAGCCTGCTCCCGTGCATCATCGGTTTGCTCCGGCTGCCGCTGCCCTCATGGGGCCTCCCGTCGCGTGCTGCGCGGGCAGGTCCGTGTCGGGGCAGCAATCCTCTGTCCCTTCCGCACTCACTTGTCGCGCCGCACCGCCGGTCGCCGGCGCGGCGTAAATGTGCATCTTGCCGCTCGCTCCCCGGACGCTGCAGAAGTAGATCTCGCGCCCATCGTGCGACCACGACGGACTCATGTCCATCACGGCGCCACTGCTCACCACCATCTGCCCGCTGCCGTCGGCCGACATGACGTAGATACCCGCGCCCATTCCCCCGGCGGATGCGTCGCGCGTGCCCTCGAAGACAAGCATGTCCCCGCTCGGCGACCACGCGGCCTTCCGGCTCGTGCCCACCGACGTGCGCTGCCGGATATTGGTGCCGTCGGCGTTCATGACGAAGAGCTGCTGGCCGCCGCCGCCGCGGTCGGAATTGAAGGCGATGGTGGCGCCGTCCGGCGACCACCGGGGGAGCTTGTCGTTGCCGCCGGTGGTCAGCCGACGCACGTCGGAGCCATCGGCGTTCATCACGTAGAGCGACGTCACGCAGCACGTCGTGGTCGCTGGGTTGTGGCGGTCGGACTGGAAGACGATGTGCGTGCCGTCGGGGGACCAGTCCGGCGCCCAGTCGAACGCCGCCGACTGGTTGCTGACGTTCCGCAGGTGCGTGCCGTCGTCGTCGATGGTGAAGATCTGCGAACGAATCATGGAGCTATCCGCGCGCCTGGCCCAGGCGATATGCCGGCCATCAGCGGACCACGTGGCGTACGACGGGGTCATCTTCTGCGTCGGCATGCCATCCGTCGTGAGCCGCCGGACGTCGGTGCCGTCGATGTTCATGGTGTAGAGGTCCGACCGTGTCCAGGTCGAATCCCACGCGCGCAGGAAGAGCACGCGTCGCGCCGGGGTGGTGCACACCGGCATCAGCGGATTGCCGGCCGCGCAGTCGTCGCTGGAGGTGCACGTGGCGAGAAACAGGAGCGGCGCGACGGCACTCACCACAAACACCGCGCGGATCGATCGCATGTGCGTCACGCGTCACCTCGTTGGGTGCAAACGGTGACGCGAGCGATGCCGCGTCGCGAGGAACGATCAGAAGCTCAGTCCCAAGCATGCAAACCTGCACTTCATGGTGTGTAAGTCAAGAGAACGAGGCGTGGACTGAACCGGACACAATGTCTGTAAGGCATCGGTGCGCCGATTGACGTCGCGAGAGACACGTTGCTGGCGCGACTCTGCCGTTCCTCGTACGTTCGGACCCTGCACGGCGCACGGAGACGGTCGTGCCCGTTCTCAACCGGGAGAGCGCGTGAACGGCCCGAGCGCGACTGGGGTGTTGCTGGTCCGTGCCACCTTCTCATCTGTGAAGCGGTAACCGGCCGTGGCCGACTCCGATCGCGCCGGTGAGCTGCTGGCCGGACGCTATGAGCTGTGCGAGGTCATCGGACGCGGCGCGGCGGCGGTGGTGTACCGCGCCCGTGATTGCCGGCACGACCGCGACGTGGCGGTCAAGGTACTGCGCGCCGAGCTGACGCAGTCACTGACCGCCGATCGCTTCATCCGCGAGATCGGCATTGCCGCGAAGCTCACGCACCCGCACATCCTGCCGCTGTACGATTCTGGGGAGGCGAACGGGCAGTTCTACTACGTGACGCCGTTCATCCAGGGGGAGTCGCTGCGCCAGCATCTCGAGCGGGTGCCGCAGCTCAACCCGCGCGACGCGGTCATCCTCGCACGCGCCCTCGCATCGGCCCTCGAGTGCGCGCACGCCCAGGGCATCGTGCATCGCGACCTGAAGCCCGAGAATGTGCTGCTCGTCTCCGGGCAGGCCCTGCTCTCCGACTTCGGCATCGCGCAGGTGTTGCGCCTCGAGGGAGCCCCGCAGCGATTCACGGTCACCGGACTCGTGGTGGGGACGCCGCAGTATATGAGTCCGGAGCAGGCGGCGGGGGACGGCGCGGTGGATGCGCGCTCCGACATCTACAGCCTCGGCTGCATGCTGTACGAGATGCTGACGGGAGTTGCGCCGTTTCACGGCCACTCCGTGCAGGCGATCATCGCGCGCCGGTTTACGGAGGATGCCCGCGATGTGCGCGAACTGCGCGGCGAGGTGCCGCGCTCGCTCGCCGATCTCGTCGCCAGCATGCTGGCGCGAGAACCCGCCGACCGCGTGCAGACGGCCTCCGAGCTGGTGCAGCTCCTCGCGGCGGTCGAGGTCGACTGTGCCACCCTCTCGGGGTCCACGTACGCCAAGCTGGCCAACCAGACGATCGCGGCCACCCGGCGGAGGCTGCGCCGCGTGCGCGGCCTCGCGTGGGCCGGCAGCGTCGCGGCGGTGCTGGCGAGCGCATGGTTGGTGCGCGACATGCCGTGGGTCGGCGCGCTGCTGCACCTCGGGCCCAGCGTCAAGACGCTCGCCGTGCTGCCGCTGGTCAACCTCTCGGGCGATGTGCAGCAGGAATTCTTTGCGGACGGGCTCACGGCGGCGTTGATCGCCGACCTGACGCAGCTGCCGGGCGTCAAGGTGATCTCGCGGACGTCCGTGATGCAGTACAAGCTGATGAAGAAGCCGATGCGGGACATTGCCCACGAACTGCACGCCGACGCGCTGCTCGAGGGGACGTTGATGCGCGAAGGAGAGCAGGTGCGCATCACGGCGAAGCTGGTGCGCGGGAGCGATGAGCAGAGCCTCTGGACCAAGACCTTCGATGGACAGGCGGGCCAACTGTTCGAACTCCAGCGAGCGGTCGGGGCCGACGTGGCGCGCGAGATCGGCGCCCGCTTCTCCCCAGGCGCCAACGCGCCACGGAGATCGGTGAAGCCGGAGTCGCAGCAGGCGTACCTGAAGGGGGCGTACTATGCGGGCCAGTCGCGCCTCGAAGAAGCCATCGCCTCGTTCATGCGCGCGGTGGAGGTGGATCCCTCCAACGCGCCGGCCTATGCGGCGATGTCGCGCGCCTACTACTTCCGCGCGTTCTTTGGCCAGGTGGCGCCGCAGGAGGCCTTCAGCCAGATGCGTCGCGCGGCGGCTGCCGCGCTCGCGCAGGATGCGACGCTCGGCGAGGCGCACGGATTGATGGCGCTCGTGAACACGCACTTCGACTATGATTGGCCGGCCGCCGAAAGACACTTCGCGCAGGCGCTCGCACTGAGCCCGAGCAACGCCCAGGTACACCACGACTACGCGCACTTCCTGCTGGCGATGGGGCGCGGTGCGGAATCCGTCGAGGAAAGTCGCCGCGCGGTGGAGCTCGATCCGGCGAATCCGATGCTCACGGCCTGCCTCGGCTGGCACAGCCTGTTCGATGCGCGGTTCGATGAATCGCTGCGGCAGGCCGCGGAGGCGCAGCGCATGATGCCGAGCTTCTGGGCGCGGATCGTGCAGGGATGGGCGGAGGAGGGCAAGGGGAACTCAGAGAAGGCGGTCGCCGCGATGCGCGGGGCGATGGAGCTGGAGCCGACGCTGGGATTCACGCAAGCAGCGCTCGCGAACGCCCTGGCGCGCCATGGCGAGACTCGGGAGGCGCGCGCGCTGCTCGCGGGCCTGTTGGCGCAGTCGCGCCTCGGCTACGTCTCGGCGTACGACATCGCCCTGGTCTACACCGGCCTCGGAGACAAGGACGCCGCATTCGAATGGCTCGGCAAGGCGATCGCCGAACGTTCCATGTTCGTGGTGCATCTCGCGTGGGACGCGCGTCTGCGGCCGCTGCGCGACGACCGCCGTTTCCGCGAGTTGTTGGCTCGACTGGCCATTCCCGGGCAGTCAGCGCAGGCCGCGAGACCGAAGACGGTGGCGATGGTGCGCACGGGAGACTTCGCGCTGTAGAGCCGGTCTTGACCGGTACTCGGTCAATACGTCGGCAACGCCTGTCGCTCCAAGCCCGCGACGCGTAAATCTCATCACGACGGCCCCCGGTTCCTTTCCATCACCGGGTCTCCCCAATGTTCAGCTTCCGTCCGCTCGCGATCCCACTCGGCGTCGCGATTCTCGCCTGCAGCGGTGTCGTCTCCGCGCAGCTCCCAAGCACCAACCCGTTCGCGGCACCGAGCCCGCTGCAATATCAGGCGCCGGACTTCACCCGCATCCGCAACACCGACTTCCAGCCGGCCATCGAAGAAGGGATGCGCCAGCAGCTCGCCGAGGTGGCGGCGGTCATCCGCAACCCGGCCGCGCCGACGTTTGAGAACACCATTCTCCCGCTCGAGCGCGCCGGACAACTGCTCTCGCGTGTGCAGCGGGTCTTCGGCGCCCTCACATCGTCCAACACCAACGACACGCTCCAGGCCATCCAGCGCGCCCTCGCGCCGCGGCTGGCCGCGCACCGCGATGCCATCTCGCTCAACGACACGCTCTTCCTGCGGATCAGGAGCCTCTACGACCGGCGCGCGAGCCTCGGCCTCGACTCGCTGCAGCGCCTCGTCGTGGAGCGCTACTACCGCGACTTCGTGCGCGCCGGCGCGTTGCTGTCGGAAGCGGACAAGACGAAGCTGCGCGCGCTGAACCGCGAGCAGGCGTCGCTTACGAACGAGTTCGGGCGGAAGCTGATGGCCGCCACGCGCGCGGGTGGTGTGGTCGTGGAGGATGTGAATCAGCTTACCGGACTCAGCAGCGGCGAGATCGCGGCGGCGGCGGGGGCGGCGCAGGCGCGCGGCCTCGCGGGCCGCTGGCTCCTGCCGCTGCAGAACACCACGCAGCAGCCGGCCCAGTCGTCGCTGCAGAACCGCGCGCTGCGGCAGCGCCTCTTCGAAGCGTCCACCATGCGTGCGGCGCGCGGAGACAGCAACGACACGCGCCAGGTCATCCTGCGGCTCGCCCAGCTCCGTCCGGAACGTGCGAAGCTGCTCGGCTTCCCGTCGCTCGCCGCCTACGGCCTCGACGAGACCATGGCGAAGACCCCGGAGAACGCGCTTCGCCTGCTCACCCAGCTTGCGACGCCGGCCACGGCAAAGGCGCGTGGCGAGGCCGCGGCCATGCAGCAGCTCGTGGACAAGCAGGGCGGGGGCTTCCAGCTCCAGCCGTGGGACTGGCAGTACTACGCCGAGCAGGTGCGCGTGGCGCAGTACGCGCTCGACGAAGAGCAGATCAAGCCGTACTTCGAAATGGACCGCGTGTTGCGGGACGGCGTCTTCTACGCCGCGCAGCAACTTTATGGATTGACGTTCAAGGAGAGGAAAGACCTCCCGGTTTATCATCCGGACGTGCGCGTCTTCGAGGTCTTCGACGCCGACTCGTCGCTGGGCCTCTTCTACGCCGACTACTACAAGCGCGACAACAAGAACGGCGGGGCCTGGTCCAGCGGCTTCGTGGGCCGTTCGGCGCTGCTCGGCACACGGCCGGTCGTCATCAACAACTGCAACTTCACCAAGCCGGCCGCGGGCCAGCCGGCGCTGCTGACGTGGGATAACGTCACGACGATGTACCACGAGTTCGGCCATGCGCTGAGCAGCTTCCTGAATGCGGCGCCGTACCCGCGGCTTGCGGGCAACATGCCGCGCGACTTCACGGAAGTCCCGTCGCAGTTCAACGAGCACTGGGCGCTGGACCCGGCGGTGTTCGGGCACTACGCGCGCCACTACCAGACGGGCGCGCCGATTCCGGCGGCGCTGGAAGCCAAGATCCGGCGCACGACGACGTTTGATCAGGGCTTTGCGACCACGGAGTACCTCGGCGCGGCCCTGCTCGACATGGCCTGGCACACCCTGACGGTGAACGACCATCCGACGGACGTGGACTCGTTCGAGGCGCAGGCCCTGAAGCGCTTCGGCGTGGACCTGCCGCTGGTGCCGCCGCGGTACAAGACCAACTACTTCTCGCACATCTGGAGTGGCGGATATTCGGCGGGCTACTACGCGTACATCTGGGCCGAGGTGATTGATGCCGACGCGTATAGCTGGTTCGAGGAGAACGGCGGGCTGACGCGCGCGAACGGCCTGCGCTTCCGTAGAATGATCCTCGAGCGCGGCGGGACGGGCGACATGGGGACGATCTACCGGCAGTTCCGCGGACGGGACCCCGAGATCGCGTCGCTATTGAAGAACCGCGGGCTCACGGGGGGCGCGCACTAGCGACTTGCCCGCTCTGACTCGAGCTTATTGCGGTTAGCACGGCCGCGGCGTGTCGATTGCGTTCGCGGCCGTGTCACTCCCTCGCACCAGAGGCGCTCCCCCGTGCAGAATCGTCGGACGTTTATTGTCTCATCCGCTGTCGCGAGCGGTTCTTTGCTCGCCGGGTTCACGCCCTTTGCCAACTCGGCCCTTGGGCCTGGTCGGACGGCGGTCGAGCCGCTCGACCTGCTCATCCTCGGCGGCACCGGCTTCATCGGCCCACACCTCGTGCGACACGCGGTGGCGCGCGGGCATCGCGTGACGATCTTCACGCGCGGCCGCGCCCAGGCCGATCTGCCGGATTCGGTCGTGCGTCTCCTCGGCGATCGCAACGGCCAGCTCCAGGCGCTCGAGGGAAAGCGGTGGGACGCCGTCGTGGATGATTCTGGCAATCGCGCCGACTGGGTGCGGCAGTCCACCGCGCTGCTCAAGGACGCGGTGGGTCGCTATCTCTTCACGTCGTCGACGGGCGTCTATTATCCGTACCTGCGGCGCGGACTGTCCGAATCGGATCCCGTGCACTACGACCAGCGCGACCCGAAGGACGGCGAGGAAGCGTTCGGTGTGATGAAGGCTCAGGGCGAGCGGTTCGTGCTCGACGCGTTCGGCGACCGTGGCCTCGTGGTGCGCCCGACCTACATCGTGGGCCCGGGTGACACGAGCGACCGGTTTCCGTACTGGCCGGTGCGCCTCGTGCGTGGTGGCGAGGTGCTGGCCCCCGGGCGGGCCGATGATCCGTCGCAGTTCGTTGACGTGCGCGACCTCGCCGAGTTCATGGTGCACCTGCTGGAGAACACGCGATCCGGCCTGTTCAATGCGGCGGGACCCGAGAAGCCCATCACGGCCCGCGCGTTCTACGCGGCGGCGGCGGCGGCGCTCAATGCCAACGTGAAGTTCACCTATGTGGACGACTACGACTTCTTGCGCGCGCACAAGATCGAAGAGTCTATTCCGTGGGCGATGCTCAGCGGCAACAACGACGGCATGATGAGTATCCGCAATGCGCGAGCCATCGCGGCCGGCCTCACCGTCCGACCGTTGTCGGACACGGTGCGCGACACGCTTGCCTGGTGGCCGAGCGTGCCGGAAGCTCGGCGCGCCAAGCCGCGGTTCACGATCACGCCGGAGATCGAGGCGGCTGCGCTGGCGGCGTGGCACGCCCGCGGCCGGTAACGCGTGGGGGACTCGGGCCACATCGTTCAAGGGTGCATAACGAAACAGGGCCCCTGACTTCCGGGGCCCTGCCTCGTTGAGTCCGATTCGCTTCGCTAGTTGAGCAGGTTGACCAGTTGCAGCAGGATCGCTGCGTGGGCTGCGCTCAGGAACTTCTTGTCGGACTGCGCCGAGAGTTCGTTGCGGAACGCGCCGTACGAGCCCTGACGGAGCTTGACGCACATCGAATTCGCGACACCGGCGTTGCTGACCCAGCGCTTCACCAGCTCGCAGATGTTCCCCGAGTTCACCGTCACGGTGAACGACGTCGAGGCGGCATGTTGGTTTCCTGCCTTGTCCGTCGCCGAGGCGTTCAGGGTGTGCGCGCCAACGCCGAACGCGTAGGCGTCGCCGGTCGCGCCGGGGCACGTGCTGGCGGCAATGCCGGACGTCACATCGTCGGCCGAGCAGGAGATGTTCACCTGCTGATCCACGCTGTACGAACCAAGATTCCCGCCGAACGCGATCACCGGCTTCACGCCGTCGATGTTGGCCGAGACGGTGTTGCTCGGGCCGCTCGTGTTGCCGGCGGCGTCCGTGGCGGTGCCCGCCGCGGACGTGTTTGCGCCCTGATTGCTCAGTGTCTGGTCCGAGGGGCAGCTGACCACGCCCGAGCCGCCATCGGCGCAGGTGAAGTGCACGGTCACCGGACTCGTGTACCAGCCGTTGTTGCCAGCGGTACCCGCGCTGATCGCCGCCGAAATCGTCGGCGCCGTGGCATCGCGCTTGAGGGTGACTGACCCGGTGGCAGTACCGCCCGATGAGGTAGCGGTGCAGGTGAAGGTGGCGGTGGGCGTATCCGCG
>Ga0172379_10009634_pt1 | contig 11867 bp, 7 predicted proteins | sample GrowelOW334metaG_FD_119756 | JGI IMG/M metagenome (GOLD analysis project Ga0172379, IMG submission 119756) | Groundwater microbial communities from an aquifer near a municipal landfill in Southern Ontario, Canada - Groundwater well OW334 metaG | ecosystem: Environmental > Aquatic > Deep... | reverse complement strand
TGGTTGCAGCCACCCCATTTCGTTTTCATTCGTTGGAGGAACAAGCTCGATACCTTTACTCCGAGCTTCGGTTCCCACTTACGTATTATGGCTGGCACAACCTCATGCATTAAGGACTTATGCCACTCATGCATTATGGCATCTCGCTTGGCTTGCGAACTACCAGGGCGAATAGTGAGCGTGATCCGACGATGATCGAGTTTTATCGAGGGCTTCTCATCTTTCTCAACTACTGACATCAGGTAACGACGCCCCCATAGATAGTGACTCTCGCGTTCGATGAACTGGCGAGGTGTTTCACGCGGTTGAGCTCGTAATTTAGCCTGTTGGTTGCGAATCCAGTCGAGTCTAGAAGTTGCATACGCGCGGGCCACTTCTGAACGTGTTCCAATGGGCGCTACCAATGTTACGCGCCCATTCGGAGGATATACTGAAAGATGAACATGCTTGATGTCTTTCCGAGTGACGAGAATTATTATATCGCCGAGTTCTATCGTCTCATCCATTAGTACCCCGATTGGCTCTTGATGATCTCGAAGAGAGCTTGCGTCGCCACACGGTCACGGTTAAGGATCGGGTAGAGGGCATTTAATACCTGCCGCTCGCGAGTCTCATCGCCCCTCCAGCCTGCAGGAGCGCTCTCCCGTACCTCCCAATCCAACCGAAGGGCAAGCGCGGCCCTGAGCTCATCGTCCGTTGGGTATCGGAATGTCGAGGCGGGAATAGAATCGAGGTTGTTGTAGATGGCAGTAGCTTCCCGCTTGCCATGAAGAGAAGCAGGGACCCCATGATCGGGTTGCTTACCAGCAAGTCGTTTCACCAATGCCTCAGCCTTACGAAGGAACTCTTCATAGGCCGCTGTGTCGGCCCGACTCTGGTGAATAAGGTCGTCGAGTAGTTTCGACATGTGTTCGTAGAACCGAGGATCGGTGAGCTGATCACGGATGATGGTCTTTCTTACGTTGTTTATGATACCTTCCGCTATCGCATTCTTAGACAGTTTTCCCTTCACATTCAATTTCTTAGCAATAGCGTCATGAATGCCGGTCTTGATAATGAGCTCTGTAAGCGAATGTTCACCAAGCTCACCGAGATCTGTCACTGGATCTGCCTGGATGTATGTATTGATGAGGTGGCGCATATCCGCTTCGAAGGGCTTTGTGTCCAGCTCTTCGCCCGAATGTCGCTTGATGGCAGCGCGGATCTCGCTGTAGAACTCGACCTCCTTTTGAATTGCATTTTCCTCGGTATTCGAATAGCCTGCTTCAGACAGGTTTTGTGCGATATCGGCGAAAGCACGTACTAGGGTGGCGGTCTCCTTGTAGAACGTGATCCTTATCGGCTCAGTCTGATTTAGGGCGTTGGGGTCGGAAGCGTCGCCACAGAAGTAATGCAGGAATTGCTCAACCTCTCGTGGCGACACGACTGGGTCGCAGAGGTAGCGCATGGCTTCACGGGCTACCTCAAGCTGTTTCCTGCCCTCGTCAAGCCAGTTCTTGAGATGGACATTGTTATCTCCGCCACTCCCCTCGTCGATATCGAGTTCATCGGAGCTATAGACCGCGATTGCTTCCTCCACCTCCCCGAATAACTCTTTAAAATCGACTATATGGCCGTAGTCCTTGTCATCGCCATCTAGTCGATTAGTGCGGCAGATTGCCTGGAATAAATTGTGGTCACGCAGTTCGTTGTCAAGGTAGATATACGTGCAGCTCGGAGCATCGAAGCCGGTTAGGAGTTTACTCACTACGATCAGAAGCTTCAGGTTTGCAGGTTCCTCTATGAAGCGACGTTTCGCCTCGTCCTCGTACTGCTTGGTGGTCTGATCGTCTTTGAGTACATGCCGGGTGTACGTGTCGAACTTGTAGCGCTCATCGCTATTGGCGGGCTCGCGGGATATTGCGTTATGGTTCGGTTCGTAGGAGGTAATAACCCCACAGAAGGAACCGAAGGTCGTGTTCTGGAACAGCCGGAAGTAGTGGCATGCATCATAGATCGAATCCGCCACCAATATTGCGGTTCCGCGATCGCTGTTCAGGCGAGGCTTCAGGCTAAAGTCCTCAATGATATCCGCAATGATCCGCTGCTTTCGCTCACCCGAGCTCATCAGCTCTTCCATCGTCGCCCAGCGCTTTCGCAAGATTGCCTTTTGGAAATTGTTGAGGCCTCTTGTTTTCTGCTCGAACCAGCTGTCTATGGACGCTTGAGAAGTCAGGGTCAATCGCTGGGGCACGTCGCGGGCTTCATACTTAAGGTCGAGCACTACCTTATCAGCTACTGCCTGATGGAACTTGTAAGTATGGATGTAAGTGCCGAATACATCCCGTGTCATTTTTCTGTCCTTGCGCAGCAGCGGCGTTCCGGTGAAGCCGATGAAGATGGCACTTTCCAACCAGCGCTTCATCTGTTTGTTCATATCACCACCTTGGGTTCGGTGGCATTCGTCTACGAACACATAGAAGCTCCCACGGATGGGCGGAGGCGCGCCGCTGAGATCAGGCTCGATCTTGTGGATGAGAGCGCACATGAGCCTGGTTGTCACCGACCCGAGCTTATCTATGAACTCCGCTCGTGAAGTAATACGCGGCGAGGGTGAATCAGTGCCTACTACCCCAGCATTCTTCATCACCCCTTCGATCTGCTTGTCGAGCTCATCGCGATCAGTGACGACGAGGATACGGGCCTCGCTTTCATGTTCCAAGAGCCACTTGGCGATAAGTACCATCAGAATGCTCTTGCCGGAACCCTGGGTATGCCAGATAACACCGCCTTCCCTTTGACGGATACGCTCCTGTGCAGCTTTCACAGCTAAGTATTGATGCGGACGAGGTACCTTTTTCTGGCCAGCGTCGAAGATGATGAAGTTCCTGACGAGGTCCAAGAGTCGGTCCTTTGCACAGAGCTTCGCTAGGGGTCTATCGAGCAGCGCTCCAGCAGCTGGCATGGTCCCATCATCGAGGCCAATCTCATCTTTCCATTCGACGAAGAACTGTTCTGGCGTTCCGGTGGTACCGTAGCGCAAGCCTTGCGAATCACTTCCGGCGAAGACGAGCTGCACAGTACTGAAGAAGCCCTTGTTGAATATCTCCTCTTGATTAGTGATGAGCTGGCGTACGCCATCAGCCAATTCCACTGAGCTCCGCTTAAGCTCGATCACGCCGATGGCTATGCCGTTGATATAGATAACAAGATCAGGACGTCTTTCATAGCCGCCACGGAGGGTGACTTCCTCGGCTAAACCGAAGTCATTACGTTCAAGGTGGTCCCAATCTACTAGGTGCACCGTCTCGTGTGCCTTCCCTGCGGCGATCTGCACCGGTACGCCGTAGCGCAGAAACTGATAGGTACGCAGGTTGGCCTGGTATAGCGTGATGCCTGTCGAGTCGGCGGCGGTCTCAAGTTTCTGAAGCGCAGCCGAGATGTGCGCGGCCGAGTAGCCACGCGCGGCAAGATTGTCACGCAGGAGGGTGGTCTCGATAGCGCGGTTGTTGTCGCGTTTATTCCACTCGCCGAGGTAGCGGTAGCCAAGGAAATCGGGCTTTGTTGCGTCTGTGAATAGGGCGATAACGCGGTTCTGTGTAATGCGCTCGGAGCGGGGGATATCAGGCATTGCGGTCCTCCCCTTCGGCGAAATCGGTAAGATGTCGTCTTAGATCGTCGATGACACCTCTGACATCGGAATATTCACACTTCCTCTCCAAGCGTTGCTCCGAGAGCGTGAATCCGGCCCTCGCAGTGAGAAAGTCAACGAGAATAGGCTGCTCCTCCTCATGCTTCAGAACGCGATAGAGGACAAAGCTACCGCTACCGTACTCCAGATCGAAGGCCACCTTGTCCCCGTACCAGTTGAACCTAATTCCAGGCTCAATGGCCGTCTCGTTCACGAAATAGTATTCCATCAGCTTGAGTGGACTCAGACCGCCTATTGCAGCTTCTGACTTGAGTCTCTGATAGAGGCAGAAGGTAAACAGCTCAGCATGGGAACCATTCATTTGTGAGCGCTTGAGCAAGTAGATGGTGTCACTTTCATCCACGCGAATCGAACTGCGCTGGCAGTAATCGAATACCGAAGGACAATGAACAATCGCATCCCGCCAAGTATCGAGCTGTTCTGCTCCCTCGATGATTCTCGTCAGCTGCTTTGTTATGTCCATTTCCGGTGATAGCTTGCCGAAGAGATCCTTCAGAATGTCGCGAGCGGCAGCAGCTTGGTGGCTGGAGCCACTGAGCAGCCGCTTCCAGCTAGCCTCCTCCGTTACGGAATTAGCTAGGAATGAGCGATTGCGACTACCGCTCGGGAGTAGATAGTCACCGAGACAGAGAAGGGCTCTTTGCCAAAGATGCGCATCGGAGTCCTTGAGGCCGTATGCAGAGAACATCGCTTCAGCAAGCACGATGCACTGCATAAAAGCTGCCTGGAAGGCAACATGCTCCGAGGCATCCCAATCGCCCGGTTCCGACTCGGAACTCCTGGCGGTAATACCCGCGAAGTCCAGCAAGAAGCCGATTTGCCCACGGAAATACCCGTGGCTCTCAGCGCGGTTCATTAGTTCCCGCCATCCATCGTTTGCCAGGATGAGTTGCGCCTTCAGTTTCTCTTCTACAATCTGCAGCTCACTGAACCCCGTTGCGGGCTTCTCAGCCAGGGCAAAATGTGTCAGTACGTCACTGGAATGCTCAAATAGTCCCGCCAAACCGCGCACACTGCGTTGGAAATCCGCAGGGCGGTTATACCCGGTATTCACGGCCAGATTCTGGATGACTCGCATCCAATCTTGGAAGGCTCCCACATCTATGTTGTCTTGGTACTGAACGATGAACTGCGCATAGGCTGTAAATTGAACTAGGTCAGTGTAGGAGAGGTTTGCCCCGTTGGTAGCAATCTTCCCGAAGAGGCCCTTCTCATTAAGATGCTGGCTGTTGGGAAGCAGTTGGCATAGTGCGCCGTCCTTGCCGCTCCATGAGTCGAGAATGCACACGAGGGTGTGCGTGAATTGCTCATCGAGCCAGCCGCACGAGTGGAAGTCGGTGTATGACGGGGGATTGTATCCGGTCCGTAGCTTGGTGAAATCAACCAAGTACATCGGCGACTCCGGGTTTCGTGTAATCACTGCAACGGCACGAAACACATTCATGAATGCACTGTCGTAAAGGTCGCTGCTCTGGCTACGGTGTTTCCAGAAAAGGTCAGCCCAGGTCGTGTCCATGCGACGGGCGACGTAGTCTGCTCCGTCGAAAGTTTGTTCACCTATCGAGAAGGTTTCCCCCTGTAGCTGATGTACCAACTCCTTCTCATAGCGGGCCTTGAACGTCTCGAAAGCAGTCAGGGGTTTCCCACGCGCGTTCATCTTTATGTAGAGGTCGTCGGACAAACCGAAATTATGCAGGTCGAGAAGTTGAAAGGTGATCGCGGGTTGCTCATCATCGAGAAGTCTCACAAACAGACCATTCGATCCACTAAACTTGACATGGATGGAGTCCAGCATATGCAGAACAGCCTGGATCGTCGGATCAAGCCGCCAACTGCGGAAATACCAGGGCTGGTCGGCGATCATGGCAGCCAGATTCGGGACATCCTCGGGATTAGGCCTTGGACGATGGACCACCAATTGATCGAAGAACTCGTTACTACTTGGGCGCACGCTGTATGCGAATCGGGAGTGGCCGTCCGATAAGAAGAGCTGTTCAAAGGCCGTCCAACAGTCGTCCCTCCACGCCAGGTACCAATGCAAAAGGAAGAGCGTCGTGAGGCGCTGCTGTCCGTCGAGCGGCAGGAAACGGGTATGCTCGCCACCTTCGACGCTACCGTATATAAAGTCGAGATTGAGCGGCAGGCTTGCATCATCAGCTGGCTTTTCTAAGGCATCCTTGAGTGTATTTAGAAATCCCTCGCGCACCTCGATTTCCCCCGGGCGGCCCTGCGCGTAGTCGCGCTGGATCATGGGTACCCGGATGCGCTGGTGCCGCTCCAGCAACTGCTTGTAGTTGATCTGGCTGCCGAAGCTCATTGGCATCCCTCCATGATTCCGCAGAAGAAGTCCGCCAAAACGTCGGCTATGGCCGAAATGTATCCTTCCCGGTCATCCTCTCCCCAGAATATCACGTTGTCCACCTGGGGGCTGTAGCATTTCAGAAATACATTCCGGGTACACAGAGGAACGAATATGCCCGACTGGTCCAAGTCCAGCAGTCGTTGTCGTTTTACGGCGAATACGGCGTTCTTATAGCTTCGGTTCGTGAATTCATCGAGTAGCGTCAGGTTCGATATACCGTGTTCCGCTTCGCCGCCGTTGGTCTTATGGAAATACTCGAGCACACGCTCGTAGAGAGGGTCAAACACCTGGTTGTCAGCCTCGACCTGTGAAAGTTCCAGGAACCCCCGAATGTCCGCCTGCAAATCCTCTTCCGCGTGCTTCGACTCCAGGTAGCCTAGGGAATTCTCCAGCCAGCGCTTGCGTTCGTCGTGCCGTTCGGGCCAGTCATCGGTCACGGACCGGATGTGCTCGATGTCCCAGCGCTCACTCTTGAAGCTGTCGAACTGAAAACGCAGGTTTGACCGCCGGTTCTGAAGAAGTGCCGCCAGGTTGAAGAGAAGCAGCAAGGCCCTTATTTTCCCCCGGTGCGAGATATAGGTGAGTTCCTCCAGGCGATTGGAGACGCACTCACGAACAGCGTCACGGTTCGGCGGCTCAGGCATGTCTTCGTCGATGGCGCGCTTGAAGATCTCCGCGCGCAGATGCTGCACGAAGGCGCTCTTGGTGCAGTCCGCCGAGAGGGACTGGATATTTATGATCGGCATTCCTTGGCTAACCAGGAAGCCGACCATGTGATAGAGCACCCGGTCCTCGAACCATTCTTCCAGTAGCAGATACAGCTGCTTGGTCTTTCGCCATTCAGACTCTGGCGTTGTCCCGGGTGTCTTCAGGTTCTTGTTGAAGGTGTAGAAAATGCCGTAAGCATCACTCTCCGCTCCCGGTAGCAGCCCGTCAGCCCGCGCCACGAGGTCGAAGAGGAAGCCGATGCGGTTCTCGCTCTTCCCCGGCTGGTTGTTCAGGAAGTACCAGAATGTATCGGACTGGAGCGCCTTCTCTAACTGGTCCCACTCATAGGCAATACGCAGTTGCAGACTTGTGTCATCTTTATTGTCTGGGCCGAAACGGCGTAGGAAGAGTGCCCGGATAAGCTCATCGTTGGTCAGCGGTATCTTGCCGACATTCAAGCGGGTGAATGCCTCCACCGGGTTGTCCGAGCCCGCCAACTGGAACCAGATAACCTTTGTCTGATTGAGCAGAGCATCTTTGATCTTCTCCACCTCACTATGTCGGTTTTCGAACCAATCTTCGATAGTCTTGATGGCGTGGTAGAGGTGGTAGAAGTCCACATTGTTGTTGGCGGCCGCTTCGCTTGGGTCATCCAGAAATGCATCCAGGTTCGGACGCGTCTTGTAGTCCAGCCGGAAAAGCGTCTGGCGGTATCGCTCGGCCAGCCGTTCATTGAAGTGTCTCATGACTAGAAGCAGTGTGGTTAGCCTTTGCTGACCGTCAACCACTTCGAAGTCGCCTGCATCCGGGCGTGCCTTGATGACAAGCGGTTGCAGGCAGTAGAACTCCTCCGGCTGCGGATTCCGGCGCTGAGTGAACTCCCGGATGTCGTCCAAGAGTTGCCGGACTTGAAGCGGTGACCACCGGAAGCCCCGCTGATAGTCCGGAATGTAGAAACACAAACCGTTGCCCGAGTCATCAACGCGTAGCTCGTTAATGGACCTGAGGGCTATCTGCTGATTGTTCATACCAGCCTCGTCCTTCCGGTCAGTAGCTCCCGCATCATCGCCAACTTCAGGTCAAGGAGCTTTGCAATTCGATGGTGGGGTGCCATTAGGCAAATGTTCTTATCTGATAGAATAGTGGCTAATAGTCGGTTCTGGGTCTTGCGCTCAGAGCGGGGTTGTTCAGGCATTGGTACTACCTCGTTGATTGAACTTTTCTCGCCAATCTCTCAATCCCTCAAGATCAGCACGAAGCTCAGGCTCGGCAGGTAGGAATGCTGGGGTTTCCTGGGATTGACTGTGTTCGTAACAAGAGTATTTCGTCATCAGATCATCGATGTATGCGCAGTCCTCTGGAGTAATGCGGGGTAACTTTTCAAGGAGATTGTCGGTTGTAATGCTTCGGCGATGACGTTTGACAACTCCACTTAGGAGGTCATCTTCAACTGTTCGCTCAACCAGCTTACGAAGGTCCGAGCAGATGCCCTGTGCATATAGACGGTAGATATCACCGCCGCCAGTAGCCGCTGCTCTCTTAGCCTCGGCTAGCTTTGTGATTAGGATATTATTGGCTGTCTTCGTTTTCGCCATCCATACTGTCTCATCTGCAGGGTGCCCCGAGGATCCCTCGAAGGATTCGATGTACCGTCTCTCGAGATGGTCTTTGCGCCATTCATCGCCGTTTTTCTTTGCGGCATCTTCCATGGCGCCGTATAACGAAAGTCGATGCGTGAAGACAAGTACCTGCCTGTCTTTCGCCAATTCCGACAGGCGTTGTGCCACCTGCCACTCGAACTCGTGATCGAGGGAGGAGATCGGGTCATCAAGGACGAAAGGTACGGCATAGGGTTTCTCCGCCACGTCCGCAAGGAAGGCAGCCAACGAGATGATGCGGCGTTCGCCATCACTCAGCACGGACTCCGGAACAGTCTGGATGGAAGTAGCCCCCTTGAGGCGGAGTTGGTGTAGCGCCTTGCCATGCGCAGCTCGAGTCTTCACCAATTCAACACGGATATGCGCTGCTCCAAGTGATTTGAGTTCGGCGTTGAAGCGTTCCACATAGGCTACGGTGATGACCTTCTCTGCAATCTCTCCAGCCTTCAACGAAATGTTACGCGAGTTGGCCAAGCGAATCAGGTCTTCAATGGTCTTGACCTTCTTCAGACGATCGATTTCCTTTTGTATTGCATCAGACTGCGGGGAGTTCCATTTTCGTGCTTTTAGCTCATTCTCTTGGCTCAGTGCCAATGAGCGGTCGAAGGTCTTGGCATCCGCATCATACTGTTGTGCCTCTATTTCCAAGACGGCGGATCTAGTCTTCAATGCTTCAATGAAGTCACCTGGTAGGACTACCGGGGTGACCGTGCTTTCATTTTCTCCAGACCTCAAGCCATCGCACGCCTTTGCAACACTCTCCCAGAAGGCGTTTAGCGCTTTCAGGCGCGGATCCTGCGCAATACCAGCGGCCTCGCAGCGGGTTCGAATCTCATCTTCGGACAAGGCATGGGGAAGGCCTTCTAGCAAGGTTCCATAATGACTTTCTGCATCCTTCGCATCGGATTCCACGATGCCTTGAACAAAGGTTTCGAAATCGCGCAAGCGCTGCTGAGCTTCGTTGGATAGCTCCTGATGGCACAGCAGGCACCGAGACCCCGGGTTGGTCACCGGGAAGTCCTGACCTGGATAAGGGGTCTGGGAATACTGCCGTGCGGCTTTCCAGAGAACGTTCCAGGTCTCCGTACCTATGCCATCCAGCTTGGAAGACTCGGCGCAGGCTTTGGCGGCTTCAGTAGCTACCTTCCGTTTTCCTTCGGCGTCTCTGCACGCATCGCGTATAGCCTGGATCGAATCCAGTCCAAGGGCCGCCCCTGCGATTTCAAACTCCTCTACCAATCGATCCAACTGCACCTTGGTAGCCCGCTTCTGCCTAGCGGTAAGGTCTGGGTCAACTGCCTTCAGGCGTTCGGTCACCTGGTCGAGAGCCGCCTGATCAGCATCTGCCCATGTAGTCAAGCGTTGGAGATCTGCTACTGACAGGTCGGTATTCAATCCCTGGTAAGCCGTCCCAGCCCTCGTTCCCACATATCCCGGTGGCAGCGCCGGGAGCGCGCTGACCAATAAGGCTTGCTCTACCTGTAGTTTAGCCTTCACACGGTTGCAAGCGTCGGCCAGCCCCTCAAACAGAGCTGCCGTAGGCGGTGTGTAGGATGCTTCCGTCTCCTTGCTCAAGTAGAAGGCTGCTGCGTCGGCATCGAAGAAGTCTACGGCCTGGAGATCTAGAAGTGCGGCGCCCGTCGGCGACCATGGTACGGTCTGCTCAGCCCCAGCAACTTTATATCGGATCGTACATGTCCTTTCAGTGGGAGGAGCCTGGAACGCGTGGGGTTTTAGTTCCTTGGCCAAGGGCTTCCCACAGGCTTTTTTCAGAATCCGCGTGTAGCTGGATTTCCCAGAACCATTAGGACCATATACGACTACTAGATTGCCCGTGCCGAAGTCCAGCGGCCTTCGGGGAGCTAGACTCTCGATCCCCTTAATGTCCCCGAGACTCAGTAGGCGAAGCTCTGCTCCACCCTGAGAAGCGCTACCCAAGCTCTCGAAGCTGCGCGATGCAGTGACCTTTTGCCCTTCCTCAGATTTTAGGCGAGCAACCAGTTGATCGATGTCGGCCTCGGAGAGCGAGCCTGAATTGTGAAGCCGCTCCGCCGCATCCTGGAGCCAGTCCTGCTGTTGATGCAGCCAACCGATGATCTCCTGTGAGATATCACCCATCGCGGAACTCCTTATTACATCAGTCTTGTCTTCCCAGTCAGCAACTCCTGCATCATCGCCTGCTTGAGACCACGGGTCTTGTCGCGGCGAGCTTCGAGGTTAGCCAATTCTGCGTCCATATCGGAGAGTACAGCTGCGATGGCGGATTGTTCGGGGAGAGGGGGCACGGAGAGCGACATCTCACCAAGATGCTTGGCGTTCAGTGCAGGAAGCGCCGTCGTAGCGACTAATGCACCTAGTTTCTTGCTGAGCAATAGTGCATGGACGAATCCTACGTCTGCGCGACTTTTATCGAGGATGAAGGCTGCCATGTTGTTGTCGATACAGCTTGCCTGTCCGAGGATCTTCTTTCGCTCCAGGAATACAGCCGCTCCAACTTTAGCGAAGACTATGCTATCAGCCGGGATAACCGTGGCGCCAATTCGCTTGCGCGTTTGTTCCGAAATGTAGTGGTTAGCCGCAGTCATGAAGGTCTCATTGCCTTCATTGTTCATGTCGGATACTTTGAAGAATGGATACTCCACGCCTTGATTCCCCTGGGCGCTCAACGGGAAGCCACTGCCACCCTTGAACACACCGATTGCGCTTGCCGCTAGAGTCTCCCACTCCCCGTGGAATCCAGGTAGGCGGGTCCGACCCGTGAGGAGTTGCTGCATGGTAGCCAGAGCTTGAGGTCCCGCTTCTTGGCAATGAGTCGATCCAGCTCACCCAGTAGCGCATCTACATCGCTCAATGCCGCGCGATTGCACGTTGTTCCAAGAGGGTAGGTGGAAAGGAATCGGATAAGTCCTCAACTTCTGCCCATTGATGTTCGCCTGACCCACGGCAACACTGAGCACCTTCGAGCTGTGCTTCCTAGCCAAATCAGTGTTCATGACGAAGTTGAGATACTTAGCATCGAGCTTATCTGCCCGTGTCACTACGCGAATCAGATATCCTGCGAAGATCGCTTTCCGTTCCCCTTCGTAGATTGATGTCTTCCCGACAAGATCGATGGTATTCGTTCGGTTAAAGAGTATATCCCCTTCATGCAGCTCATATCGCTGAATCTCGGTCGGGTCATTTGTGAAGACCAGATCCTGCCAGTCTATCATCCCAGATTGGAGGTTCTCCATTCTCAGCACAGGAACGTTCCCTTTGGGCTTCGAAGGCGCAGACGAGCCATACTCAACAGACTGCACCAGTGCACCGAGCGGAACGACCTCCCAATCATTCGGGATGACTCCCGCTTCGGTCAGCTTGTATCCGGGCCTCACTTCCATGACGCTCCCATCCTTTTTAGGTGTCCGTAGACCCGAGCAGTGAGCTTCTTCTCCTCGTCGGCGAGCTG
>Ga0172379_10009633_pt1 | contig 11868 bp, 3 predicted proteins | sample GrowelOW334metaG_FD_119756 | JGI IMG/M metagenome (GOLD analysis project Ga0172379, IMG submission 119756) | Groundwater microbial communities from an aquifer near a municipal landfill in Southern Ontario, Canada - Groundwater well OW334 metaG | ecosystem: Environmental > Aquatic > Deep... | reverse complement strand
TGTCGGATTTTTCCATATTCTGAAAGTTGTATTTATTCCTGTTCCGGTGACTGTAGCGGCGATAGCATCGCCGTTCACGCAGGTAAACGATGTCGTTGATGCATAATCATCTGCCCATCCACCAGCATCCCAATACTCCGCAGCTAAGTTAGTGCCATTGCAAGTAACAACATAATATCCATCCGAGGCGACTCCGGTTGACCGCAACACGACACCACCTTTAACGCCATATTCCTGATAGACTAAATCCACTTTCGCATATTGCGTTGCTCCGCCAAAAGAAGAATTATACACCGCTGCATTAATATTTTGATTTCCTGACATGAATGAATTACTATACCATTCAAAGTCATTATATAGAAATGACCAACGCGATACCGGATCAGTTGAAAAGTCGTCGGAATAGTTGACTGTATACAGATTCACGCCGGCATCAATCGCGGCGGTGTCGGTCGGGGCAAGGTGGAAGTCTTTGTTGATAGCATCTACGAATTGCACTACCTTACTTGTTGTCGCAAAAGTCGTGTTCGGCGCGTCACCGGCGACGTCGGAAATATTATTGTCGGACGAACTAAAGGCTCCATAATAACCATTACTGGAACCTTGGACGATATTATTTATGGCAATTGTTGTTCTCCCATCAGAATTTCTTGTATAAATACTATTAGTTAAGGCAGAATATATTGTGTTGTTATAAACATAGGTGGTACCGGGTGCGCCTCCGCCAACATAAGTTGCTTCTTGAATACCATTATCGCGAAAATTAAAAATAATATTATTGTATATTTTAATTATAATATTATCCGTATCTGAAATATATATTCCAAGCTGACCGTTAGTGCCAGATGTCCTACCTTGAATGATATTGTTTGAAATATCGATAGTAGCCCCGGAATTTTGGCCGCCAATATTAATTCCTCTGCCAGGGAATGAGTCCTGATTAGAAAAAACTTGAAGACCCTCGACTTTAACAAAATTTTCATTTATTGATATTACCCCGTCAAAAAAACCAGAAGTCCAAATTAGGTTATACTTATTATCATCCCACTTCCCCTGATGCCTTTGGCTGGTGCCGGCTTCGCTTGCGCTTACGGGCGTATAGATTTTGATGAAATTCTGCGCTCCCGTCGTCCAGCCGTCAATCGTGACGGCGTCCGTATCCGCCGTAGTACTATTAGCATAAGCGGCGATGTTCCATTGGGTGTTAGAGGCCACTAGATCGGCGCCGCCGGACCAGGTATCGAAGTTGCGGATGGCGTCATTAGTGATGCCGCTATTTTCTATCCCGGCCTCGGCGTTCGATAGCGTTGTGTAGGCGCGGTAGATTGACCAGGAGGTATCGGCAGTGACGGCCGTCGGCGCCGTGCCGGAGGCGGTCTTGACCGTATAAACGGTAGATGAAGAGCGCCCATGGATGAAAGCAGTGGCGGTCGCCGTGCCGCCGGTGTTGTAGATGATCACGTCGCCCACGCCGATGTTGTCGGCAAGTGCTGTAGCGAAAGTGGCAAGCGAGGTTGAGCTCGAGATGGTCATGGCGTTGGCTGCGCCAGTCGTGAGCGCCGCCGTCAAACCCGGCGCTATTGACCGATAAATCTTCACCGCCGTCTGATCCGCGCCGATGTCCCAATTCAAACCTATGGTCGAGGTAGCGGGCCGCGCAGCCGAGTCAATATCATTCGTCACATTTAATCCGCCAGCTGGCGGAGCGTCAGCATACAAATTCACCCCCGCCCCCTTGGCAGCCGTGTCCATGTCGGCCAGATGAAAATCGTTGTTGGCAGCGTCAGCGAAAGTAATCACCTTGCTCGTCGTGGCAAAAGTCAGGTTCGGCGCGTCGCCAGCTATGTCGGAGATGTTGTAATCGGAAGAGGTGGCAAAAGTACCCTTAAAACCATTAAAACAATTTTGGACAATATTATTTTTTAGGACAACAGTTCCGTTGTTATGGTCAATGCCATTTCCTGCGCCAAAAACAGTATTATTATAAAAATATACATTCTTACTTAAACTTATATCGAACGCATCGTCACGGTCGCTAACAATTAACCCAGTATACAAACCATATACGATGTTGTTGAAAATATAAGCTTTAATATCAATATCGTTTAGATATAATCCTCGCAGCATATAACTCGCGTCTTGGTCGCCCTTGAGAATAGAATTGCTCAATCGAAATTCATTATTAGCTCCGATTTGATACACATCAACTACTCCTGCAACATTGCCTGTTAAGTTCAAGCTTGCTAATTGCAATCCTTCTAATCTAACGTGATCAACCCTGACAAAAATTGCTCTTGTAGCGGAAGCTTCCAACCTATATTTCCCTGCATCCCACTTTCCGCTATGTCTCGCGACCGAGGTTGTATAAACTTTGATATAGTTATCTGCGCCCGTAGTCCAATCTCGGATGTCAACCAAAGTCGTATCCGGGTTTGCCCAAGCACCGTCAATCTTGGCAACGGCAATCGGTGAAGCGCCGAGCTGATCGAGTGTTCCCGTCACCGTCCACATATTTGCCGTACCACCGTTCCTGAATTCCGTGCCGGAGGCGACGGTCAATGGCGTGCTGGTGCCAATTACATCATCGATAAGAATTTGGCCGGAAGTCGTGGCCTGGATGCGCACATCAATACCGGTGTCTGCACCGCCTACAAAAACACCACAAACGGTATTCTCCCCCAATACCCCCGTCAAGTAACCAGAGAACACGCGGGTCGTTGAGGCGGTAAGATTAGTCTCAACTTTGTCCTCCCAGACAGAAAGCGTCTGATAGTCCAAATTCGCGCACCCCCCGCCTGCGCTGGCGTTTTCACAAATCGTTGACACAAACTCGGTCGGCACCTCGTCCGCTCCAATGTCCCAAGCCGCCCCGCGATATGACCCGTCGATGTCTTGGGTGAAATTTAAATTCGCATCCCAAAGCGGTGTGCTGGTCCCTGCGTTTCTGGCGGCGGTGTCAGAGGAAGAGAGGTGAAAATCCTTATTAGTTAAATCAACAAAAGAAACTGTGGTACTAGCTTTGTCGTGCGCACCTCCCGTAGTATCGCTGCCTAAACTTGAAATATTATAATCAGAGGATGAATCAAATCCTCCGGAATAACCATCTATTACATTCTGAACTATGTTATTTTTTGCATAAAATGTACCTCCGCCATAAATGCCTAAACGAGAATTAATAACCGTATTGTTGTAAACATATAAAGTACCATAACCACCGTCAATGCCCTCGGACCAAACATTGTTGCCCATGTCATAAACGATATTATTCCAAGCCATGGCAACGGCAGTCGCGCTCGACTGCATGCTCATGTTAATTCCAATACGCCCATACGTTGAAATGTTGTCAGCCTTAATAATGTTATTAGACAATCGAATGTCGGTATTTGCACCCGTATTAGAGTCTCCAATATTAATGCCGAATGAAGAGCCGTCATCACGGAGCATCTTTATTTGAAGGCCATCTATTCGCAAATAATCTTCAAAAATATCTATAGGAAGATAGTCGGTAGTTTCAAGTCTGTACTTCCCATCATCCCATTTCCCGTTATGCCGCGCACCGGTCGTCGGGTCGGTCCAGATTTTGATGTAGGTGGTAGAGGCGGTGGTCCAGCCGCTGATGGTAACTGCGGTCACATCCGCCGTGCCGCCAGACGAGCGGCAGGAAGCGACGGCGATGGCCGAATCACCAGCGTTGGAGAGGAATATATAGGTTGATGATGCGCCGGTTGACTGGCGATAGACCTGCTCGCCCGACTGGAAAGTGCCGGAAATGCTTTTCAAGAGAATCTGTGCGGAGGTGGTTGAGGCGGTTTGGTGCAAGAGGGTGGCAGTCGCGCCGGAAAGCTGACCCTGAACGATATTATTATCGGAAATAGTGCCCGAGGCAGTGCCATAGGAAAAAACCTTGGTGGTTGAAGTTGATAAATCTGCCTGCACCATCCCTTCCCAAACAAGTAAAGAAGTATAATCCGTCCCTGCCCCGTTGTCGGGATCGATGATAGAGACGAATTCGGTTGACGCGTACGCTTGTTTAGATACGACAAAAAAGCTTATAAAAAGCATCGCGAGAAAAAACAACTTTAAATGTTTCTGCATGGGTTGAATACTTCTAGATCCCGGGTTCCTTCGACTAAGCTCAGGATAGACAAGCCCGGGATGACAGCAGTGGGTGTTGACAAAAAACAGCAATCTGATGTTATATAATTAGAATTCACATGAAAAAGCACCTCTTAAAGTTTCGTCTTTGAGCGGTGCTTTTTCTTTTTTTGTTTAAAATCTTTTTTGCGGCGCTTAAAAATTCTTCCGCCCTTTTTATTAACTTCATACAATTAATCTCGCTGAAATCGCCATAATAATCAGCTGCTTCCCGTAAATTTTTTGCCTCTACCAGCGACTCAATCAATGCCGCGTCCAAAACTTTCTCTTCAACATACAAACACCTCACTGCCTCTATCAAGCAGTAGTGGCTTTGTTCGCGATAATTTTTTGCATAGAGCAAAGCGCGAGCGGAATGAAACATTGAATAATACGCCTGCACGATGCTCCATTTGCAATTTCCTTCCGCCGAACTTTTTAATGCGGTCGCCAAATCCTCGCCGGCTAGCCGCAATTCTTTTTTTGCCAGCCGCACCCCGGGAGTGAATTTCGTTATCTTGCCTCGTTCCAAACAACGTTTAAATTCTTGAGACATAGTTATGTAATAATATTCCTCTTTTGACTTCTTGATAAAATTCCGGCTCCTTGATTTCCGTTTCCGACCACTCGCTCGGTGTTTTGACGATCGGCTTGATTCTCGCCGCCTGCTTCATTTTATTTATTATTGAACGCACCTGCTCTTTATGGTTTGTTAAAACAAGCAGATCAAAGTCGCTTTCAGCCGTCTGCTCACCCCTGCTGGCAGAACCGAACATGACAATTTTTGATGCTATTTTTTCCAGCTTGATCACGATCGGCTGCATCGCTTCAAGCGCTGAATCTATCTTGAAACGCTTGATTTCCGGATGATCAAGATTAATCTGATAAAACTTCATATGACCGCGCGTCTGCTTGAAGACAATTTTTTTGGCATAAAGCGCCTTTAAAATGCCATTTGCCGATCCTTTGCTGCATTTGATTTTTTCCACAATCTCCTGCCCGTAGAACTCCCGAGCCGGATAATCGGAAAGAAATTTGATTATTTTTTGCTCAATCTTAGTCATTGTATTGAACTTATGTTCGTTATTTTTGAACTTAAATTCATTTTAGCTGATATTTCTTGTCTGTCAATATGCGCATAATTTTTTCTTTTTTGTCGAGCATATTATGTTCTTGGTTACTTGTGCTTTGTGTTAATTCGTTTATTAGTGATTCGTGAAAATTAGTTAATAATTCGTGTCTATTCGTCACTTAGTCATTAAACCTAATCTTCCCCTTGAACTTTACCTTGCCCTTGAAGAGAAAGTCCGGCGTGAAACTCGAGTCCTCATCCGCGCCGATATCCCATGCCGCGCCGTACGGCCGCGCGTTGCCGTCGATGTCTACGGCGAACGGCAGATAGGAATCGCCGGCCAAAGACACACCAGCGTCCCTCGCCGCCGCGTCCGTCGGCGCGAGGTGGAGGTCGCGATTGGCCTGATCGATAAAATTAAATGTCTGGCTGATCTTATTATGCGTTCCTTGACCGATACTGTCTGTGCCGTCGGTGGCGTTATAATCGGTGCCCGTAGCGAAAGTCCCAAGATAAGCGTTGGTATTACCGCTTCCTATGACGATATTATTTATCGCCGTGGTTGTTCCATTTGCATATGTCTCTATCCCAACAGCTGAATTAAATATTGTATTATTATATAGGTAGGTAATGCTCTCTCCGTTCGATGGATCGTTCCAAATAAATACTCCTACACCATTATCGGAATTTGAAAAATCGTATAAAACGTTATTCCATACTTTATAAACCGCGCCGAATGACAGGTCGAGTCCGGTAACTTTGTAGGTCGGACTGACGGTGGTTCTAATTAAATTATTCGATATTCTGATATTTGTGCCGGTAGCTCTGCCGCTGGGTCGATGGAGCATTCCTGTGCCATAATCCACTGCCGTATCATTACTGATCTGCAGGCCGTCAAACCAGATATAATTTACCCAATTCAGAATTGGCCTATAGTTATCAGAAACGGCTAATCGATATTTTGTGCTGTCCCATTTCCCTGCATGCCGTTGACTAATACCGACCTCGGATGAATTGACCGGCGTATAAATTTTGATATAATTCCCAGCGCCGGTTGTCCAGGTGTTGAATAAAACGGCGGTATTATCCGGCGAACTTGACGCATAGGCGGCAACGAACATCGCGGTGTTACTGGCCACCAGGTCGCGGGCGACCAGGACTTGGCTGCGCAAACTTGAATCGATGCTTTGATTGACGGTCGCGGCCGTCTGCGTCTGCCAGTTGTTCAATAATGTATGCGCGCGGTAGATACTGGCGCTGGCCGAGGTAGTGGCGACGGGTAAGCTGCCTGTAGCATTGACTACGGTGTAAACCGTCGAGCTTGCCCGCCCAGTTATGAACGCTAGTGAATAACCTGTCGGCGGGCCGTATTGGATCACGTCGCCAACCCCGATATTATTCGCCAAAGCCGAGCTGAAGGTCGCAGTTGAACTGGCTATCATCACCGTTGCTGCACCTGAATTCAAATTAGAAGTATCATTGCCAACCGACCGATACATGATGCTCGCCCCCTCATCCGCCCCGATGTCCCAGCCGAGCCCGCCTGCGGTCGTGGTCGCCGAGGAGCCGCGTGCCTGGCCATCGATATCGGTTATAAAAGCAAGGTTGGTGTCGGCCGCGGTGCTTGTGCCGTTGTCTTTAGCAACGGTATCGGTCGGGGCGAGATGATAATCGTTGTTAGCAGAATCGATAAAAGAAAATGATTGATCAACTTTATTCCCCGTCCCGGCAAAATCATCGGCAGTTCCGTCATTAGATGCGCTATAATTTACACTGCCATTTGCAAAATTTAAAAAGGCCGTGTTATTCCCGGTAATACCTAGTGCGTTTGACACATACGCAGTCCCCGCGCCCCGCCTAAAAGCTCGGCCATTTTCGGATATGCCGGTATTATTATACGCGTAGACAATAGAATCAGGATCATTAAAAAAGAAGGCCTCCGAACTACTGTCAGAAGAATCAGAAATTCCAATATTATTCCAAAGTTTGACGGTTACAGGACCAACCGAAAAAATATCGTAAACATCATATGCGCTAGCAGAAGTTACTGCATACCAGCCAAAACAATTAGAAATCCAAACCTCTCCATAACCGTAAAAGTTATAAACAAAATAAGTACGGCCGTCGCTCTCCTGTTTGATAGACAGACCATCAACTCGAGCGTATTCTTCTTGAATAATCAGATTGCCAGATCGTCTATAACCATTGCCCCACGTGCCATTATGCCTCGCCGCAGGGGTGGTGTAGACGCGGATATAGTCGGTCGGTCCGGTCGTCCAACCGCTAAAAGTGACTGCGGTCGCATCTACCCCCGTCCACGCCCCATCTATCTTGGCGGTGGCAATGGCGGGGTTGCCGGCGTTTGAAAGGATGGCATAGTTGGAGGTGGTTGCTCCGTCCTTGATGTAGATCGTTTCGCCGGCGAGAAAGGTGCTGGAGGCTATATTGTAGAGTAAAATTTGCGTTGAGGTAGAAACCGAGCCGACGGTGGTGGAGGCGATCGCGCCGGAGGTTAAACCCATTACGCTCGCATTCGCCGGGATGGTACCGGTAGCCGACGAGAGTGAAAAGACTGCGGTTGAAGTAGTCGCCAAATCTACCTGATTCGCCGCCTCCCAGGCTGACAGAGTGGAAAAGTTTCCGCCCGCTTCCATCACGCTCGTCACATACTCCACGCTCCCCTCATCCGCCCCGATATCCCACTGCCTTCTGTAGTTCCCGTCTATATCATCCGTGAAAGACAAATTTGAATCTGTTGCGGGCGTGCTCGTACCCGCATCCAGCGCCGCCGTGTCGGTCGGGGCGAGGTGAAAGTCTTTGTTGGTGGCGTCGACGAAGGAAACAGTTGTTAGGTTTTTAGAGTTTGCGCCAGGAGCATCACCAGCTAAATCAGAAAGGTTGTAATTACCAATACCACTCCAGCCAGAATATCCATTAGCACAATTTTGGGCAACATTATTAAACCATGCCTCTCTGGCATCATCACCTGTATAGCAAGTATTACTATCTATAACCGTATTATTATAAATGTATACACTACCGCTCCCACCCCCCGCTACAATGCCGTGCGAGTTAGAGCTAGGTCGATTAAAACCATAAACTATATTATTCCAAACATAGTTTGAAGCGTTTGCAGCGTCTCCAATAATTATGCCGGAAGCATCGCCGTTCGATACTGTACCCCAAACGATATTATTAGAAATTCTTAAATAACTTGCATTACTTTGGGATTGCACCCCGCGAATATCACCTGAGTTTTGATTAATAACTCGTATTTGCATTCCATCAATATTAACAAAACTTTCTCTTATCATGATGGCCGCGGAATAATCATAAGTTAATTGAGTTAAAGATAAAACATATTTTTTATCATCCCATTTTCCTGAGTGTCTTTGACTAGTTCCAACTTCGTTTGCAGAGAAGGGAGTATATATTCTAATGTTATTTTGTGCGGAGGTTGTCCAGCCATCAATACCTGTACCAATATTAGTTAGTGAATCAACGATTGGATCATTGGCGTAGGCGGCGATGTTCATTTGGGTGTTGCTGGCGACCAGGTCAGCGCCGCCGGACCAGGCGTCAAAGTTACGGATGGTTTCATTGGCGATGCCGGTGTTCTCAGTTCCGGCTTCGGCATTGAAGAGTGAGGTGTAGGCACGATAAATAGACCAACTGGTGTCGGACGTTACGGCCGTCGGTGAGGTGCCACTGGCGGTTTTGACCGTGTAGTGAGTTGAATCGGTGCGGCCGTGAATGAAGGCTGTGCCGGTTGCCGTGCCGCCGGTATTATAGATGACAACATCGCCCACGCCGATATAGTCTACCAGCGCCGATGCAAAAGTGGCGAGCGAGGTTGAAGAAGAAATGCTAAGAGCGTTTGATTCACCTGAAGCAAGCGCCCAATCAACGCTTGGCGCAATGGATCGATAAATCTTCACCGCTGTCTGATCCGCGCCGATATCCCAATTGAGGCCGATGTTGGTTGATATTGGACGCGCGGCACTATCTATATCATTCGTCACATTAATATTCGCATCACTATACAAATTCACCCCCGCCCCTTTAGCGCTGGTGTCCGTGTCGGCGAGATGAAAGTCATCCGTCATCGTAGCCGTAAATACCGCCGTTTTGCTGGTCGTGGCAAAAGTCAGGTTCGGCGCGTCGCCCGCGCGGTCAGAGATATTGTAGTCTGATGAAGTGGCATAGATTCCTTCATAACCATCACTGGTCGAATTTTGAACAAGATTATTAATGGCATAGACAATACTCTTTTGGACATCTATGCCGACCCGGCAATTATAAATCGTATTGTTGTAAACATACGTAATAGAGCTGGTCGCTCTTTCGGTCGGTATTATAATCCCATGGGCATCGCTTCCCAGCCAATCGAATATCATATTATTCCACACTCTAATTTCCGTGTATCGCGTCGAGTTTCCTGCCATCACCCCCGAAGACCAAGTGCCGCTATTACCCCATAGTATATTATTAGATATCCTGATGTCTGTTCCGATGTCCGTGTCTGCAGCCCGATTTTCAATAGCCGCGCTAGTTGAGTCTCGCGAGTCGATTTGTATACCATCTATACGGACATAATTTTCATTATTTTCAATACCAAAACCAGAAGCTACGTCAATTCTGTATTTTGTCGCGTCCCATTTACCACCATGTCGTGCACTTGCTTCGGTATAAATTTTAATATAATTATCATATGATGTTCCCCAGCCGGAAATGGCAACTGAACTAGTTTCCGCGCTTGTCCATGCGCCGGTTATTTTTGCTACAATTGCCGGCGAAGCTCCCAGTTGATCAGCCGTGCCTGAAATTATCCAGAGATTTTCGGCGGTAAGCACCCACTGGTCACCGCTTTGCGCGACTACGGGTGTCGAGGTGCCGGTGATTGCCCTGATGAATATCTGGTTTGACGTTGTCGCTTTGACATAGCCGGTTATGCCCAAAGAGGAGCCGCCACGGACAAGTGTAACAAAATCATAAGCATTCAGTGTGCCCGAAGCCGTACCGGAAAAAATGCGCCTTTCATCGTTCGTTAAATATTGATCATTTACCACTTCTTCCCAAGCCGATAGTGAATGATAATCACCCGTCGTTTCGCCGATGGTGGAGATAAATTCCGTCGAGACTTCGTCGGCGCCGATGTCCCAGGCGCCGCCGCGGCCGGTACCATTTATGTCATCATGGAAAGAGAGGTTCGCGTCCCAGAGCGGCGTCGACGTACCCGAGTCCTTGGCGGCGGTGTCGGTGGGCGAGAGGTGAAAGTCTTTGTTGGCAGCGTCAATAAAAGCAACGGTAGTTGAAGATTTAGAATTCGCGCCTGGGGCGGTGCCATCGGAGGTTATATTATTACTTGATGATGAATTACATGTTCCGTTAAAGTCCTCACCGCCATTAGTTTGAATAATATTATTTATTGCCGAACAAATTCTATTAGCAGTACTGATTATCCCAGTATTATTGCTAGTATTAATAATTGTGTTGTTATAGATATACGCATCACCGTCTTGACGATTAATACCTATAGACGCATCAACAATAATGTTGTTATGAATGAAATAATCATTTTGATATATGGAGGTGTGTATTCCTTCAACTTGCGGTGTATTATCACTTTTTATGATAGAATTTTTTATTGAAGAATACCTGTAATCACTCGGCAGTGTAGAAAAATTTATTATAAAACGATATTGATCGTTGCCAAATAATTGTAAGCCGTCTAAAATTACGTATCCAACGTAATCAGCGATCACACCATAATAATGAGAACTCGTTTCTAGTCTATACTTCCGATTATCCCACTTCCCATTATGCCTTGCACCGGTTGTTGGGTCGGTCCAGACTTTTATGAAGTTAGCAGCCGAAGTTGTCCAGCCGTCAATAGTCACGGCGGTTACATCGGCCGTACCGTTGGTCGAGCGGCAGGAAGCGACGGCGATGGCCGAGTCGCCGGCGTTGGAAAGAATGACGAAGTTAGTCGAGGTGGAACCGCCGTCGATGTAGACTTTTTCACCGTTCAGGAAAGTGCCGACTATATCAACTAATAAAATCTGTCCAGACGAGGAAGCTCGATGTTTGAGCGTACCCGAAGCATTAGAGTTCTCGCCACGCACGGACACCAGGTCCGCCATCGCGCCGGTGGAACTTGAAACCGAAAATACTTTGGTAGTCGAAGTCGATAAATCCGCCTGGATGGCCGCTTCCCAAGCGGATAAACTCGTATAATCCGTCCCGACCCCGTTATCCGGGTCGATGATGGAGACGAACTCGGTCGCCCCATATGCCGGAGTGGCAAAAATCAGTCCGAAAAAAATAAGTATTGAAAACAAAAACCCAAAAAACCGAAACTTAGTTTCGGAATATTCCGAAACTAAGTTTCGGTTTTTTGTTCTTTGACCTATTGCTACTCCAAATGACATTTATTTTCCTGTTTTCTTTTCGCCGCTTCTCTTATAACGACATCAGTATATTTCTTATATTCAACCACATCTTTAAATTGACTCAAGATGGGATGTTTGTCGCGTAACGTTCCCTTCTGCTTATCCAAATAATCACGATAACTGCTCCATTGCCAATCTGCCGCCTTGGCGATTTTATGAATTTCAATATTGCCATTTATATAGGAGGATAAATAAAGTAATTGCTCGTCC
>Ga0172379_10009632_pt1 | contig 11868 bp, 9 predicted proteins | sample GrowelOW334metaG_FD_119756 | JGI IMG/M metagenome (GOLD analysis project Ga0172379, IMG submission 119756) | Groundwater microbial communities from an aquifer near a municipal landfill in Southern Ontario, Canada - Groundwater well OW334 metaG | ecosystem: Environmental > Aquatic > Deep... | reverse complement strand
GCGATGATTACCACGCCTTTGACCACTCCTTGCAGATAAGGCGAAAGCCCCGCCATGTTGAGCATGTTCTGGATTATCTGCAGCATGAAGACGCCGATGACCGTGCCCCATATCGAGCCCCGCCCGCCCGCCATAGCGGTGCCGCCGATTATGACCGCGGCTATCGCGTCCATCTCGAAACCCAGGCCGAAGTTGGGCGTGGATACCGTATTGAATCGGGCCGCGAGCAGGGCCGCCGTCACGCCGATCACGAGGCCGTTGATCGCGTAGGCCCAGAACCTCACGCGACCGACGCGCACGGCGGAATACTGGGCGACGCGGGCGTTGGAACCCACGGCGCAAAGATAGCGGCCGTAGCGCGTGTTGTTGAGCACGAAGGAGAGCACGATGGCTATCACGAAGAGCGTCGCCACCGGAATGGGCAGGGAAATGACCGACTCACCTATCTTGAAGGAAAAGAGCTTGGCCATGCCCAGGTCGCCGAAGCGCTGGCTATGCGAGGCGAACTCGCCGGCGTTCGCCATCTGCAGGCTGACGTAGCGGAAGATGGACATAGTCCCCAGGGTGACGATGAAGGGGACGATCTTGCCCAGAGTGATGAGGGCGCCGTTGATGGCACCGCAGCCGAAGCCGAGCACCAGCATCGTCGTTATTCCGCCCGCGATGGCCAGAGTCTCGTTGCCGCCCGTCTTCACCACGAGCCAGTTCATGAGGAGAACGCCGCAGGAGGCAACGAAAGCCGCGAGCGAGCCGACGGAGAGGTCGATTCCGCCCGAAATGATGACGAAGGTCATGCCAAGGGCGATGATGCCCGAGTAAGAGGCTTGCCGCATAACGTTGATTAAATTCTCGGGCTGGAGGAAATAGGGCCGGCCGATCACCGAGGCCAGGACGAACAATACGCCCAACGCGATGAGAGAGCCGTGCTTCTCCAAATCCAGCTTGGAAGCCTTCGCCGTTCCGCTCACAATGCGGCCTCCTCGCGCGCGCCGGTCGCGTAGAACATGATTTCCTCCTCGTTGATGTCGCCGCCCTCAAGGGTGCCGGCCACCCGACCTTCGCGCATCACGACGACTCTGTTGCACATGCCGATGATCTCCTCGAGCTCGGACGATATGAAAACGCACGATATGCCCTTCTTGGCGAGTTCGCTTATGAAAAGGTAGATCTCGTGCTTCGCGGAAACGTCCACGCCTCGGGTCGGCTCGTCCACGATGAGGATCTTCGGCTCCGTGTCTATCGACTTGGCCAGCGACACCTTCTGCTGATTGCCGCCCGAAAGGTTTTCCAAACGCTTGTCCAGGGAATCCGTTTTAATATGGAAAGAGTCGACGTAGCCCTGGACTTTTCGCTTTTCCCGCCCCTTGTCGATGAACCTGAAAAAAGAACGACAATAGTCCCCGAGCGACACGAGGGTAACGTTCTGGGTCACGGAAAAACCGGTCACGATGCCCGCTCCCTGACGATCCTCGGAGAGATAGGAAATGCCTTGAGCGATGGCGTCGGCGGGCTCCTCGATATGAAGCACGGAGCCGTCCTTGCGGAACTCCCCCGTAGACTTGTGACGCAAGCCGAGGATCGTCTCCGCCACTTCGGTGCGTCCGGCTCCCACGAGTCCCGCGAGGCCAAGTATCTCCCCTTCCCGCAGCGAGAATGACACGTCCCGAAAAACGCCCGGCACGGTCACGCCGCGCGCCTCGAATACGACCTTGTCCGCGGGCACGCGTTTGGGTGGAAAAATGGAGCCTAGTTCGCGGCCGACCATCTTTTGAGCCATTTCGAGCGCCGTTATTCCCGAGGTCGGCCCGTCGTGCACAATCGCGCCGTCGCGCAGGACGACGACTCGATCGCATAACGCCTTAACTTCCTTGAGCTTGTGCGAAATGTAGATAACCGTCATGCCTTCCGACCTTAGGTCGCGCACGAGCTTGAAAAGTATCTCTATCTCGTATTTCGTGAGCATCGTCGTCGGCTCGTCCATTATGAGGACGCGCGCCTCGAAGGCGAGGGCTTTGCATATTTCCACCATCTGCTTTTCCGCGGCGCTCATCCCCTCTATGCGCGCTTCCGGCGATATCGAGACAGAGAGGCGGGCCAGCAGCTCGCGCGTGCGCGCCTTCATGGCTTCCTTGTCGAGGAGGCCGGAGCGCTTGCGGAGCTCCGAGCCGAGAAACACGTTATTGTACACAGGAAGGTCGCGTATTAGGTTGAATTCCTGCGGCACCAGGCTTATGCCGAGCCGGCGGGCGGCTATAGGGTCATCGATGCGCGCGTGTTCGCCGTTCACGATGACGCGTCCCGATGTCGGCTGGTAGATGCCGCTCATGATTTTCATGAGGGTGCTCTTGCCGGCCCCGTTTTCGCCTATGATGCCCAGGATCTCGCCCCGGCGCACCTCGAGATCGACGTCCTTGAGCACGAGGACGCCCCCGAAATCCTTGTTGATCCGCTCGGCCCGGACAATGACTTCGCTCATCGCTTCGCTCACTTTCGCATCGCCGCGTCGAAGGCCACGCCGGAAGGGGCGAAGTCCGTTCGTCGCACAAACTCGAGGGATTCCCGAGCTCCGCGCTCTCGGTCCATGCCAGCGTCCTCCCATTCGACGGAGAGCGGGCCCGCATAACGCGCGGCGTTGAGCTCGCGGACTATCCCTTCGAAGTCCACGTCGCCGCGGCCGAGCGAGACGAAATCCCAGCCTCGGCGCAGGTCGCCGAAAGGCAAATGCGAGCCCAGCAGGCCCGCCCGCCCGTCGCGCCTGACGAGGACATCCTTCATGTGCACATGGAAGATCCGATCGGAGAAATCGCGAATGAACAACCCGGGATTGACGCCTTGCCAGAGCAAGTGGGAAGGATCGAAGTTGAAGCCGAGGGTCAGCCTGCCTTCGAAAGCCTCGAGCAGGCGCTTCGCCGTGTAGTAGTCGAACGCTATCTCCGTCGGATGCACCTCGAGGGCAAAGCGTACGCCGCACTCGTCGAAGACGTCGAATATGGGACTCCAGAGGCGGACGACTTCGGCATAGGCATCGTCTATCATCTTTTCAGTGGTCTGAGGGAAGGAATACCAATAGCGCCATATCGGCGAGCCCATGAAGCAGGTGACCACCGAGCAGCCCATCGCGCGGGCGGCGCGGGCGGAGGCCTTCATCTCCTCGGCCGCCCATGCCCTGATCGCTTCGGGCTTTCCCTTGACCGAGGGCGGCGCGAACCCGTCCAGGCGAGGATCCCAAGGATCGGCGACGCATTGGCCCGCCAAGTGAGCTGAAAGAGCCCAGACCCCGAGGCCATGCTTATTTAGGATGGCCATCTTCGATTCGACATAGGAGGCATCGGAAGCGGCGGCGCGCGCGTCCATGTGATCGCCCCAGCACGCCACCTCGACGCCATCGTAACCGAAAGACGCCGCCTTGGCGCAAAAGGAGTCGAAGGGAAGATCGGCCCATTGGCCCGATACCAATGTGACTGGACGCGGCATCGCATTCTCCTAGCGCGACGCCGCCTTGGCGTCACGCGATGATCGAAACTAAAACCCTGCGTCAGAATGAGAAATAAAACCCGGAGCCGCCGTGACGGAGGCGGGACCGCGGCCCCGGGCGGAGATACGTAACGCTACCTGAAGTCCACCACTCCCTTGATATAGCCGCCTGCCTTGTCGAGCCCCGCGGCGTAAGCCTCTTCGGCTCGCGCGATAGGCGCCACATGCGTCACGAGGCCGTGATTGGAAATGGCGCCGGTCGCCATGAGGGCGATGGTGCGCGGAAAGAGAGCGTCGAAGGAGGGATTCATCTGAGGTTGAATGTTGAGAATGCGCCAGCCCTTGGTATGCCAATCGTCCAGATCAAATTCGTGACGATGATGATGCCAGGCGAAATTCTCGACGATGCCGTAGGGCTTGACGAGGAAAAAAGCCAATTCGAGAGCCCCAGGCGAGCCCGCCGATTCGATTACGACATCGTAGGAGGCTTTTCTGCCTTCTTCGGGGACGCCGGGAAGAGGTTGCGCGAAATCCCAAGCGGGGGCGCCGGCCCCCGGGGAAACCGACGTTAAGCCTCGGGAGGAAGCGATGCGTCTCGCGATGTCCAGCCGATGGGCGTCGGTATCGAAAACGGTTACGTTAGCGACTAGGCTGCGCGAGAGAGCCTGCAGCATGAGGAGCCCCATATAGCCCGAGCCGACGAGGGCGACTGAATCGCCCGGCTGGATGCCTGAAAACAAAATTCCGTTGATAACGCAGGCGGCTGGTTCGACGATCCACTCTTCCACGGGAATGGCCGAGGCCTCCGGAATGACGGATACCTTGTTCCAAGCTCTCACCGCATGACGCGCCATGAGCCCACCGCCTCGCGCGTCGATGGGTATTTCGTGCGCGGCTACGCGCTGCCCCGGCTTAAGCCCTTGCGCCAAGCTCCCGACTTTTACGATGCGGCCGATGCCTTCGTGGCCGGCGCGGAAGGGATAGGCGTGGAATTTTCCAAAGCGGCCGGCGTAGGATAGTAAATCCCATCCGCAAATGCCGCAGGCTTCCATTTCGATGAGAACTTCGTTGGATTCCAGATCTGGAATCTCGGCGCTACGCAATTCGAGCTTCCGTTCGCCGCAATACCACAGGGCTTCCGTCTTCATGCCGCCCCCCGAAAGAGAGAGTAAGGCCACTTTTGCCGGCTGTCAATCAATATTGTTCGCCTGTCGAACTTTTTGTTCTCGCGTAGACAAAATGCGATTGACAGACAAACCAAGCGGGTCGATACTTCTTCCAATGTGGTGGCTAAGGTCACGGAAGCAATCCGTAGGAAGGCACTCGCGATGATCGACCTTGGAAAGCATGTCATAACCGAACTCCCAACTACGGCGGGGAGAATTTTCAAGATCATCAGGGACCATGGTCCTCTCTACGCGAACGATATTGTCCGCCGAACAGGACTCGCCAAATCCACCGTCTCGGCCTATCTCGATCGTCTCATCGCCGTCGGCCTGCTTCGCGAGGAAACCCCCGAGGGTGGCAAACGCCGCCGGCTCAAGGTCGCCGAATCCGCGGGTTACGTGGTCGGCGTTTCGCTCGGCCAGACGAAACTAAGCGTCGCGCTTTGCGACCTGGAGGCGGAGACGATCGATTCGATCTCCAGCGATGTGGACCTAATTAAAGAATCCCCGGAAGAGGTGCTCGGTCGCGTCGTCTCCTTCGCGAGGGAACTGGAGAGGCGCGCGGGACTCGGACCCTCGGCCCTATTCGGCGTGGGCATCGGGCTCCCGAGCCCCGTGGACTACGCCAACGGCGTGCCGGTGAGCCCTCCGGTCATGCCCGGCTGGGATCGCTACCCCGTCGCCTCCTTCCTGGCACAGGAATTCACCTGCCCCGTCTTCGTCGACAACGACGTGAACGTCATGGCCTTGGCCGAACGCGACAAGGGCGCCGCCGCCGGCATCGCGGACAGGAGAGGCAGCTTCGTCTTCGTGAAGGCCGGAACGGGAATAGGCGCGGGAATCGTCATCGACGGGGAGATCTATCGCGGGGCCAAAGGCGCCGCGGGCGATATCGGGCATATAGGCATCGACGGAAACGAGACCCTGTGCCCCTGCGGAAACAGAGGCTGCCTGGAAGCCGTCACGGGCGCGCGCGCGTTAGCCGCTCGAGCGGAGTCCGCAGCGCTATCTGGCAGGAGCCCCTTCCTGGCCGCGGAGCTCGAGCGCGGCACGGTTTTCTCGCCCGCCATCATCGCGAGGGGAGCCGCGACGGGCGACGAGGAATGCATCGGCCTCGTCATTTCGTCGGGCGCCTATATCGGCGATATACTGGCCAAGCTCGTGAACTTCTTCAATCCATCGCTCATCGTCGTCTCGGGAGGGCTCACTAACCTCGGCGAACGCTTCATCGCCTCCATCCGCGAGTCCATTTACCGCCGCTCGACACCTCTGGCCGCGGCTGATCTCGTGGTCAAAAAATCGTCGCTGCTCGAAAAAGGAGGCACGACGGGGGCGGCCATCCTGGTCTTGGACGAGGTTTTCTCCCACGGCAACGTTTCGAAACTGATGGAAAATTCGGGGAAATAAGGCCAACGCGATCAGTAGGCCCGGAGAGCGGCCGCGCGCGGAATGAACAGGAGAATCGGGGATTCTCCTTCGAGGGCGAAACCGCGAAGGGCGCTCGCCGCGCAGCGCGCTTCGACGAGGGCGGGAAGGGGATGCAGGTCGCGCGCTTGGAATGTCGCGAGCTCGACCGGGCCCGAAACGGCGAGCCTCACGAGACCGTCCGCAAGCGCGAGGGTGATGGACCGCCGAACGCATCGCGGAGTCGGCGCCGACGAAGCGTCCCGAGCGCCAACGGCGAGGAGGCCGCTCCGAATCGAATCGGCCGCTCCTTCGTCGCATAGCGAGAAGAAGGCTTCCGCCGTGAGCATTTCCTCTTCGGGCTCGATGATGCTTTGCGAATCCACGATGCGCGCTTCCACGCCGCACCGAAAGCCCCAGGCCTCGAAAACGACCAAAGGCAGCTCGTCGGCGGGGTTCCTGTCCGCTTCTCCCCTCACCCCAGACCCGCCGCGTAATCATGGAATATCTTGGCCAGATCCAAGACGGTCGCCGCTCCGTCGAGATAGGGAATAATCCCCGTCGCGACCGGCCCGAGCCTCTCGGGCACCGCCGAATGCGGCGCTTGGATCGAACTCAGGGGAACCGATACGACGTCGATGACCTTGTCGACCCTAATCCCGCTCCGCACGCCTCCGGCCTCGCCTATGAGGATGGCACGGGAGGGGTCGCGCTCGCGTTGACCGATCCCCAGCATTGCGTCGAATTCGATGACGCTCTCGATGTCCCCTCGCACGTTGACCACTCCTTCGAGGGATCGCGGGCAGCCGGGAACCGGGAAGACCTTCGTCGGCGGCAGAATTTCCCGGATGTCGCGACCCTTGAACGCGAAGCGCTCCCCGCCGAGCGAGAATATCAAAAAATCGGCGCTCTCCTCGTCGACGTCGATCACCTCGCGGTTCGCCGACCTGCGGGCGCTTAGCAGAGACTCGAGATCGTCGCCGTTCGTCGGCCTCTCGCCGCCATTCACGCCTCTCATGGCATCCGTCCCGCCACGAGGCGATTGCGGCCCGCTTCCTTTGCCTTGTAAAGATTAATATCAGCGGCCTCGCGAACCGCCTCGTGAGTCGAAGTCGGTCCCATCATCGAAATTCCGCAACTGAAAGTGCATGAAAAAGTCCTCTCCCCCGCATGGAAAAGGACTCGGCTAAAATCCTCGCGAAGCACTTCCATGAGATTCACGGCCGCGTCTAAATCCGTGTCCGCGAGTATCACGGCGAATTCCTCGCCGCCGTAGCGGCCGACGAGGTCGGAATTTCTGAGCCTCCGCTTGAGGACGCGGGAGACCGCGAGGAGAACCTGGTCTCCCACGGGATGCCCGTAACTGTCGTTGACCGACTTGAAGCGATCGAGGTCGATCATCGCGAAACAGAGCGGACGGCAACCGCGCTTGGCCGCGTCCACGGAGCTGCGCAGAAGTTCGGTGGTCGTCGTATGGTTGAAAAGCCCGGTGAGACTGTCGCGCGACATCAGAGAGCGCAGGGTCCGCATGCGCTCGGCCCGAAGCGACACGGAATTGACAAGTTCGCGCGGCTCGATCGGCTTGGTGAGGAATCCTTCCGCGCCGACGCTCATCGCCGAGAACTGCTTGGCCTTGTCGGTCTCGGCGGAAAGGAAGATGATCGGCAGGCTCAGGAAGTCGGGTATTTGCCGGATGAGCGTCGCGACCTCGCGCCCGGAGCAACGAGGCATGTACACGTCCATGAGCACGAGATCGGGTCTGAATCCTTTGACGAGGTCGAGTACAGTCTCGGGCAGCTCCGCGACGCGCACGGTCATCCCGGCCTCCTCGAGGATGAGCTGGTGATAGCGCGCAACGTCCGGCTCGTCGTCGACGACGAGGATCCTGAAGGGCTCGGCCTCCCTAGGATGGGCTATTTCGTCTATCGTGCCCATGAGCTCGTTCGCCTCGAGGGGCTTGGTGTAGTAGGCGACGCCTCCCGCACGCACGGCCCTTATGCGCGCCTCGAAGTCCCCGCGGCCGGAGATGAACACCGCGGGCACGCACACTCCTTCCGAGCGCAGCCCCGAGAGCGCGTCCGCGCCCTCGCATTCGCCGCCGGGGAACATTAAGTCCATCACGACGGCCGCCGGCGCTTCGGCGAGGACGGCGGCGCGGAGGTCTCGAGTCCTCGTGAAGGTCTTGGCGCGGTAGCCGAAATATTTGAGCTGATCGGCGATGAGTTCCGCCTGGAGGCTATCGTCGTCGCAGACGTAGACGAGGCTCTCGGAACGCCTGATGCCCGGCTGCGCCGACGCCGGAGGCCGGGCAAATCCGCCGTCCCCCTGGGCCCCCCGAGGACCCGCCGCCATGAGTTCCGCCGCGCAAGACTCCAGCTCGGCGAAGCCGCGCTCGAACTCCGCGAGCGTTCCGGCTCCTTCCGCCCTACAATCGCCAGGCCCGATTCCGGCCGATTCGAGAGCGCTCGAAAAAGCCGCGTCGAGCTCGCGCTCGCATTCCTGCGTTCGCGAGCTCAGCTCCTTGAAACCGAAGGATTCGCCGGTGCCTTTCAGGTTATGGAGGATGCGGCGCAGCGAAACCAGCGCCTCGGCGCCGGGATCACCGCGGCCGAGTCCGGTCGGGCCCCCGCGCCGATCGCCCGCGGAGGAGGCCGCGGGCGTCGCGACGGAACGCAAAATATCGAGCGCACAACGCGCCTCGGCGAGCCTTTTAGGCAAACGCTCGAGAAAAACGGCCCTCAGCCTGCTTACCTTCTCCGCGAACGATGCGTCCTTGTCGCTCATCGTTCGAGAATTCCTTTCCCCGAGAGCGAGGCCGCGATGGCCGCGGGCAGGGCCTCCCCGAGCGAAGAATCCTTGAGAAGGCAGGCGTCCAAGGCCAGCGCCTCCTCTCCAAGCAAGGACGGATCGTCCCCGGAAAGCAGTATGAAAGGAGTCTCGAGGCCTTGGCCGCGCAGCTCCCTAAAAAGATCGAGCCCGCTCACGAGCGGCATGTTCAGGTCGCATACGATGAGCGAAATCGAACGATCGGCATCGAGCGCGCGCATCGCCTCGACCCCATCCTCCGCCGACGCGACTTCGTAACCGAGCTCCTCGAGTATCGCCCGAGTCATCTCGCCGGCGAGAGCGTCGTCATCGACGACTAAAATACGCATGCTGCTCTCCTTCCTCATAATCCGAGTCTCCGGAGAGTTTCGACCAGGTTCCCCTGCTCGAAGTCCCCCTTGACGATATACGCGTCCGCGCCGACTTTGATGCCCCGACGCTTATCCTCTTCCTTCTGCCTCGACGTGACCATAATGATCGGGGTATCGCGGTAGCGCTCGTCCTCCCGAAGTCTTTCCGTCAACGTGAAGCCGTCCATCCCCGGCATCTCTATATCCGTGAGCACAGCGTCGAAGTCGCCGGATAGGGCTTTCCCGAGTCCGTCGACTCCGTCCTCGGCGAGCGTGACCGCGTAGCCGTGGGCTTCGAGCACGTCGCGCTCTATCTCCCTCGTGTTGAGCGAATCGTCCACGACGAGCACTTTTATCGGTGCGCCGGGGGTCGAAATCTCGCCGCCCGTCGTATCGCCCCGAGCGCGCCGGGCCAGTTCGACGAGCGCGGGGACGTGCAACACGCTCAGAAGCTCGCTCTTCCCCGTCATGACGATGCCCGAAACCATGGCGACGCCCCGCATGTGCTTGGGCAGCGGCTTTATTACCATGTCGCGCTCGTCGACGAGTCCGTCGATCGTCAAGGCTATTTTTTCGCCGCGAGACCGGGCTACGAGAAGCAGCTCGAATCCGGCCTCGCCATCTCGCGCGGTTTTACGGCCTCTCGGCGCGCCGGGCTCCTCCAGCCCGAGCAATTCGGCAAGGCGAATCACGGGTACGAACTCGTTGCGCACGATGAGCGCGCGCCTTCCGGCGATGTCCCTGAATTCCTCTTCGCGCGCTCGCACGAGTTCGGAGACGTACTGGGCGGCGAAGCCGTAGCTTTCTTTTCCGACCTTCACGACGAGGACGCGCATGACCGCGAGCGATATCGGCAACCGGAGCGAAAAGCGCGTCCCTCCGCCCGGATTCGACTCCACGCTCACGATGCCGCGCAAGTCGTCGACCACCGAACGCTTCACGACGTCGAGGCCGACGCCTCGGCCGGAAAGGTCGGTGATGATCGGACTCGTGCTGAAGCCGGGGAGAAAAATCAGATCGACGATTTCCTCCTGCTTCATGGTCGCCAATTTTTCCGCCGAGAGCAAGCCTTTTCGGAGGGCTTTGTCTCGAATGGCCGCCACGTCGATGCCTTTGCCGTCATCGGCGATCTCGAGCGCGACCCAACCGCCGTCCTGCCTCGCGCTCAGGCTAACGCGCCCCTTGACCGGCTTGCCCGCGGCGGCGCGTTCGGCCGGCGTTTCGATTCCGTGGTCGACGGCGTTGCGTAAAAGGTGAAGTACGGGATCGCCTATCTTCTCGATCATGTGGCGGTCGAGTTCGATGCCCGAGCCCGTCACGGAGCACTCGGCCTCCTTGCCGAGGGAACGGGCGATCTCGCGCACCATCCGGGCGGAAGGCTCGAAGACGAGCGAGAGCGGGAGCATGCGCATGACGAGGGCTTTGGCGTGAAGCTCGCTCATGAGCCGTTCCTGGGCGATGACGTCGTCTCGCAAGACCTTCGCGAAGCGATCGAAAGCCTCGCGTTCCCGAGCGAGCGCGGAGCCCTCGGCCTCGTTCCCCGCCCGGCGCGATTTACGAATTTCCCGCAGGTCCGCGATGCGCTGCAACGAGCGGCCGTGAGTCGAGACTACTTCGCCCATGAGCTTCACGAGCTCGTCGATCTTTTCTATGCGGATGCGTACGGTGTCGGGGGCTCGCATGACCGCTTCCGGGGAAGGCTTCGGGTCGGCGGCGGGTTCGTCGGCGACCGCTACCGCGATAGCTGCTCTCATCGTCTTCTCCGGCGCGATAGCCGCTTCCCCGCTCGCCGCTTGCGCGAGGCCCCCCCCGGACGCGACGAGGTCTCGATCGCCGTCGATGCCCCTCAAGGGAAGGGCGAGAGCCTCCAGGAGGGCGGAGTCGGAAACAATTTCGGCCGCGCCCGCGCCGGCCGAGAGATTCGAGGCGAGGCTTTCGACCAGGCGCCCGAGCGCTTCCAGGCCTCGGTCGAGGAGGCTCGCGAGGGCGTCGTCCCACGACAGCCTCCCCGCCCGCAAGGCGTCGAGGAGGTCTTCCACGCGATGAGCGGTCTCGTTCACGGCTTCGAGCTTGAGCATCTTCGACGAACCCTTGATGGTGTGCGCCGAACGGAACACTCCGTCGAGGGCGCCGCGATCGGCGGGGTTTCGATCGAGCGCGGCGAAGCCATCGGCCATCGTCGAGAGATGCTCGCGGGCTTCGTCGACGAAACGCGCGAGGAATTTCCGCAGATCCAACGCCATGCCGAGCCTAAGCCTTCGCTCCGAGCCTGAGCTCGCAGAGCGTCCTGACCTCGCCAGCCGGCAGATCGAGGGGCAGCAGCCTCAGGCATTCCGCGACGGGTTTCGGTCCCGCGAGCGCGCGAAGCGCCGACCGATAGGCGCGCAACGACCTCTCCTCGTGGCCCTCGGACCGATAGAGTTCCGCCAGATAGTACTGGGCTTGCCAGCATTCGTGGCATTCGTATACGACTCGCCTGAACCATTCGACGGCGCTTTCGAAGTCGCCTTGCCTCTTGGCCGCCAAGCCGAGCACCAGCGCCGCGTCGGTCGACCATGGCTCGGTCTCGATCGCCTCGAGGGCGAATCGCCTCGCCGTCGGATAATCGCCCGCGATAAGCGCAAGATAAGATCGCATAACCTGGGCGT